>Ga0209367_1003339_pt1 | contig 21796 bp, 10 predicted proteins | sample WorMetLIZISLAND2_FD_187412 | JGI IMG/M metagenome (GOLD analysis project Ga0209367, IMG submission 187412) | Marine gutless worms symbiont microbial communities from Max Planck institute for Marine Microbiology, Germany - Olavius geniculatus... ...
AAATAAAAATATCTAAACAAAAAAAATAAATCAGCATCTATGTTAACACCATGTACTCGAAATTGTGTAGTCAGAATATTAAATTTCTAAATTAAAACGTTACAAATTTAACTCTAAACGACCGCTTTTACTTACTGACTAGTCAGCAGCTCGCAGACGACCATAGTTACCATGACAACAAAACGCCTTCGTGAAAAAAGTTACGATCATTAAAGATAAATTCTGTGAATTCATTTACGACATGTCGTAAGATAATCTTATGACATCTTAAATGATGAGTTATGATAATTTCATGACATGTCTTACGACAATGTTTGTGAATCGGGCTCCAGGCGGATGGCGTTGCTAGTACTGGGAGTGAAGACCAGATGGTGGTCATATACAACCGTGTCCCGAAGACCGGCAGCACGTCTTTCGTGGGCATTGCCTACGAGCTGTATGCTAAGAATAGGTTCCACGTGTTACACGTCAACGTCTCCAGGAACAAACATGTGCTTTCCGTGGCCGACCAGGTATGTACACCATGCACTGGCGTATCCAGGGAGGGGGGGGGGTCCGGCCGTGCCCTTCCCCTTTTTGGTCATATGCAAATTTCTGCCCATCTGGCATTGTCGTACACCAAACGTGTGCTGTTCGCGTTGTAAAACAGTTGTGACAAATTGAAATGTTGAAAAAGACGAAGTATTTAAGCGGACGTATTGCAATCGATCGCTAAAATGCTTTTAGCTTTAGCCGTTGAGGGCGCTTCGCTATTCTGACCACTGTCCAGGGACTCTGCCCCTCGACCCCACTGGAGGCTAATAGGGTGTTTACACGATCCAGCAGACGTCCAGCATTAGCACGTGTATTTTGAATACATTTGCTGGAAGTTTGCTGGATGTTTGCTGGATCGTGTAAACACTTCATAAGTCTCTAGATCTCCATTATAGGCTCGTGTTTGCCATGCCTTTCTTTCTTCTAGTTTCTAAGTCCACCAGTGCATTCATTTGCAGTCATACAGAGAGACAGACACATAACGGTACAGTTTAACTATGATTTTGCACATAAGTCGTACTTTTGAACATTTGTCTATCCCTACCTATACTACCACTTACTGTGAAAAAACTTAGATGAAAAAGACTACCTTAAAGATGTACGTCTTGTTGTATGTAACGTTATTGCATCAACTTGTCATGATATCATTCTATGATGTTGATTCTTGATGTGACTTTTATCTGATTTTTTTTATTCTGAGATTAAAATCTCATCATTCATTACACTTTCAACGATAAATTGCTTGATTTATTGTTAATTTCTGCAGCTCTAATGTCAGTGGTGTATTATTGGTTTACAGAGGAGATTCGCTCGTAACGTATCGGAATGGTCGGCCATGAAACCTGCCTTATACCATGGCCATCTCGCCTATCTTGACTTCACCAGGTCTGTTTGCATTCAGCTACATCTTCTGTTTTTTTCTTTACATTAAAGGAGGGGTCACACTAGCGGTCCCGACGGCTGTCCAAACGGCCGTCCTGACGGCCATCTCGACGGACCGGACCGCTAGTGTGACCACTCCTTTTTTCTGCCCCCCCTTTTTTTGCTCTTTCTCATTCATGCCTCTCTCTCCATCAGTCCCTTTTTACGCCTGATAGCAGCTACTGCTTTCAGCGTGTCTTTGCCATCGCAATTCTCTCCGTTCGTCCGTCCGTCTGTCTGGCACACAGGTGGATCAGTCAAAAACGGCACAAGACAGGATCACCAAATTTTCACCTTTGGCTGCATGGAAGACTCTATAGTTTCAGGAACCGTAAAGCTTTTCCATAAATTCGAAGGGGGTCACCCCAAACGAGGGCGCAAAATGAGAGGGGGTGGGCAAAATTTGCGATTTTTGGCCAATAAGTTGCTGTATCTCAGTAACGGTGCGAGAGAGGGCCTAGGTTATTATTAATCACTAATAGGAAGTCGTACGCTGACTCTTGATTGGGGCCAAATTCAATGACCTTGAATGCCAAAATAGGGTGTTTTTTGGATTTTTTTGGCGATTTTGGGCTGCGACACAAGTCTATATCATTCACAAGGTGGCGCCACGTTACTATCGTTAGGCCTATGCGATCCAGATAGAGAATTTGGTATTTTTATATTAACTTAGCGTGAACACCCCAATTTTCAGCTAAACTACTGAATTGGAACTGCTATAGACTTTCGCGCATCTCGTGAGCATTAGCTCAAATTTCTTGTTCTTTCTCTTTTTCTCCCTTCTCCCCTTCTTTGTGCTTTATCCTTTGTTTTCCTCTGTGTTTCCTTTTCCATTCTCTTTTTCCCAGTGAAAAATAGGGAAAGTTTGGATCTACGCCCATCACTCTTAACAAAACTTTTCCCTAATTTTTCACTGGGCATAAGCTATGCCCACCAGGTATAGGTATAGTAGTCTTTGAAGGAGCGTACAAAGCAAGAGAATTGTACTTAACTTAAATGAAATGAAGTAAAAGATGCACCATGCAGTGTTTACTTAATTTAGTTTTATTTTTCAGTTCATTTTATTTTCGTCGCTTTGAACACTTCTTAACTGGTTGGCTGTTAGGCTTGATTGGTAACGTCATTGGTCGCATCAATAAAGTTAATCATTGCTGGGCCTGGTTAGTACTTGGATGGGTGATAATCAGCAGATGGGTAAACCATCTTGTCCAGCCATTCATCTCAACTCAGCCTGGCCATCCCTTACGTGGTAGTTGCAGTGAGCACCAGCGAAAGTTGGAACTTATAGGCACATAGCGTGGTGCAGTAGCCTCGTATTCGTGATTTCACAGTGTAAGCTGGTGTCTGGCTGAGGGCTAAGGAAAAGGAGATCAGCGGCGCCCTTTGAGCCTTATTATGTCTCAGGATTATGCGATCATCTGATAGGCTGCATTATGCTTTTAGTCTGTCTGTCCAGTGTCTGTCTATCTTTTCTTTAGCTCAAAAACTGGAAGGCACAGATAAACGAAAATTGGTTTCAGTGCTCCTCTCTCTCGCTCTCTCTCTCTCCCTTATTCCTGGTCAGGGGGGCGGGTCACCACCCCAGTCCACTCCAAGAAGTTCCAGAGGCATCGAGGATTCGTGTTAAACTTTCCTCCTGGCCAGATGTCCCACCGGGCCTGGTCGTGAGTTGGACACTGTAACACCAGGTGCTCTGCTGTCTCGTCAGCGCCGTTGCAGTGTGGACAGGTGGCAGAGTCCTGGCGTCCGATACGGTGCAGATATCCTGCCAGCAACGGAGAATGACCAGTGTGCAGCTGGGCCACCATGACGCACTGATCCTTGACCCAATCTTGTTGCCCGCACTGGAACTGGTTGACAATGCCAGCGAGCACCCTATGGATTCTGGCATGTGGGTCGCTGCGGTACCTGTTGTCAGCGACAATCTGTTGATGCCATTTGATGGCAGCGCAGGCAGAAATGAAATCCATAGGTGACAAGATTTCAAGAGCAATTAGTGTTTCTGCTTTTACTTCTGCAGGTCAAAGGTCAAGCTTACAAGACATTAGAAAACTTTTGGAAATGATGAGTATCTTGCACAACCATTTGGCGTCAGCGTAGTTTATTTGTCTGGGGTTAAGGTTCGGCACGTTCATTTATGTCGAGCAGCAGGTAACACTGATCCCATGTGGTAGGTGATGCTCCGTAGCTGTGAGATGGGTTACTATTTGGAGCTGTAAACAACTTTGAAACTTTATGATGATGATGATGATGAATGTGATGAATGATTGATGTTGATTGTTGATATGGCACAGCCTAGGTGTGTCGGCTCGTCCAATTTACATCAACATTGTCCGTGATCCACTCGAGCGACTTATCAGCTACTACTACTTTTTACGGAACGGTGACAACTTTAGACCACATGTCAAACGTCGCCGAGCGGGAAATCGACAGGTTACCTACCATCTGATAGTTGGTGCTATAAGCATTGTGGCAAGAAAGGGGAGGGGGCAGTTGCTCCTTTTTTCCTTTTGTCTCCCTCGTAAAATTTAGCCTGCTGAAAAAAAATTTTCTTGTCTGAAAATTGTCATCCAAAAATATAAAATCTGCGGTTGAAATCACCCATTGTGGGGTCATTTAAGAGCAAAAATGAAATTTTTAGCAACCATATCTTCTCTGTTGGAAATTTGCAACCATCTGTTGGAATTATGAAATATTGCAACTTTGTTCTCCCAACTTTTTAGTCGATGATGCACTGGCTGCAACATCTTTTTCTGTGATACGTAGCTGCAGCAATAGGTGTGATTTTGTCAGTGGTATTTATTGTGTTAGTATTGATCGTCTTGTTTCGTTGTAAGATAAAATATCACATTTATTGAAATTCAACAACTGTCAAGTTGAAAATCTGTGGTATTATGGTCATTTTGCAGTAATTAGTGACTACTTTATATCGTATTTGTGCTGAAAATCATCAAGATAAAAGAAAATGTTTCTACAGTTAACTGCTTGTTGTTCACATATTGTGTGCATTGCAGTGTTTTACTGGAATTGATTGATTTTAGTCAATTAATCAGCTGTTTTGCACAGAAAGAGTTAATTGTTTAGAGATTCAACCACGTTCTACAGAGAAAGTGATTATCACTTCAAATCTTCATCTGTACCTTATTATGCATTCCTACTGTCATATATTTGTTAGTAAATTTTGCAGTTACTCGTACAAATGTTAATTATTGTTACATATATAATGATCGAGCATATAATTAATGGTTATACTTCTGCAACTCTAATGAATAATGTTATCGTATTTTATGAATGGGTGCAGAGCTTCGATGAGTGTGTATCCAGTGACGGTCTGGACTGCAACCCAAAGGATCTCTGGTTGCAGATTCCATTCTTCTGCGGGCAGCACGCCGAGTGCTGGTCAGTCAGTTGTTTGTTTACATTCACACGATTCCATTTATTCTGACTAGGTTGTGCAATGTTGAAAAACCCCGGGGTTTTCTATGAAGCCCAACGCCATGGGTTATTAGGGTTTTCGGGTTTTATAGGATTTTGAGTTTTTAGCTTTTTCAAAAGGCCCAACTTGAACTTTAGCTGAAATACCTGTTGGTTGATTTTGTGTTCTACCTGCTCCCCAGAGCACTGAGCATAGAATATCTAAAAATTTGCAGTGTGATAGGTTTAATTGTTATAAAAAAAACTTAACAGTAATAAAATGATTCATTATTAGAGGAACAAGAAAATTTGGGTGGATTTTTAGCGGGTTTTTAATAATAAAACCCACCTGATTTTTTGGTATATCTGCCAGGTGTCTCAATCCTTAGGTTTTGCCTGGTAGTGGTTTGGCATAGTTGGTAACATTGTTGGTGACATCAAAAAAAGGTAAACGCTGGGCCCGGTTAGTACTTAGATGGGACAGGTGATAGCCAGCAGATGGGTAGACCATCGTGGTATGTAACCAGCCTGCCAGATCAACTCAGTTTCCTCATCCCTGTCCAGATAGACACGCAGTGAGTACGAGCGAAAGCTGTGACGTAGAGAGGCACACCACACAATGTACGATGGTCTCGCAGTGTAAACTGGTGTCTGACTAAGGGCTAAAAAATGGAGATCAGAGCTGCTATATCGGCCTTGCGGCATGGGAAGGGCTATATAATTATACACTACACTACCGTTTCCAGTACGATGTGGAATGTCTGAACTTGTGCCATATGGCAAGACTGTTGTGATATTCCAGCACCTTTTTTTGTTTTCAGCAGACTTCTAGTAAGTAAGTTAGTAAGTAAGTAATCTTGCGTATAAAGCGCCAAAGTCTCAGAAAGAATCAGGACGCAGTAGGCTACCTAGTATTTGTGCTGCTGCTGATGTAAGCAAATACTAAGTTTGTGTTGTCATTTATACAAGTTAAGAAACTTGCACAGTGCATAGATGCAAAGTTAGCAAAATCTGCAAAATAATGTATAAGCTATAATGTATTAGCATATCTACCTGTGATGATATAAGCAAGTTGGCAGTGAATGGGCATTGGAGACGGCTAAGTGTAATCTTGCTTATAACTATTTTGATGTCTATACACAGATTGTTATGGTTGTAGTTGTAGTGTTTATAGTAGTAGTGTTAGCTGTTTGGTGTATCTGTGTCATTACAGGCGAGTGGGCAGTGAATGGGCACTGGAGATGGCCAAGTACAACCTAGCTCACAATTATCTCGCCGTCGGCACAACCGATGAAATCGAAGAGTTCATTGCAGTCCTGGAAGCAGGGCTTCCACGGTTCTTCTCTGGAGCTCTTGAGTTTTTCTTAACAGGTATTTAGCTGTTAGTACACCATGTCTCAAAAAAACAAACCACTTATATTTTTCAAATAGCTCAGCGAAGCATTGATCGATTTTAATAATTTTTGGCGTGCAACATGGTGATGACATTTGGCGTAAATTACTGTAGTTTTGCCTAGCTAACCTTAATACTGTTGCTACTCTACCTTGTGAAATGCAGAAGTCGATGCATGCACTACTTGGTATGAATTCATTGTTGTATACAGTCAAACTACAACTTCTGCATTTCAGAAGATACTGTAGTATCTATATTAAGGTGAGGTGGCAAAATTATACTTGTTAAAATTGAGTTTCTTCTTGATGTTGTGTGCCAAAAATATTATAACTGGCCAGTGTTTCATGGAGAAGTAAAATGGCTTGTTTTTTGATACATGGTGTAGTTAGTAGGTGTCATCTTGGCGTTCCGTCCTGCACCTTGCATTGCTTTTGTCTTTCCTCTTGTCTTAGGATCGGAGGTCACCAACACGGACACCAAGGAACTGCACATGTTTCGGTTTCTTGCTGTTGGAACACATTCTGCATTAAGTAGGGCCTATTTCTGTTCATTAGGCCTACCTTACAAGATAGTGTGTTAACAGATTTCAGGTGATGTGGCGCCATTTGATTCTGCCTCTTTTTGCAGTTTATCACTAAATGCAAAGGTAGCTTACTTTTTACGACACACAGGTTGGTTATAATGTGGAAGTAAATGTGACAAAAAAAATTAATTTAAAAAAAGTCAAGCTTAACTTTTTGTTGCAGCAAACCAGTCACACCTTCGGAAGACGTTTAATAAGCTTCCACCATCCGAGGAGACGATCCGTTTTTTCCACGAGTCTCCAATCTGGAAGATGGAAAACGAATTCTACGAGTTTGCGCATGAGCACTTTCAGTTCATGAAAGAACGAATGCTGACTTACCAGGGAGATCGCATTGCCGGGGCACGGCCAATGCAGTTTCACTATGAGAAAATCCGTCCTCGGTAATTCCAGCTTGACACTATAGTCAGCGATTTTATACTTCATTGTTTAGGTGTTTACAGGACTGACCAGTGAAGTAAAATCAGATGATGGAATCTTACGACTATCTTTCAGAGATGGGACAGATTTGAACTTTTTTGTTAATCTAACCGGAGCATGATTTGGTCTGATTTGCATCCCGAAAACCAGCCCAAACTGGAGTCTCTTTGTTGGCCAACCAGTGATAGCCTGCATAATTTATTTGTGACATTTTTGCCATTTGAACAAAAGCTCCAGTGGTAACATTGGGTGGGACATTGCTGGGTGGCTATAGATTGTTTGCTGTAACCATTCTGCTATCTGTAACGGTTTGGCTGTAATTTACAATTTTGATTTTGACTGGGTGTTTTGATTCCCAAAGTTAATTTTCTATTCCTATGGGAGACCGGTATCCATATCTGTTGCAGTGTTAATTAGAGCAAGATTTAGGGCAGAATTTGCAGTCATTTGTTATGCTTGGATTTGCTATAGACCTTCAATTCATTGTGATATGTCATACTGCATGCTGTACAAGATAAGTCCCCAACAATTGTTGTAAGTGGAGTTTCGGCAGTGTTTTTACATTAGTTCAGTCTGCTGTGATTGAGAGTATATCAAACTACCAAATCATTTAATGATGATAAGAAAGACTAAAAAGTTTTATTACTGTCAGCTGTAAAGCTGGCTGTATTATGTTGATATTTAGCAGGCATTGCCAAAAATCCCACTTGATCCAGGACTTGGTCGGATTTGCCAAAAATGCCTGTATCGAAGTCGATACATCCCTACTGTGGTTGTGGGAAATCCCAGTAGAGGGAATTTTGTCAGTGCAGCATAAACATGCAGCTTGAGTTTGTTTCATTTTTCATTTGATGTCCGTTCTGTAGTCAAACGGTTTCTCAACTTTGACTATACATGGTGCTGTGAAATGTTTTGTTTGGTTTCTCTGTTAGTTTTTTTCTGTGCTGTCCACCTCTGTAATTTTTCTGGGTGAATGTGTATTGTTAGGCTCCGAAGGATTTTGTTTTTGACGAAAAACTGATGAAATGATGAAAACTGGCAGTCGTGACGAAAATGTTGATTTTTGACAAAGTTTAACGAAACTTACTAAATTTGGACTTTTTGACAAACTAAAAATGCCATTTTTGGCGGACAGATTTTTTTGGAGCCTAATTATCATAACAAGCACTCATTTCAGATGGCGAAAACTAGCAAAATTTGGGATTTTTGGCAAAATTTTTTATGTAATCTGCAGTTTCTGACGAACGAAAAATGAAATTTTTGGCGACAAAATCCTTTGGAGTCTTTGTATTGTATATGCAGCATCAGCCTGACTTGGCTGTCATTATTTCTGCAAATTTTTTATTTTCAGGTGTGGCTATATGGTGTCTCTGTTTCTTTGTTTATTGGTCTGCTTTTAAAGAGTTCGTGAAAAGTTTTGACCTTACCGAAATGACCTATACTGTGTCGGGTGGGACATTAAACCCTACTCACTCACTCACTTTGACCTTACCCCAAAGAGAATGCTTGGGTTAGCAAAACCACAAGAAGGAAAATAATGTAAGCAGCCTGAGCAGTTCAGAAAATAGCAGATCCTTTCAAATAGAATATGTGGTGATCAGTGAGTGTATGTGTTATTTGTGAGTTTCATTGTCTGTGCTTTGTGTATAGCCAGGGTAAATAAGCCTGTGCATGCTTGTCATCACTGTCAAAAATTTGCCGTGTAATTTTAGTTGGTTGGTTATTGTTTGCATTCTGGATGTTGTTTTGTACCATAACGTTAATAGAATGTCATTGGTTGTTACCATACTATCACAATCTTATTCGATTTCACTTATTTATTGCAGTCGGCCATGATTGATGAAAAATAACCATATTAGTCTGTAGCCTGTTCATGAAAAAAACCATCTACCTCATTACATATGTGCTATATGTCGTAAAACTTCTAATAGAACCTGGGTCTTTAATAAATGCTGGGGGTTCTGAACCACCCAATTGTACATTGTCCACCTGGTGTCAGCTTACCAGGTATGACACTGTTAGTAGCATTATAATTATCTTCTAAATCGGAAGTATGATAGACACCTATACTGTTTTGACAAGATGAAACACATCAGTACTGCATTTGAAGTCACATAAGGTGTACAGAAAAATAATACAGCGGGTTAAACGTTTTATGACAAGCCATGTTTCTAATAGAAGATGGGTCTCTGTTACAAGCCAGGTCACTAGAAGTTGGGATTTTTGTTAAGAGCGTTTACGGTGATGTCATCTGTGTCTGAGTAATTGCTCAATGGACACACTAGTGCAGTGAAACCAGTGTATACCAGTAAGTAAGCAAGTGTTGGTCACTTGCTATTATAAGTGGATGGTTTGTGCCTCCCTGTTGCTAGCAAGTGGTTTGTTGTGTGCATGGTTCAACTTATTGTTCACAATTTCAGCATTAATGCATCAATGGACCTTAATTACTGGTATTCGTTATTACCTCCGCCAAGGAGGTAATGTTTTTGCCGGACTTTGTTTGTCTGTCTGTGTGTGTACAAGATAACTCAAAAAGTTATGGACGGATCTTTCTGAAATTTTGAGGGTATGTCGGACATGGCATAAACTACCAGTGATTCAATTTTGGGCGTGATCCGGCAGGAATCCTGGATTCTGGATCACTTAAATTTTCGTTACCGTTGCGTTATAGGGGGCATAAGGGAACTGCTGGCAAAGCGAAGATGGTGACGCCACCTGGCGAATAGCTTTGTCTTGGTGGAGGTACCTGCGGGCTACGACTGCTTTTCTAGTTATTGGTTATTGTTGCTGTTATCATTAATGGTATTGGTATTATAACATTGTCATTTTTATTAGCTCAGTCATAGGGTTTGTTATATAAGTAAGTAAGTAGCAATGTATAATAGCGCCAGAAGCTCACGGGAATTAGGGTGCATGTACATGGTATAGAGAGCTATACTGTTTTGACAAAACGAAATACTAACGTCTTTTGTACTGCATTTGAAGTTGTTATGTTTTTGCCCTAGTTTCTTTTACTGTTCTTTGTCTGTTAGAAAATTGTGGAGAATCAAATCTTGCGTAAATCCAATATTTCTCCGAGTTACTTATAGCATGCTAAGAGGTAAATATCCCTGATCAGTCATCAACATCTTCAGTATTCCTGTGTTGTGGTTATTGTAGTCATTACCAGAAGTTATTCAAAGTGAATTGTTTGTAATGTGAGCTGGTTTTTGTGTGATTCACTTGCTAGTTGTGTTCTGAATGGTGAATGTAGGTTATGTGAACTTGGACGTGCATGCTCTTATAAATACAGTATTTTCTGTTTGTAAATTGTGCAACTATTGTATTAGCAGGTGGCAGCTAACTGTAGATATCGTGTTTATACTTTGAATACATGTTGTTGAATATACTCAAAGGTTGAAACGTTGACTGTATAGATCACGGCTTGTGTGGTAGCAACAAGCTGTTGTATAAGTGATGTGCCAAGTCAACGGGAAGGCCAAAATTTCGTCCCCTCCACAGCTCCCACATTTTTCAGCTGATCTTCCTGAAATTCAAAACCAAGAAAGATACCCGGGATATGACCCGGCATGCAAAATTTTGTTGACGTGGGACGATGGGAAGGGAGTCTATGAAAGTAGCGAATTTTGGCTTATTATTGGTTCTTTCTTTTTTTAATTCTTTGCCTGTAGCTATATAATGCATCAAATTGCAACCCTTATTTCAACAGAAAACCCACGTGAGGGTCCCCCCACATAACTGAGGTTCAGAGAAACAATGCATGGGTCCCTGGAGCTGAAGACAAATTTTTAACAGGATTTTCTTATAAATACATGTTGTTGAGGCTACGTAATTATCTGTATTTTATTGTGCTGCCATCATAATCATCCACACTAAGGGTCTTCCTCATCCGTCCATCTGTTGGTCCCATTATGGGCTCTTAACTTGAAAACTAAAAAGCATAGATGAACCAAATTGGTATGGACATTTCCAAGGGTAGGAGTAGCCGGTATGTATATTTTCACCTCAAATGGCCAAAGCTCAGGCGGATGGCCGCACAATGTCAGCACTTGGCCAACGTGATTTTCTAGTTTCAAACTGACTACTGAACCACATGTGTCCTTTTTGCTTGCGTCATATAAGTGCTATAGGGTCAAAGCCAACGCTACACGAATTTTGCAATAACTGAGGCATGGCCCCCTCTGGTGTGGGTTTGTGGCGAGTGTTGGGAGACTGCCGTTGTGCTGGGGTCTGCCCACGTTCATTCCGTGCCATTCGTGTACTTGACTTACTAATCTTGTACTGTACATAACACAACTGTATATATACTGTGAGTGTGATGTAATGTGACGTGTGGTCTCAAGTGATGTGATGATGTTAATATTTTGTACCAGTAGCTAGGTTATCAGCTACTTTTGGTTGTTACGTGGGCAGCAAACTGTGCCTGAAACCTATGCGTGTGTTTTCCTTGTTTCAGCTAAAGCTTACATGTACCGTAACTAAAAACAAGAAAAGCCCGGCTAACGCAAAGAGGAACGTGCAACAACGGTGCATGTTTGAAAGCCCGGTGCGAAAAATCTAAGCTCACCCATTTTAGCAACAATGTTTCTTTTACACTCACCAGAGGGCGCCAGACGGCACGACCAGTCTCGCTCAACGGTATTGGCTCAAAATCGTAAATTTTCCCCACCAGCCTCTCATTTAGCACCCTCGCTCAGGGTGACCCCTTTCGAATTTATGGAAAAGCTTTACGGATCGTGAAACTAGAAAAGCTGCACAATTTTACCACTTCGTGTCTAGTCCAGAATCTAGTGTCATTTTGGCAGCAGAAAGGCCATCCAGCCTGAAAAAATTTTACTATGACTAAGTTTACCAGTACTTGTGTATCACCTTGTGTAACCTGGAGTGACCATACATTGACATATTTTTCATATCAAATACACACACATTCACTTGTGTTTTACTACCACTGGACAATTAAAAAACTTTAATCATGTTTAATAATGCTACCGAAAATATAAATTTTGATTAATTATATGCATTAATTATTTAATTGCAAAACAAGTTCAGTTCACTCACAGTTTTCAGTTAACAGTTAAGAGTGATGCAATGACATTTTTGATTATAATCAGTTATTTTAAATGCCGTAAACATCTTAATTCATCAATTGCATGTTAGCTGCAATTAATGTGCAGCACTATTTTGTTTAATCTGCTTGCTTCATCATAGTTAATGAAGATTAGGTGATGCCCCATGAGAGAACCTGAGTTTTCACAGGCCTATCACCCATCCAATGGCATCGGGTCCGGAGCACTTAAACCAAAGAAGTTCTTGTGCTTCCGACAGCTGTCTGACAAATAAAGTATGGACGAGGGAGCATAAATATTTTTAAAATTCTCATTTCATGCGATACTTGTAATATTATACAATGTCTGACGCAGTGAGAACTATGGTAAAGATAATGCAGCTTAACAGACTAGGTCTGCAGTTTTTTCAGTAAGTCTTTGAAAGTAAACTAAAAACTGCACCAACGTCTTTGAGGGTCCAACAAAAATTTTAGGGTAGAATGTTGTTAAGGGATGGATGGCAACTGGAAAGAAGGGAGTTTTTATGCCCCAAAACTAGTCAGATAATGGCAGAATTATACTGAAGCAAAACATTGCACTACTTCCTTTTGTTTTATTACCAAAAATATGCAACGCTCTTTTCGCACAGTGACTAAGTCCAGTTACTAGCCTTTGATGAGCAAAATATGATCACCCAAACCCATGCCAGATATGGCACAAACTACAGTTCAAAATCAGCGTAAAACATGCATGTATAAATATGACAGCATGTAGCAGGCTATGCATAAAATGAGACTCAACTTTGTGCAACTGTAGCTTATTAGACACTAATTAATAAATTAGTAACAGACAGTGAAACTCATCATCAACAGCAGATCAGCAGTGCATTCATAACTAATACTGTCCTATACTGGTGCAGAAATGAGACTGATTAATTTTTCACAAAGCGTCGGTGCCTTTAAACCAGTAAATAAATAGATGTTGTCCACCACATACACAATATCCTTTCTCGACCATCAAATCTACCAAACTTAAGTGAAAAAATTAACGTACAGCATGCATGTCATACTTTTTTTCAACCAGAATGCAAATCAAACATCATTTCATTAGGACAATAGTGAGTAGTTAGCATTTGATCTTCATTAACACGTCATTTGTTTCTGGACGCATGAAAACAACCGAGTGAGCAATGCGGGTAAGGAGCGGGTAGAATTTGTTGGAGCCGAGCGCATCACCCCAGAGCTGCTTCAGCCGTTGCTCGACAAAGGCTTCCGTTTCCGAAACTTCAGATGATGATTCATCGACAAAGAGAACAAGAAGAAAGATGGCACGTCGGAATGGGGCATTATCATTGTCACAATAAGCATGCAGCATCGTGGCCGATTCTCCATGCAGTTGTTCCAGGTGACGTACAATGGCAATACGAGCTCCGCTTCCAAGTCCGGCCCGCATCCGATCATCCAGCATACGTTTCACCCTCTCTGGTGACAGACCAGACACAGCATCAGTGAAGAATTCTACTGGGGATGTCGTCTGGAACAGCCTCGTCAATGTGTTGGAAAACAAGCGGAGAAAACATGCAGTGGTTTCATGAGTATCGCTCGGCACTACAAGCACAAAAACAGCGGGCTGGTCCGGATCCTCCTGAAGTACAATTGGCTTTATAGCGGCACGAATCACGCCCCAGAAACCGGAGGTCTGCACCTGGAACGGTTCTCTGATGCTGTGGAAAGCTTCGAGAAACATTTCCGGAGCAATTGAGGAAGGTTTTGTGTGACTGGTATACAGTTTTGAACCGGATGGTTGGACAAAAGTAAGCAGAAACACAGTGGAACACACGGCACAGATTAAAACCAGAGCAGTTACGAGATGTGTGATCCGTCCGCCACTGCTTTCATTGTGCTTCGATATGACTGTGCACTGCGACGTATACTCAATGTACGAATCTTTCGTTCTGTCAGCACCACGACTGTACAGTGGTCTGCGGATCAGGGTCTTTGTATGCTGATGCGTAATGGTATGGGTATCGTCGGCATCAGCAGAATTGAGCCAATATGATGTGCTGGACTTGGATGCTACAGCGTGATGGCCAGGTTTTGGTACCATCACTGGAGACACGTCCCCTTCATCAACATTCATGCTATATCTGGACAGATCTGTGATGTCCGAGAAACTGAGATCCGCATTTGAAGCAGTTTTATCGACATCTTCGTCCCCAGAGCTGGCCGGTGACTCATTGCTACTCTGAGAAACTGATCGTCTACGTTCACGAGATGATTTGCCTTTGCCTACTTCGGTCGTCATGTCTGCCCACTTCCTGTCAAATTGAAACACAAACAAACTGACATCGAAACCAAGTACTGTAAACTATTTATGTAGATCAAGTTAATTAATACCATAATACAATATCTGATCTATTAGCAGACACCTACCAAGTGTTAACACATTTTGTATGATTTTTCAAGAAATTTGGGCCTTCTGCACTACGGACGATAAAAGGTGCTTAAATGAGTATAAGTTTACTAACATGAAGTTAAACAACGGCACGTGTTAATCAAAACATAATATTTTACATTGATATGTGCTGAACAAGCCAAAACATTTGCAAATGTTTGTTTTTACTGTTTATACCAAAATGGTATGACTGACTTGTCTCATGAAATCAAAATGTCATCGAAAATGCTACCTGTGTAGTATTTACAGCATATATGCAGAGTTAGTTCGTCCATGCTACAAGTCGTATTCAACTTAACCCGGTATGCCTGAAAACCGCAGGACTCCATAGAAAGGTTAAGGTTAAAGGTCCGAATATAGCTCTTAATGAGCGAACCCATCTCAGAGCTACGGAGCGTCACTTGTCATATGGGATCACACAGTGTTACCTGCCACCTGACAGAGGTGAACGCGCCCCGGTTTAACCCCAGCCAGATAGGCCTGTACTCGATTTACCTACCCCAAAGGGATGGAAGGCTGAGTTGACCTAGGCGGTTGGTTACATCTCGAGATGGTTTACCTGCCCACAGGCAGTCACCCATCGCAGTATTAACCGGGCCCGATGTACAGTAACTTCACTGATCGGATCAGACGCGTTACCACTACACCACGCCTACCGCCCGCAAAAACCGCAGGACACATAAATAATAACCGCAAAACGATTTTTAGACATGAAAACAAGACTTAAGCTTTCAGTAGTTCAGTAAATTTAAATAAACGTCGCTAAACAATGGAAAAATAACAAAATCAGCACGCCACCAGATGCCTAGAAACAGGGACAAAATGCCACACACCGACGCTGAGACGCAGGCTACATACCTGGACGCCAAGGGTGCGTACACCGTACGTGTGCTAAGACGCTTAAATATACATTGTATATCACTCATATTGTCAATGTTTGCACTTTCATTCACGCCACTCCCGTTCTCAAATTCTGTACTGGCTAAGCTTACAATCAATGCATTTACCGGTATGTGTCCTGCGGTTTTCTCGCATATCCTGAAATATTAGTATCACCGCATAACCGCTATAATATTATATTATATTTATTATTGTACACGAGGTACAGAAAAAAAAGAAAAGAAAAGACAATAAAAACGCAAAAAGCAACACAAACTGAGCAACAAATAGACTACAAAGTACGGCTAGATGCTAAATATAAAATGCGCAGTGGCTATGCCCCCGAATTTTTTCGGGGGCGTATTTCGTTGTTTAGCTATGCCCCCGAATCATATTTATTATGCGATGTGTTGCATATTCTATGTTAGTTCGAAAGGTGGCGCTAGTGGTTAGGGTTAGTTATTGCAGCGTATTCAGTTTTGTTAGTTATTAAACTTTTTAGTGGTTAGGGTTAGGGTTAGGGTTAGTGTTAGGGTTAGTGTTAGCTATTAAATGTTTAGGGTGCAAATTTAAAGATATTTCGTACAATTATGTAGCCATAGATGTACACCCAAATTAAGGTTTCAACATTGGTTATGAATTCGAACCTAGTGCTGCCAGGCTTGACTGGCCGACTGGTATGAAGGCGTGATACCTTGGCATTGTACCTTGCTAAGGTTAATCTCATCAGTTGCTAGCTGCCGTGATCACGGCTGCCGTAAGAGGCTGCCTACGGCAGACAGCATGCCTTACGGCATGCCGCCTGCCGTAGGCAGGCTCTTACGACAGCCGATGTATTCGGGGGCATAGGAAATCGCCGAAATGAGCGCCCCCGAAATTCGGGGGCATAGCACCAGTGTATAAAATGAGACTGTGAATGTGGCTATATGTGGCAATATAATGCTCTAAAATTAAAGAAAACCTATAGTTTTACTGTGATGTAATGTGACGTGTAGTCTCAAGTGTGTTTTATTCACTTATTTTATTCTTAACAGAATAAACACCAACAGTAAACAGTAAACACTGGACAAACGGAAATTGTATCTAAAAATGGACTGGATGTTAAACTGTAAAATGATTACGCTAAGTACCGAATTAAGTACGAAAATGGCAATGCGGTAATCAAGTTCACGTTCAAATTATTAACTCGAGTACGATTTAGAAACTGTCTTTACTTTTATTTGTTGATTTTTATGTGTTAGTATTACTAGTTGTAGCACTGTGTCGTCGTGATTTCGCTGATTTTGTTTGTGCTGTTGTGTTGTTGTTGAATGTCATGTTTTGCTTGCATACAGACTGCATTGAGTCCATGTGTGTTATTGACCGTGCGCACGCACGGTCCACTGGGCGACTTCATTTTTTGACTTGACTTTCGCTGAGCCTAAACTTCGGTCTAAGTATCTACTTAAGTCAAAAAGTGAAGGGCTAGAGTGAAGAAGACGGGAACAAACAAACCTATCCACCGTTATGTGTAGTCGTGCGAAAAAAAATAGTTTCACTTAACTTGCACGTTTGCATGCCATTCACTGCACATTTCTATGTATTGTTAACACAAGTGAACTACATATACAAAAACAGTATTACCCTCAACAGCGTGGTCCATAAAAACATGCCACTCTTATTTTTTGAATAGCTCCATGAAAAATTGGCCGATTTGAATAATTTTTGGCTTGCGACATTAAGAAGAAACGTGACACAAAAGTCTATAGTTTTGGCCACCTCACTTTAATATTGTCGCTACACTACCTTGCGGTCAGGTTACTGTTCTGTGAGGCGAGTGTTTGGGTGATCAAAGGGCGAGCCTTGGCTTGTGGACTGTCTAGTGAAGGTAAAGGTAAAGGTGTCAGTTTGTATAGCGCATCTCACGTACAACGCCTCTAATGCGCTTTTCGTCACTATCCTGAGCCGCCAGCCACACGGCCACCACGTGCAGCCTGCAGACACAGGCTAATGCAGCGGCCGGCTAGGCAGCCCCAGTCAGCTGTACTAAGGTCACCACCTTCCGTAATCCATATAAATGAGTTACTACTAATTTTACTGTCCCACGGAAGGTAGAAGTCTGAGTCGACCTAGCTGGCAGGCTTTGCACCGAGATGGTTTACGTGCCCGCAGGCAGTCACCCATCGCAGTACTAACCGGGCCCGGCGTAGAGTAACTTCGTTTCAGCCGTAACGCGTTACCAACTATGCCACGCCACCAACCCGTGTCGGAATAGCGTCTGCCTCTTGTCTACCACTTGCGTTCATGCTGGAGGATGACAACAGCGACCTTTGCATTTCATAAGCTAACATCAAGATAACATTAAGGTGAGGTGGCCCAAACTACAAACTTTTGCGTCGGTTTTTTCTTAATGTTGCATGCCAAAAATTATTAAAATTGGCCACTGTTTCATGGAGCTATTCAAAAAATAAAAGTGGCACATTTTTATGGACCACGGTACGTCGAGGGTAATACCGTTTTTGTATAGTTCACTTGCCAGTGGCAAAAACAAAGAATATTTAATGGCCATATTCAAACACTGACTTTAGTCATGTAAAGAATTTCTTTTAGAACATTTTGCTGAAAACCACATGATTCTATAATGTACGGTTGCAAAATTATGATGGCATAAACTTTGTGTTGTTTTTTTGACCACCCAGTATGTGTTTGGTTGGACTGTGTAGACTGTGCAGTATGGATGTGAAGACAGAACCTGATAGTAATGATATTAATGAGTACTCGCACGATGACCAGCTGAATGTTGGTATGTTTAAGTCTTTCTGCTTTCAGTTTATCTCTTTTTTTATCATTTCTGATGAAAGATAACTGTCATCATAAAGTGTGATAGTTCATCTATGCTGTTCACATGTTTCGCTGGCAGCAGATTTTTGGATGTGACAGTATCTAGTTTACTGCTTGTGATTTAGCTAGTAGAGCAGCCAATGAAGATAGCTCGCTAGGTGGATGAGTGTAACGGCATTGTGGGTTTAAAAGGTTGGGGACAGAAAGTCGCAAAATTTTGAACAGGAGATATGGGTGCACGGAATTTTAATATTTTCTTCTAAATTTCTCTAAAATGGTGCATTTCTAGCCCCAGTTTTGTTTTTAATAAAAATTCTCTAATAATACAAAAGTTTTTTTACAGGTTAAAATTTATGCCATGACAAAATTACAAGTAGAAAATGCGAACAGCACAAAATGTTTTGGTGATTATAAGTTCTGCAATATATGTCTTTTGTTAGATGATATTCTCAGCTTTGTACTGTGTACTGACCAGCTGAAATGGTAACTGACTAGTTATTAAATTCATTAAATTTCAACTTCTATCGGTTAGTTTGTTGACGTTTCAGCCACCACTGCTGCCTTCATCAGATCGACTGCCCACCAGGTGTTGCTGTGGCAGACATTGGGCGACTTCACTTTTTGACTTAGACTTTCGCTGAGCCTAAACTTACCTACTTGGACTCAGCAAAAGTCTCAGGGATTCGCTGAGTCCAAAAGTACCAGCTTTAGCTTTTGCTCAGCGAAAAGGCTCAGTGAAAGTCTAAGTCAAAAAGTGAAGTCGCCCATGTGAGAAGTTGTTGCTATCTGTCTCAACCAGATTCTAGATTCCAATGCAGAACAGGGCAGCTAGTGCTGCCCATAAGCAGCATGTGGGCCCATCAGCCATCCTCAGAAAGTTCCTAGCAATTATACTGGGTACTGAAAGTCATGGCGGGAATAGCAAAGAGCACAACAACCCCCACCCACATGACTACGCTTTATACTGTGGGGCTCACAAAAAAATTTCACAGTACCCATAGGAAACCACCTGACAAGCGGCCCAACCCATCAGCAGACCAGCCACACGCACAGTGCAGCCACATCATGCCCCAGAGCTGAATGGGGCAAAGGAGAGCCCCTGCAGGGATTCCAAGCCAGAGAGGAATTCTGTAATCCCAAACTGCAGTGTGCTCGGTATCTACTGGAATCCCAATCTGACCCATCATCCTTGCAATAGCCTCTCCAATGCTCCACCCAACTCCAAGACATGACAGGAACAGCGAAGCCACTCAGTGCATATGTCCAGACCACAGATCCCAATGAACCCCATCAAGGCATGATCTCAAATCAGCACATTTAGCTGGCTGAGAGATCAGCCCTTCTTGAACAAAGACTACTTCATGGTACTACCTCAGATCAGCATCTTAAACTGTCTGAGGGGTCAACCTTTTTATGCTAATTCATAGAAGTAGCTACTGGGTACTGTTGAGCCTCGATGCCTTATTCTGTATTATTCGAAACAACCCTTCAGAGTCACCTCACAAAGGGCTTTCTCTATCAGCCAGCCAGAGGATGCACCCTTATACTCTGTGGTACCACCAGCATGGGGTCTGTTTCTACCGTGTCATAGACTGGGATCATGCCAAGGTGGTCAAACGGTAAAAGCAACAGGATGTGCCAGTGGATCAGGGAAGCGATTCACATCAGGAAAAAACTACACAAGTCGATTAACCGAGACGAGGGGTACAATCAATTTCCTCATACTTATGGCTACATACAGTGCGTTACAGCAACATTTGGAGGATGGCAGCAATGGCTGCTAAAAGGTCAACAAACTGATTAATAAAGGCAAGGTGGCCACACTGCCGGGAGAGGTCCTTGAAAATTTTTTTCTATTGAAAGACCTTGAAAAGACTACAGATCCTTGACAGTTTTGGAATTTGATGTAACAGGTCCTTGAAGTCCTTGAAATTCAAACTATCACAGACTGAAAATTATCCATTTCCCCCCCCCCCGAAATGCTGGACATTTTTAAAGTTAATGAGACAATTCTGTGTACAACAGTTCAGAATTTTTACTTATACCTCCAATTTTAAATTTGTTTCGCTGCCCTTGTTTCTAGTGGAGTAAGTTGGAAAAGCGTCACTGGAATAGTTACCAATATGGAAAATGTGCTTGAACGTCCTTGAAAAGTCCTTGAATTTTTTCCTTAAAATATTTGGTCACGTTGTAAAGGTTGTAATTTGATGATTTTATACAGCTCACTAAATATGCACAAATTGTTTCATTTCACTGTGGTGTCCAGGATTCATGACATTCGAGGTGAAGATTGAACCTGACAGTAATGATATAACAGATCATCCACAGCGTCGACAGGGAGGTTCCAAGCGATGATCATGTATATGCTTATGTGACGTTTGCGGCAAACTGTGTGAGCGGAAAGCAGATTTTCGTAGACACCAGAGAACGCACAGTGAAACACTGCCACATGTCTGTACGCAGTGTGACGAACGTTTCACTGATGAGCATTATCTGAGTGCACACATGATTGTCCACAACTCCGAGCACACCCAGCACATCTGTACTGAATGCGGAAGAATTTTCAGAAGTCAACGAGCACTAATTGATCACAGTCGCTGTCACTCTGCGGAAAATTTGTCTGACTGGTTCGAGTGCACAGTCTGTGGTGAACAGTTTGCCACATCTTGCGGCCTCAGTCAACACAGCGGATGTCACGATTCTGGCAATGATGATAATCTGTACAATTGTCGCCTGTGTGCCAAATTCTTTACTGAGAGTAATGAGCTAAGCGAGCACATGCGACGGCACTTTCTTAGATGCAAACATTGTAAGCTAACTTTCCCTGATGCCGATTGCCTGTGGACACATATGCGCACTGTACACAAAAACAGAAAACATGAAACACCTTCCGCTTGTCCTTATTGTGCCAAACTGTTTTGAAGTAAATCTACTCTGAAGCTTCATGTTTATACTCACACTGGTATAAAGCTGTACTCATGTAGACACTGTTCAGACGGTTTTATGTACTTTGGCTCTTTCAAGGCACATCTGCTGAAGTCACACAATGAAGGTACTTGGCTAACATGTGACACTTGTCAGAAGAAATTCGTCCTGAATTCTGACCTTAAGACACATATGCTTTGCCATAAAGGCGTGAAGCAATATCTGTGTGAGGAATGTCCAAAAACTTTTTTTATATCCGAGCATCTGAGAAGTCATCAGAAATGCGGACTCGCCGTCGTCGCCGCGGTCAGCATGACATACGACAGCTCTCGGACGACGCCAAGCACGCCAAGCAAGTTCGCCGTCGACTTGAACGTCAGTACCGTCGTACTGGCTCTGAAGCTGATC
>Ga0209367_1003341_pt1 | contig 21792 bp, 15 predicted proteins | sample WorMetLIZISLAND2_FD_187412 | JGI IMG/M metagenome (GOLD analysis project Ga0209367, IMG submission 187412) | Marine gutless worms symbiont microbial communities from Max Planck institute for Marine Microbiology, Germany - Olavius geniculatus... ...
GTTGCAGATAGGTACATACATGCTGCTTATCATAACAAGCACTGGTGACAGGCTTTTTGGATTTATCAACATCGATGACCTTGAACGACCTTGAACCCCTCAAAAAAGAGGTTTTTAGTGAATTTTTCGCAATTTTTGGATGCAAACATTTCAACACTGAATTGCGACGCAATGGTTGGCGATAGACCAAGACAATCTGCATATGAAATTTTCAGCATTCAACGTAGATTTTAGTAGTTCAAGTGCTGACCACCTTGGTTCAAGGAGGCCAGCGCAGGCGGGCGTCAAAGACAGCTACCCCCCTAAAAAGTGGTTATTTTACCGCAATTATCTCGTGTGGCGTGAACACGGTTGCAGATAGGCACAGACATGCTGCTTATCATAACAAGCACTGGTGACAGGCTTTTTATTTATCAACATTGATAACCTTGAATGACCTTGAACCCTAAAAATATTGATTTAACGTGATTTTTTGGCGATTTTTGGCTGCAAAAAAGTGAATTACGACAAAATGGATGGAGATAGACTATGATTACCTGCGAACAGGAACTGCTATAGGTTTTCGCGCGTCTCGTGAGCTTTGCTCAAATTACTTGTATTTAAGTTCTTGCAGTGTGTATTGATGTTTTTACATGTGATAAGTAAGTAAGTAAGATGACTTAGGGGACACAATTTAACAGTTAGCCACAACGTGCTGTGCTCTCAACATCCGAACAAAAATGTCTTCAGCAGCCGCTCGAACTGTTCGAAGTGATGTCAGCGTTATGTATATGCTGTACGTAAAACCCGGTAGTTAGTTGTGCGTTTTGCATTGCGGCGGTTGGTTGTTTTCAGAAGCAGATGATGAACTTTGCAACTCAGTGAGACAATGAAAGAGCTTCAACTTTACATCTCAGATGCCAGCCTCCGAGACAGTCTACTGCGTTGTGTTTACGCTACTGTTTTTAAGCACGGAACGATAACTTGTAAATTGCGTTCAAACTTTCCCGGAGTGATAGCATGTTTGTTTTGCTGGCACTTTTCACCACATTTGCCGACGGTCAGTGTAGGCTTGCTAGTTAAGAGTTGTAGCAGCTGTCGTAATGTTAAGAACAATGTTGCATCATCGAACACCAAACTATAACATGTTTGTGTCAACTTGTAGGCATTCAAACTTTGCCAGTTTGATAGTCCGCAACAGACTTGTGTTGCATTTTTGATCACGTTACCAATAACATCGTGGCCGGGTGAGGGGGGGTGCCTGCCTGATAAATTTTTGGCCGTCGGAAAATCTTTCTTGTCCAAAAATTGTTGCCAGAAAATGTGAAATTAGGGGCTGGAAACTCCATTTTGGGGTCATTTAAGGGCAAAGTCGAAATGTTGAGCACATAATCACATGACCTCGGTTGAGAATTTGCAGTGTCCGTTAGAAAATTGCTGCTTCCTTCCCCGCCAACTTTTTTTCACCCACGACGTCGCTGTAACAAAGATTGTTTGTGTTGCTTGTGGCAAAATTTTTCATCATCGTTAGTACCAGTTAGTGGTTAAGAGCTTTAGAAGCTCTGTAGTAATTCCGGTGATGCAAAGAGGGATGTTTTGAAAGTTGCACCCAGAGGCCAGATTTGCACCTCTTGGTTTATTAGAAACATATTGTAAATGTGTTTTGATTGGTTGATGTATCGATAGGGAATGTTGTCATGGGGCAATTTCTCCTAGGCTCCTAAATTTTAGCATATCTGAAGAAGTTTTCTTTCTAACTATGTAGGAAAATTCGTCGTGTTGACTTTGTCAGTAATGTTGTTCGTTGTTGATATTTCACAGAATTAGTTAATTGCATATGCTATTCATTACTTTTCTTTTTGTGTTGCAAGAGTCGGTCTAACTGGCTAACTTAACTGTTAACCGCCAGACAGCTGAAAACAATTTCCGGAACAGTTTTAATCGACAATCAGGTTTTTTACGTTTGCACAATGTATAGCTAAGTGCCATCTGAGCTATTCATGATATAACAATATAAAATCGTAAAAATGACAAAACTTGATGCATTCATGGAACAACGAATCAACAGCTTATACATGTAGCTAGCCTAGCTCAAGTTACAAATATGCACAAGGCTTTATTTGTGCTGGTAAGATTCCCCAAATTTGGAATCGGAATTGGGTGCAAGTCCCGTAAGTTTCCCGTTTTTGGACTCGTTTCCCTTCTTGCCTCACTTTCTTCTATTTCCCTTCTCTATGCTTTTTCTCTCTTTCCAACCTCCCCTTCTTGCTACCCAGTGAAAAATACATCCTTAACAAAACTCCCCCTATTTTCACTGGGTACAAGATTCGCCCATCAGATACAGGGATAAAAGCCCACGCCAGCACGTTTTTGGAGGGGTGAAACGCTATACTGGCAGTTCTTATTGTCACAACGGTGCTACACTGTGCATTTGTGAGGTTCCACATGTCACAAAAATACCGAATTTCTATGTTTCTCCAGCTTTAAATGCACCAGAACTAGTTTTTGGCCAGGGCTCCAACCTGGGCCGCACCACCCAGACCCCCTCTTTGGCTGCGAAGGGGAATACGCATTCCCCATTCCGCTTCCCTCGACTGCTTTGGTATTTCGATTTTAGGGCTCATATCATCATAACTGGCGGTTCCTTTTCTACAAACTAAGCAGTGCGTATATGCCCGGTCAACGTCTAATATCTGTCTATCTAAATTTAAAGGTGTGTTCAAAGTGACACAAATGAACTGAAGTTACTGAACTGAGATGACAGCCGTTTCAGTTCGCTCTGCGGCTTTCATTTCAGGTCAGTCCTCAGTCCATTTCATTTCTGTCGCTGCAAACAACAGGATGGCAAAAGATGAAGAAAAAACTTTTTGCACAAGTCAGCAGTAAGTACACGACAGCGGCATATTCAGGCCCGGTCACTACCAGTGGTTGCTAACCTAACTCATTAATATTTATGATATATGTAATATGTAAATGACATACCACGTGATCAGCATCGTCCAATGAAAACACAGGATAGCCAACAAAATATTTAAGTAGAACAACGAGAAACCGACCTTTAGGAATGTGTAGGGGTGGGGGCAGGTGTACATTTTCAAGTGTTACACTTGCACCAAACTACAGTATAACAGTGCAACAGTATTTGCGCCCAAAACTGCTTGATGCGGTCTAACTGCAAATTTGTATTGTATTTTTTCACTTCCAAAAGGGAACTGGAACCCACCCTCCACCCAATACGCCGTTGGTACATAAAGACGAAAGCATATATACAGACGTAGAATAATTGTAACAAGTCACACAAAGTATAAACGTCGCACGAGGCTACACCTGCAAACTGGACAGATGAGCAGTAATTAAAATAATACAGTCCAGAATACATACGCAGTACAGCAATATTAAACGCACAATATCACTAAATATTTAGTCTAGCATAGTGACAATATAATAATACTCTAACTACACCCAGTGCTCAAATTTCCCAGAGTTAGGCAGGTCAAAAGACCCTCTCCCTTAGTTCACTGAAGTGACCCCTAGCTGCGGTAAATTTCATCCCCCTTAAGGGGTCACTACAATCCCTCTCCTACTTGGTGACGATTAATAAGCAGGCCCATAAGCATAACGAGCTTTTGGTTATGAAGATTTTTTAAATTCAACGCTTAAGAATCTACAAAAATGCACCTTTTTGAGGTCACGGATCTAAAAATTAGGGGAAGGGCAGTTTGGGGGAGGGACACGACAGCCCACCCGCAGTGGGATCGAGGGGACCCCTCACCATACCACATCTATGGGTTCCCTGATTTGACCACCAACAGCGCTCATCTCCCCTGCTTTCCTTCTACCTCTTCTCACCTTGCCCCAGCTTTTTTCAAACAATTCGAGCACTGACTACAAGTGTGTACAGCTAAAAATACAAATGTAACATAAGCCAGCTATTACAACTCATAAATACACGAATCACGACTGATTGCGTGACTGATTGTATGCAGTTAAAAAGTTCAACCGCTGATAGCTTTAACAAAAGAAATTCAGACAAGTTTTGATCCAATCAAGACCTTTATTTCGATTACAAGTACAAAAATGGTAAATAATACGAATGTTGTAATGGAATATATTCTACTGAAGTTGACAGTAAAAGCGATGTGTAACAAAGATGTGGACATACGGATGCATCAATCAACCGGAGTCCACTAGGACGATACAATACGATAAGAATTAAGTTGAAAAACAAATTTTCTTGAAAGATTAAGCAATGATGTATATCATTTGAGCCAATTTAGGCCGGCGGCTAAACTCAAACTGTAGCGGATTGGTTAGCTGCTTTTCACGGAACAGTAAAAAAACTGGTGATCTTGACGGTTATGCACATGTGAAGTAAACTGATGAACTAATCTGCAACGTGACATCTCATGACAGAAACACAACAGCCAATAACTAGACTGACTGCAAACCGAGTCAACTGTTCAGTGTTCAGCTCAATAAATTAGGTCACAATAAGTATGCAACAGCTAGCTCGCAGCTACCCGTGTGAAATCATACTGAATGAGCGAGCGTAAGAAGAAATGAATGTCGAAACATCAAACAACCAAAATCACAGCAAAACAAACCAATACAAATAACCGAGCACTAGACTCGATGCTAACATAAAATCAACGACAACAACACAAGCAGAGATCGTCGTGTTTGTGCGGCCATCCAGTGCCCACTGCTCATCAGTGAGCCACAATTAAGATTTCATAAGTAATAATAGAATAATGGTATAAAAAGTCCATAGTACGAAAAGTCCAATTACCGCTCACATGTACTTGATTACAAGGCTTTCAATCTCCATCCAAAAAATCACTAGACTTAAGTGGTGGTCAGTCATGTTATGTTCTGCGAGCAAATGTTTCAGTTTTACCCCAAAATACTACAGCAGTAGTAGTAGTGTTAGTTGTAGTAATACCAGAAACACCTTGCAGGAAAAAAGCTACAACTACAACAACGACAACAACAATAACAGCTAGTCCAGCGGTGTCGCAGGTTATGAAAATGGTAGGGGTAGGGCAGGAAATTGCAATTTTCTGACAGAGAATATATGGCTATAAAAATTGCAATTTTGTTACCGAATTCGCACAAATGGCGGATTTCCAGCACTGACTGTTTTAATCTTTGGAAAAAAATTCTCTCATAAGAGAATTCCCCGACAGGCCAAAATTTAGGGACGAAATAGAAAACTGCCCTTTTGGTCTCCTCCTTATCCCAATTCCATGACGCCTCTGTGCCAGATAGTTCATATATACACATACAGACGGACAGACAGACGGATGAACAGAAAATGTTACAGTAGCAGGTAAAAGCCAGTCTCATTGATTATCAAAAGCTCATTTCAGTTCAGCTGTCATTTTTACACTGCATTCAGCACACTGCTATGGCTACCAACGTACTCCCGGTAACAGAAGTACGGGGGAGGGGGCATTAAGAGAAATAAATTACGAGTTAAAATACTAGGTCCAATGGTGAGTCCACCAACTTGTGTTCAACTTCTAAGAACTTTTTGGAACACAGAAAAACAAGAGTTCCTGTTTGGTTTGGGCTCTCCATGACCACGGGCTTGGTTTGAGTTCTGCGTTTATCGGGTTCTAGTCCGGTTTGGTTGTAGCTACAACATGGGTTCTAATTCGGTTGGATTATTTTACGATCCCCGGAAGGGAGTCTGTGGGTTGTGAACTGATCAATCAAAGCAAAAAAGATCAATCAGTAAGAAAGCATAGAACTGTGTAGTAGTGGTAGTAGTGCATGTAGTAGTAGCAGTAGTAGTAGTAGTATAATTGCATGTGTGTTAGTAGTACATGTAGTAGGGCAAGTGTAATAGCAGTATCAGTAGAAGAGCGTCGAGTCGTCTTGTGTGATGTGTACTACATGTATTAGTAGTGTGTGCAGTTGTAGTAGTATGTGTGACTGTGATAGTAGCGCATGTGCGATAGTAGTATTAGTATGAGAGGGTGGAGTCATCCCACTCCAGGTCACGGAGCGAAGTCTTTGCTGCAGGCTGCTGAGGCTGCTGGGATACGTCATCATCGTCATCATCATCATCATTGATATCATCAGAACTCATGCTGCTGCTGTCATCTTCATCATCATAGCGGTTGTCATGACGACTATCAGCCCCGCCACGCCCACTCAACTCAGCCTCCTCAGCCGCGTACATCATCTACATACAACAGCCATGATACTACTACTACAACTACTACAGCAGCTGCTATTGCTGCTGCTGCTATTATTAAACCGCTGCCCACCACAGTCCACAACTATCAGTTCATCGGTCAGTCAGTGCACAGTGGCTTGGCGTAGCGGTAACGTGTTTCATACAATCAACGAAGTTACTCTACGTCGAGCCGGGTTAGTACTGTTATGGGTTGGGTGACTACCTGCGGACAGGTAAACCATCTCGGATTCTCAGTATGTAACCAGCTGCCTAGGTCAACTCAGCCCTCCATCCCTCTGGGGTAGGTAAATCCAGTACTAGTCTATCTGGCTGGGGTTAAAATGGGGCACATTGGAGCACATTCACTTGTGTAAGGTGGCAGGTAACACTGTGTGATCCCATACGGCAGGTGACGCTCCGTAGGTCTGAGATGGGCTTCCCATTAAGAGCTATATCACCACCTTTGACGTTTAACAAACCAACCTATCAATGCCGATATTCACAGTGGCCAAACTGATACAAACTGCTGCAAGATCCACTAGAGACAGGTTTGTCAAAGGTACAGCTTTTCACTGGAAACCCATCACAGAACTATGGATCACCATATTGCCATATGGGATCACAGTGTTCCTGCCACCCGACAGGGGTGAACTCACACTGCCACAACCCGAGCCAGACAGGCTGGTACTTGATTTACCAACCCCAGAGGGATGAAAGTCTGAGTTGACCCTGGTGCTGGTTATATACTGAAATGGTTTACCTGTCACTAGACAATCACCCATCCAAGTAGTAACCAACAGAAAGCATTAGTAATGTGACCAAGAATCAAACCAATGACCTAGTGATCTCATGTCCAACGTCATAACCGTTACACTTCCAAAAAATCCAGTCCAATAAACCGTTAGCGAAAAGAAATCGTTGGTCAACCACAGTGACTACTACTACTACTACTACTACAGACCTGCTGGTCCATTGGGTTCACAGTTATGGTAAGTGCCGAATTGTCCCATTCCATCTCCTGTCGATCGTCCCCTGTCATCACGTCACTAATCACATTTGATGCCCCACGTTGTCGCTGGCGACTGTGACGTCCCGCATTGCGAATACGACGAACACCAAGTGCGACCAGGACAACGATGAAGCCAACACACGACAACACCACAGCGACTACTACACCTGCCAATACACAACAACAACACTGCAACTACACTGTGTCTCAAAAAAACGTCCCACTTTGTGATTGTCCATATGTTCGTTAAATATTGATCGATTTTCAAAATTTTTTCACTGGCACTTTTTGTGGACAAGTAGCAGTAGTGTTGTTATTAAACATACCACCACACCTTAACTGCATCTCTACACTACCATGTGAAACTCTTATTATCAAAAATGTCTAAAATGCTAGTAATACATATGCAAAAATTATTTTCTAACAACAATTTTTATATTAATATTTAATAACGTTTAGTTTTTGATACATTCCTTGTGTTTCTAAACAAAAGCAGATGATATTATTGTAAAAAATAATTTTTTATGCAGTGACAATACACTGGTAATGTAACGTGCATTTAGCAATGAGGACAAGGCTTTAAATAAGAACTTTTTTGAGCTCAAAAATGCAGTTTGCAAAGAATACTGGCAAAATTTCTTAAGATGAACAGAAACAGGGAAGAACTGAGAAACATTACTAAAAAGATTTGGATAACAGGAAGGACTGAACAAAGGCATGAGAGCGGCAGATTGAAGCATGCACGTACTGAAGAGAACGTGACCACTGTGGATGAACTGGTAGCCTTACTAAACCACGAAGGCCAGAAACAAACACACAGCATAACACGCCAGATATCCACAAAGACGGGTCTAATACAGCATAGCACTGTGCAAGTCATTTTTCGCGATTTTGGTCTGTAGTGTCTTTCATCTTCCAACACGCCTGTTGCCTAGTATTGCTAGTTTTTTCTTGCATTTATACTTCACAAGGTAATGTAGTGATGCAGTTATGGTGTGGTGGGATATTCAATAACTGCTTTATTGCAAATTATCCAAAGAATGTGCGAGTGAAAGAATTTTGAAAATTGGCTAATATTTGTCAAAGATATGGACAGTTACAAAGTGGGACATTTTTTCTGAGACACATTGTACTACACCTGGACAACAACAACAGCAGTGTTACTGATGCTGCTGATGCTACTACGACTAGATCTGACAGTCGCTGAAGTACACAAACGTGACTCGACTTGAGGCTAAAATGACCCCAAGTCAACCAACACCGACTTATCACATTCGACTTGACTTAACTTTACAAAGGCATGTTGATTTGAGTCGACTTCGAACAACTTGAGAAGTTGTGATGAACTGAGTTGTGTATAGCATAATGACCTTTTTGTCATATGCAGGTTATGCAATGGCAGCAATGACTTCTGGACTTTCTGTACTTGTTCTGTTTATGGGTCATTAAAAAGGTTAGTTATACAGTTGCTAATGAAAGATTTTATAAACTGCCCTATTCACCCAAGCCGACCAAATGAGAGAACTGCTAGGTGCAAGATTATTGGTCAAATCAACACTTGAAATGACTTGTAATGAGACTAACTGCACCACAAAATTTCGACTGTAACGTTACTGCAGACCCACCTGACCCAACTTGGAAGGCACTAGATGACTTAATCTTAACTAATGCCACTGCTGCCGCCATTACTACTACAGTAACAGCAACAACTAAACTGTTGAACCTTGTGCAAGGCTAAAAATGTCCACGGTAGCCGCCATAGTATGCTGTGATATTTATAGCAATGACGTCAGCGTTGGCCAATAGCGATCGAGCTAGCTAGCCTTGTCTAACAGCAGCTAGTAGCAGAATGGCCCTATCTCACAGCGGTGAAGTATCGGAAAACCTCGTCTTGTGACCTTGAGATTTGACCCATGACCTTGAAATTCAATACGGCTATTGCAATTGTCAAGTAACATGCCATACAAAACTTCATTAAAAAAAGTGCAGCAATTCATGAGTTATCAAGTTCACCACTTCTTTGCTCCATATCGGATTGGTGAAAAATTCGAAAATCCAGTCCCATATTTTGACGCCGATATCGATCGCCACCAAAATCCTATCAACTCAAGCTACGGCCAAGTCCAACCATTCCTGCCAAATCCGGGACCGCTACTAAAATTCGTCGTCATCGTAAGTCGAAAATTACTATGACAACTACTACGACAGACCAGTCTGTGACGACGAGTGCTCTGGTTGGCTCAGTGCTGCTAGTCTGCCGTTGTCATCGTGTGATAACTGGTGCTTCTTATGCTCAGCCACTGCAGGCGTTGGCATTCCACGAACCACCACCAACTACAACAAATGAGACAATGCTAGACGTGTAGTAGTGGTAGTTGCATTAGCAGTAGTAGTACTAAATAATATAAGTAGTAGCAGCGCTGCCAAATCCAGAAGCCAGAAAAGGGGGAAGGGGTCATGGCATCAACAGAGTATCACTGAGGAAAAGTACCTCGGCGATCCGCATGCCAGGGTCCATAGAGCGTTCACTGACGGGGAACACACTTACTGGTGCTGAGAACGTGACTGGCCCAGGGACCAGTGCGTCACGGTGGCGCAAGTACATACTGGTAACTCTTCGCTGGTAGCAGCCTACCTTTACCGTATTGGGCGCCGGGAGTCGGCCACCTGCCCATGCTGTCAGAGTGCCGACGAGACAGTGTGTTCTACTGTCCAGCTCAAGCCCAGATCAGGAGGGACACTTGGCCAGGAGGCAACATCACAACCAATCCATGAAGCCTTTGGGACTTCCTGGAACGAACAGAGGTGGTCACCCGCCCCCCTGACCAGGAATGAGAGAGAGAGAGCGTGAGTGAGTGAGTGAGTAGGGTTTAACGTCCCACCCGACATAGTATAGGGACGGCCTTTTCAGGCAGTATGCACACAAACACAATAATGGAATGGTAAGTTTAAACTTTACAATGGACAGAAAGTTTAACCTTTACAGAAACACAAAAGACAAAAATAAGCTTAACCTATAATGGTAGTTCTAATAATCTTCCCTGTTATCGTCCAGTCGTGTGCTTATCATGGTGGTCTTGGGGCTTAGCAGCCCCCTAGAGGGCCCATGCTGAGCCCCTGGTCAGGGGGGAGGTCAACAGGCAATGAATAGTACTAGCAGTAGCAGTAGTGACAGTAGTACAGACTGTGGTGTCCAGTGTGTTGCTGACAAATCGTCCGTTGAGTTCAGTACAACGTAGTCTAAACGTTCGACTGTTCAGTTCTTGCGGTTCGCTGTTGACATAGCGCACTTGACGCAGCACTTCCTCGTACAAAGACAGCTTCTTGGCACCTGAACGACACACAACAAGTAGTAGTAGTTGTAGTAGTATTGGTTGCAGTAGTATTTGTAGCCGAAGTAGTGGTGGATGAGTAGAGAGCCAGAGAGACAAACAGTAGTAGTAGTAGTATTAGTACCTGGTGTTTCATAAAAAGGACCCCTTTTGTTTTTTTTCATAATTCATTCAAATGATGATAATTTTACACAAAATTTGTACCAGTTCTAGCTGAAGAAATACTAATTCCAAATATTGCAACAAAATATGGCAGTTGATTAAATATTCTTTGCTAGTCGTGACGTAATGCTGATATCATAATGTGTCATAGGTACAAATTGAGAGTCTCAACTGGTGCTGTCAGCTGCTACCCTGCTTCAATGGTGAACTTATCTGGTTCACTAATGAAAAATGTTTATCGTATCAGCAATGAGCAACATGGGAACATGAAATCAGGCGTCTTGTGATCCAAAAAAACTCAACATCTTGCAAGCTCGGTGTGATAGTGCACTGTCTTGCTCGAACATGTGAAAGACCAACTATCCCCACAGACACGTAAATGTGCTCACTTTGCACTTTGTTTTTCTGGCTGCAACTGTAAAACTTCAAAAATTTGTCATCAGCAAATCAAATTTTTCACCATCAGAGCAGTATAGCAACTGACAGCACCAGTTGAAACTAGCAAGCTTGAACCCATGACATATTATGATGTCAGCATTACGTCACGGCTAGCAAAGAATATTTAATCAACTGCCACATTTTGTTGCAATATTTGGACTTAGTATTTCTTCAGCTACAACTGGTACAAATGTTGTGAAAATTGATCATCATTTGAGTGAATTATGAAAAAAGGGGTCCTTTTTATGAAACACTGGGCTTTTGACTTTTCACTTTTGCTTTTCACTTTTGACTTAGACTTTCGCTGAGCCTTTTCGCTGAGCCAAAGCTAAAGCTGAACGCTAAAGTCTGTACTTAGACCAAAATTCAACTAAACGATTAAAAATGGTGGAAAACCGGTAAACCTAACAGGAAATAAATCAACCAATTACGCTTAGACTTGCTTACTTAATTGCGCCACGCACACAAGTGGCGTAATTACATAACGCTTTACGTCATTGTGTAGCCATTATGGCGTTTATTTTTGGTACCAGACTGCTTTAATTTACTAAACTATCCGCACGTATAGGACTGTAAATAGTCACCACTCGCCATGTTTTCGCTCAGTGAAATCACTTCACTTTTTGACTTATGTAGGTACTTACACCGAAGTTTAGACTCAGCGAAAGTCTAAGTCAAAAAGTGAAGTCGCCCACTGTGTACAGACAGACGGACACACAGATGGACATACCAGCAATGACCATTCCGTCCTCGCTGAAGTCGACATCGAGGCCTAGCTCATTGATAAGATTGCGTGGATGTCGGATGTGTTCAAAAGCAACGACCAGCGGCGGATCAACGCGGATCAGACATGAGTCCAGCTGGAAACCATCCCGTAACAATGATCCACTTGCACCAGCCTCCTATATAACGGCAATAGTAACAGCGATATGGTAAAAAATGTGAAGCAATCACATGCAAGTATTTTGCTATTTTACAACGTCTGCACCAGTCTAACATCATGTGTCTACCATACCATGCCAGAGCCTTCAACATACTGAAGTTGGCATGTATTACGAAGAAAAAAAGTATGAAGTATAGCAATAATATTTGCAAAGCGCCATCTGGCTGTAGCTTATATACTACACAGATCAATCAGCAAAGACCACTACTACTACTACTACTATTACAACTACTACACACATTCTGCTCGGCCTTGGTGGTGGCGCCAATGACAAGGTCAGGAAAGAGATGAATTCCATGTGACAGATCATATTCATCGACGGCTTGACTTGCAATGCCAGTCAATGTGATAGTTGGAGCTTCGGCATCTACCACCATCACAAATGTCTTTATTGACGGCACCATTAGTTCCTCACCACTGCTGCATCTACAACAACAACAACAACTACTACTGCTATTACCAAGACAACTACTACAACAACAACAGCAATAACAAAAACAACAACATAAAGTGATTGTTGGAGCTTCAGTACCATAACAAGTGTCTTGATCGATGGCACCATTAGTTCCACACCATAGCTGCATCTGTGTTAACAACAACAACTACAACAAAAGTAACAACTACAACAACTACAACAACAGTAACAACAACAACAAACAAAATAAAACTTTGTGCCTAATAACGAAGTTACTCTACACTTGGCCCGGTTAGTACCTGGATGGAAGACTGACTCAGATAGGCACAATGCATTCTGCAATGAAACATGCAAAATGCACAAATTAGCAACCAATTTCAATTTCTACAGATTTGACGACATAAGCTAATCAAAATTGGCTGCCGCAAAAGTTCCATGGCCGCTGGACTGGTAAACTACCACAGTGTTTAAACAGTCAGCTAGGTCAACTCAGCCTCCTACCCTCTGTGGTATGGTAAAATGAGTGTCAGCTTTCAGGCAGGGTAGCAATAAATAACAAAAGGAAATATGGTACTGTAATTGCTAGTTTAGATGGATCTGTGACTCAGGCTGACTGGCTTGGTCCAAAGGTCAGTGGCCGCCTGGCGTTCGTGCTACATTCTTCAAAAGAACAGGGTGAACCATAAACATACTATTACTGCAAGAGATAGCCAGATACAATTTTCTCGCAGTAATTTTATTTACACATCAAGAGCGATACTAACTGTGCTGAGGTCTCGATGCTGACTGGTCGATGGCCGGGCGTCGGGAAAGTCCGGGTATTAACATAGCCAATCCGACGCAGCAGAGTTTCAACCGAGTGAACGTTCTGTCCACTGATAACAATGGACGTCCTGGCTTTGTTTATTGATACCACCTACACATTCAGTAATAGTACATGTAGTTGTCGTAATAGCAGCAGCAGCACTGCAGCAACAAAAGCAGCTAGATTTCACACAATGTTAACTCCGGCATTTCAGCAATTGCCACATTGGTACTACTTGTCCCGAGAAACGCTTTTGCTAATTTGAATTTTTACGCCTTTTGCTTTTGAACCGAGATTCTGTATGAACCAAAAGAGCAGATTCAAGTTTATCGGTCTGCTGTTTAAGCCACCAGTTAGCTAATGATCACTGATCAGCTGACATTGGCTGAATGTATAACTTGAGAACTGTAAACTACTAGCTGCCAGCATTGTGCAGTAAACATTTGTCTCTTTGACTGCCTACCGCTGCTAAAGCTACTAGTACCACAACTACATGAACTACTAAAGGTCAATTGTTCCATGCCTAGACTAACTCACGAGTTTGCTAACCGAAGGTTAACTTTAACTCTCGGGTTAACCTTGCACACAGTGCTTCACACCAAATTTTGGCGTGAAACAATGAGATACGAGTTAACCCCTGGAGGTGATTTCTCGAGTTAATCTTGTGGTTAACCCTAACCCATGCATGAAACAATCGACCACAAGTTTACCACACAACTGCTACCGCTACTACTATTAATACTATTTACCGAGTCATCCAAAGTGTCGATGGGAGTAAAATCCAGTTTCTCGCGACATTCGTTCAGACAGCGTGTCACTCGGTCATCTTCTGTAGAGTTGCGGAGAAGTGACAACCCAGCCAAGTAGCCGTGAAAATGCTGCGTCATCTTACTCTTAGCTCCTTCACACACACACAAACACACAAAATATCCAACACTGTGCCGTCTCAAAGTATAAACAACCACCACGGTCAACTCAGCCTGGATATCCCTCCAGGGTAGATTGAATCAAGTACCAGCTGGCCTGCCTAGCATAGGTCGAGGTGGAATATGTTCACTAGTGTCGGGTGGCAGGTGACACTGTGCAATCCTGTGTTGCAGGTGATGATCCATAGCTCTGTAATGGGTAGCCTACTACACAGCCTTTTGAGAGACACATATTCCAGTAATGTGTTAAATGTAGACAAAAACAAGAGGGTGCAGCCGTTGAGGGGCCGCCCGCTATGGGGCCGTCCTTTCAGTTGAGTACAGACAGACGGAGGGAACGGCCGTTGCCATGGTAACGAGGTCACCCGGGGCAAGGCGGCGAGGGTTCCTTATGACACCTGCCAAATATGTCACTTATATACGCGAATCAACCAATCAGCATCTAGAAATTCTGATAATTAGGCTTACGTTGACATTTACTGTGTCCTGTGACCTTGACCTTTGACCCCTTGACCTTGAAATTGGTCCACGGGGTGCTGGTGTCCCAGGGACCCTTCCTACCAAGTTTGGTATTCATAAGCCTTTTCGTTTTCCCTCTAGGTGGAGGCACGGGACAGAGAGACAGACAGACGGACGGACAGGATCAACACATGATGGGGCCTCCTTCTAGGAAAGACGGCCCCACAACAAGAAATATTATTGGATTGTGACCAATCAATGTACTCCTCGTGCACATTATTTTCTCGAGTATTCTTTTAACTGCTTTTTTGTTCCTTTCGGCTTGTATTAGAGACCGCGCATCTATTTGAGACCCGCCAATATTATACTAATAGTGATTGGAAATTTTCTCCCCAAGTTAATAAAATATTGCCAAATTTTACGAACTGATGGGAAAAAGTTTCCAATAATGGTCGATGACACAGTTGGCAATGTTGGTTTTGTTATACTTCAACGCATGTGTCTATCTTGCGCCATTATGGAGATATGGCGCCTCAAACATAGTGGGGTCACAACCTTGACCTTTTGGGTCACGTGACCATTCGACTCGCGGTGGGCGACTTCCTATGGGTGGTCCATTGTGACGATACATCTAGCACCGTTATTGAGATATGGCCATTTGAAGTTCTTCCAGGAGGAATGGAGGTTGGTCGTCAATATTACACTGATTTCATATACTCCTCGCTACGTTAGGAACATAGCACACGAGGAGTAAAAGCTACCCTGCCAGCAGGCTCCGATCACAAATTTAGTTGAGTGGACTCGTCTCTCAAGATGAAGCAGCAGACACAGCAACAGGCAGACAGAAAAACAGACAGACAAAGACAAATAAACTGCACTTTGCCAACAGGTTCCAATAACGAGCTTGGTCAAATGAATGCGTCTGTTAACTGCTGAGGTGAAGTAACAGACAGACAGTGAAAAACAGACACACACAGTGACAGACAGACAGACAGACAGACAGAGTGCAAAAACAACCTTGCCAGCAAGCTCCAATGACCAGCTTGGTTGAGTGAACGCGTCTGTCAAGATGAAGCGGCCAGTCATCAACCACATGCGGATTGTGACGACTCGTGACAAACTGTTCCCCATCGATGTACAGATCAGGCTGCCCAACAGACAGACATATAGGCTTACATGGCGTTTTATAAAAAGGCACCCTTTTCCTTTCTGTTATAACTCTGTCGAATGGTGGTCGATTTACCTGAAATTTTTATCAGTTGTAGCTGAATAAATACTTATTCAAAATATTTCAACAAAATGTGGTTGTTAGTTAAATATTCTTTGCTAGTCATAATGTAATGCTAACGCCGTAATCTGATGTGAGTACAAGCTTGCTCTCAACTAGTGCTGTCAGTTAATACCCTGCTTCGATGGTGAACTTCATCCAGTTCACTGATGAAATATGTTCATCGTATCAGAACTAAGCAACATGGGGGCATGAAATCAAATGTTTTGCGACCCCAAAACTCAACCATCTCGCAAATGGTGTGTGCTGGTCCACCATCTTTTTGGAAAATGTAAAAGTCAATCGTATCCCCACAAGTGTGCGGAAGTGATCGTTTTGGGTATTTTTGCGGTTGTAATGGTAAAACTTCAACAGTTTGTCATCAGTGAAACAGATGAAGTCCACCATCGAAGCAGTGTAGCTATTCAGCAAGTATGTCAGCACTGTTTGCGACAAGCAAGTTTATACTCACAACACGTTATGACATCAGCATTACATCACGACTAGCAAAGAATATTTAACCAACAGCCACATTTTGTCCAAATATTTTGAATAAGTATTTCTTCTGCAACATCTGGTGAAAATGTTGTGTAAATTGATCATCATTTGAGTGAATTATGAAAAGGATGCCTTTTTTATGAAACACCGTGTATGTAGACGTATACACTCAGTCAGACAAACACCATCCATCTGTTGATCTTTTTGAGTATGCGCTATATAAATTTACACTTTACTTACTTACTCTGCCACATCTGTCTCCAAAAGAGCTGAACCATTCATGAAGTCCTTTTATTGTCTATTTCCTGGACTAACCTGTTTCTAACGGACCTAGCAGTAATTTATATTATTTAGGTCACTTTGAAAATTCCCAATTGATTAATTTACTGTCAGATAAAATGACATGGGAAAGCAAAGACTCCATAAAAACTGCTAACCATCATATCTGCTATTAACCATGGCTAGTGGTCACATGATTGTAGGTAAATGCATATGATCAGTAACAATGCAGACAACAACAATTCCAGCAAATATTTCCCACATAAGTTTTCTCGTGTAAACCAACTGGCATAGAGTCGATACAGACAGCATAGATAAACATGCACAAAGTCAACACGACCAACATGTACAGTCCTTCTCAAGCCATAAACCCTGCTGATCTGCTAATTTTCGTTTCTTCAGCCCTCAGCCAGACACAAGCTTATACTGCAAGAATACAGACACAAGGCTGGTGCATCGGGCATTGTGCCTGTTTAATACATCCCAGCTTTCGCTGGTACTCACTGCACCTATCCAAGCAGGGATGGCCAGGCTGAGTTGACCTGAGTGGCTAGTTACAAAGCAAGCTGATTCAACTGCCTGCCATTGGAGTACTAACCGGGCCCCGTGCTGATTAACTTTGTTGATGCTGCCAACGATGTTACCGATTAAGCGAAACCGTCACAGCACAGAATTGCAAATAAACCACCGACCTGCACAGAGTGAACGCTGACAGCATAGTGATGCCAGCGGTTGTCGCAGACTTGCGGGATATCCCAGCGCCACTCGGCCGGGCGCAGCTCGCCGGCCAATGGCGTGTCAAATGGCTCTTGTCTGAGCAGCAGCACCAGGTGACAGTTACGAACGAACAGCGCGTAGTGGTGACGGTTCATTCCTAAAACATTCAGTAGTAGTTGTGGTAGTAATAGTAGTAGTAGTAGAAGTACAGCATGTCTAAAAAATACTGTGCCAGTGTTATTTTTTGAAATCACTCTGTAAAACATTGGCTGATTTTAGTAACTTTTGGCACGCAACATTATGAGCAAACTATACATAAATGACTATAGTTTTGCCCACCTCATCAAGATACTGTAACTACACTACCTTGTGAAATGCCAAAGTCACAGTTTTGCCAATTTAGCCTGTTTACAACAATCATTTCACACTGGGTAGTGCATGCATCAACTCCAAAAAATAATCGTGAGACCAAATATTTTGGAGTCACTATGTTGATGTTTTGGGGTTCCACAACGTCACCAATCACGTGACTGATCAACTCTCCATGGGTGACTTCCCGAAAGTGGTAAAAGCTGCCCATGTTTTTACGTCAATCTTGCACAGTTATAAAGATATGGCCTAGAAATACAAAATTGTATGCACATTGAACATTTTGCTGCTACTACTATTAGTACTAGTACAGTTCTTACCGTCGCCATCCGAGTGGCACACAATGTGTTCCTTCACACCGTGATGATGCTTGTCATCAACAGATTCCTTGTGTTTCATCCACGTCGACAGCGTGAAACTGTCGCCAAGATCAAAGTTCATCAGTTCTTTGGAACGCACCTCGATGGCTGTCGTTTTGCCATCGAACGCAAAGATCAGGTCACTTTCCTGACCATCGTCTGTCGGTAGATCTTTGGTCCACGAACCCTCGACGCTGGGGTCTGGTAGAAGATCAACACTGTTTTCTGATGCTCCTAGCACAACAACAACAACAACAGTAGTAGTAGTAGTAGTAATAGTAGTAGTTCATGCCATTGTCTGTTGCTCCTAAAATACAAAAATTCATCTCTTTTGTTCTTTCTCAGTTTTCACATGACGAAAAGTGTTACTATATTACTGACTAAATAGCAGCCAGCCAACGAGTAGTTGGTTATCCTATGCATACACAACCTGAACAAATCAGCAGCGACAAAGTCAGAATGTTTACCACGGAGTCCGATTTGAGTACCTTAAGGTATTCAAAGAGCAACGTAACTGAACTGAACTGACATGGTTTATTTATTAACAAAATGACCAATGGACAAGCAGGATGAGCCTATTGGTCATTACTTGACACACACATGAGCGTACTCATGTAGGCCACTTACGCCATTAGATGGTGCCTACTGTAATGCATTACTGCTTGCCAACTGGTCAGTTTGTCAAAAACTAAACCATGTCAGTTCAGTTCAATTCAGTTACGTTGCCTAGTGTGGCTGAATGAGGTAGTGCTATGTCTGCTAGCTGCAAGTCACGGGTCCCGTGCCAATTAGCTGCCACTTCTGAGAATCTCAAAAAGCACTTCTGGTCATAAGTTTGACTCATGTAACCAGAGCTATAGCAAGTACCAAACCTTCACTTTCACAAAATCGGAAAATATGCAAATAAGTAGTGTAGTTTATAAACATTTACCACAGAGTCTGCGCTGAGAAGCAAGGGAATAGGTGTCTCGATCGCATCCTTTGCCGATGTGTTCCGTTGTCAGTGCGACACTGACACTGATGTGCGACAGATTACACGGTACAGTGGCGACACAGGTCTCCAGCTCAGCATTGCCAGCGATCAGCCGACGACTGTCACCCGCCATGAATTGCACCCGATCAGCCACTCCTACACAGGCAGATGGACATACATACAAACACAAGATATCACAAAGTACATGACATCACACATTACACGATTTTGAACAACTAAAATTCAAGAAACTTTCAGACCCCCGGACATCAGATTCCAAAACTTTCGACACCCAATTTCGCATTCAAAAACATTCTACAGCCGGAAAGAAAATTTTGTTCATGAACTTCAAGAACCCGTGGCCACCGTGCACTACTACAGCTACTACCATAACTACTAACATCACTAACACTCGTAGTCTAACCTGTCCAGCTGGGTTGACAGAGTGGTCTGACGTTGATTGTAAGGACAGCAATGTCAGAAGTTCGACCGCCGCAGTCCTCAGCCCGCAGTTCCAGAGAATAGCTGGTCTTTGCTTCATAGCTTAGTGGCTCCGTGTTACGAACGTAACCTGCCAACAAGCCACACTACAAAGTTTAAAAGGTGCATAAAGCTCATTATACCCCACTCACACAATAAAACTGGCTCGATGAGCGATCGTTCATGGAGCACACAATAACCACTCGACGAGAAAGCTCGATGAATGCTAGCAGAATCAAACACGTATCAAACGAGTACTTAACGAGTGCCCATTGAGCCCTAATCATGCGCTAAATGAGCTGACTGAATGAGCTAGCTATCACTTAAACAGTGTAATACTGTAAACATTCATAAAGCTGGCTCGTTATGCATTCGTCCAGCAGACTTGATGCGTGCTCATCAACCTTGAGTTATTATTATTAGGTTAACCCATTACAGAACTACAAAACATCACCTGCCATATACCAGGATCACCCAGTGTTACACGGGTGAAAATGCATCAGCTGGCCCCAGTCCCAGCCAGACAAGCTGAGTTGACCTTGGTGTTAGGTAATATACCAAGATGGTTTACCTGTGCACAGAAGGACACCCAGCCAGGTGGTAAGCGCTAACTGTGTCGGCCATAGTGCATTCCAAAAACTAAAAATTGTGACAAATTTTAAAGACATTTTCCGATTATTTCCTAACCTACTATTTCTCACCACAGTGTCTGCAGCGTTATAATAGCCTATAATCTCGCTCCGGTCAAGTGTGATGGTTGAAACATGCCTTGGGTCTGTTTATCACACGCACATCCCACAGAATAGTCCGTCAATCAGTCATGAAACAAGTGCGTTTCAACACAGCCTAGGGTGTACTGTGCCTCATTACACTTGCATAGTACACTCCAAATCAACTCAGCCTTCCATCCCTCCAGGGTAAGTTAATCGAGTACTGGCCTGTCTGGCAGGGATTAAGGTGGAGCGCATTCACCTGTGTCAGGCTGCAGGTAACATTGCATGATCATATATGGCAGGTGACGCTCCGTAACTCTGTGATAGATTTCCAATTAAGAGCTATACACCACCTTCACCTTCCAGAGTCCAGACCATCACAGAACATATATAACACATGTATACTACTACTGCTACTACTACTATTACTAATATTAACTACTACCACTACTACTGACCATTGGCATTCACTTCAAATGGAACGTGTGGAGTGATGATGTGATATCTGCAGATACGTGAGACGCCATCCGCACCGTCACGATCGATGGCCTCAACGCGAATGATTTCATCATAAACTCGACCCTCCACGACGTCGGCCGACATGTAGCCGTGTGGCCATGTAGGCGAGTATTCGTTTACATCCTCTACCTCAATGTGAACGGCTTCCCTGCATAACACAAACAACTACTACAACATTAGCAGCAGTAGTAATAGCAGCAGTAGCCTACCAACATACTCACATCATGATTACTCAGTACTCACTCACAAACGTACAAAGCTTTGGAAAGATATAACTAAATGTGTGAGACCAATTCCCTCCCTCTGTTTTTAGCCGACCATACTTTAGTATCGGTGGAGCTGTTCTCACAGTTGTTGTCCATCTGTCGTACGTCTGTCACAGATGAACTGTGGTTAAACGGTGCACATACTGGCTTTCAAATGACACATAAATCGATGACCGTGGATGACCTTGAAGCGTCAATGCCCTATGGTAACGGAAAAATAGCCATATCTCATAAACGGTGAGAGATACGGCATTGGTTACTATCAATCACCAACAGGAAGTAGCATGCGCCCTGTACGATTAAATGAAAATCATTGACCTTGGATGACCTTGAAGGCCGTTACGTGCTATTGTGGCTAAACGGCACGAGACAGAGCCTAGGTGGCTATTGATCATTGACAGGAAGTCGCATATTGGCTTTCAAATGATATGAAAATCATCGACCTTGAATGACATTGGAGGTCACCGACAACCAGTATGGTCGGCTATCCTAGCGACAGCTGAGCTTCTTGTCCTTTCTTCACTTCCCCTTCCCTTTTATTCCCACCCCTCCCTTTTCCTCTTCTCCCACAAAATCTAGCCAGGAGGCCCAGGGGCGGTGGCTTTTATCCCTCAAATCTGAAAGCCATATCTCTGAAATTAGGTGCAAGTCCCCAACACTTTCGAGCTCAAGTTCCTCCCCCAACTTTATAGCTTAAGTT
>Ga0209367_1003342_pt1 | contig 21788 bp, 23 predicted proteins | sample WorMetLIZISLAND2_FD_187412 | JGI IMG/M metagenome (GOLD analysis project Ga0209367, IMG submission 187412) | Marine gutless worms symbiont microbial communities from Max Planck institute for Marine Microbiology, Germany - Olavius geniculatus... ...
CACGGACTTTCTGAAGGGCGGTACCTTTAAACCGTGCTTACGTCGACAGTCCGCGGTAGCTACTATTATCCAGAAAATGCTACGGTCAGTCACACGTTACCACGAATTTTCTGAACGGCGGTAAACGATTTAACGTTTAAACCGTACTTATATCGGCCGTCCGCGGTAACGTTCTTTAGTCTTTTTTAGCCTATCTTTTTATTTGTCCGATAAATCGTCGTAGCAAAGACGGTAGATGATCTCTGTCGTTTCTGTAGATCTGTTGTTCCGGCGGTAATAATGAATTGTTGTGAAGAAGAGAACGTTGTAGGACTTTATTGACGTTGACGTTAAGTTGTCGTTTTTTGATGAAGAATGAAGAATCGACGCGGTAAGATGACGTAAAAAATCGTTGTTGATGTTGACGGTAGACTGCCGTTCCGGCGAAGATGAAGTCGTTGACGAATCGTCGATGATTTTACCGGCGGTTGTCGGACTTAGTCTCTTCGACGTATCGCGGTACAGCTTTCCACCTTTACCCACTGTACCACCATCTACCTCTATTCCGGCGGTCGCGGATATGTCGGTAGTTGTTGACGGTAGTAGATGATGAAATTGGTGTTTGTTGGTTGTTGCGGTACGTTGTCTTATCAACGGATGTTTTACCGGCGGATCCTCCCAGTCTTCTTTCCCGGACGGTTTGGGGTGATGTTAATTTTGGTCTCCGCGGTAGGTTTTGGTTGTGGGTTAAATTACCGCGAAGTCGGACCGTTTTGGTTGCTGCTTATCGTTTGGATGGGTTACCGTTTTACCGGCGGTGGAGTTTTGCTGTTTGTTCGGCGGTTACCGGCGATTCCGATCATCGTTTTTTTACCGGCAGTCGGTTAACGGTAAGTTCCTACGGCAGCAGCGGAAAAGATGTGTTCTTTTCTGAGTCTGTTCGAAGACTGAGACCGGTAGCGATTTTTCGCAAATTTATAGTGGACACGAACGCACATTTAAATAGGGACTTGTAGCACATTTTCGTGTTGGCCCAAACGCACTCGTCGCACGCACCTGCAACTGGCAAGACGCCATCTCCAAAGGTGTTTTTGATTAAAATAAAAGACTTAAAATTATTATTTTTGGTGGTAAAAATAAGAGTTTAATAAAGAAAAGAAACCTTAATATGGATTTAGTTAATAAAAATAATGGCGATTTTATTGTTAAAGAGTTTAGTAGTAGCGTTTTCATATTGCCTAATTTCCGACAATCACTTTACGACGTTCGATTATCAAAGTTAGAAAATAGCTTAGGTTTTACAAAAAACGGTTTTTGACACTAAATGTTCGCTTTTTTCTTAGACAATGTGCGGTTTTCTTCCAAAAATGTGGAAATGGTACTTTGAGAGGGTATTTTGAAGTGCCTTCGAAAGTGCGAAATCAAGATGGCAGCTCTATCTTTGGCATTGCTTGCTGCTCGGCAAACGGGCAGATGGGTGTATCGAAAAGTTGCACTTCGCATTAGAAATAGTCTTCGAAAGCAGTCTTCACAACAGTAGCAGCGGCAGGAGATGGTAAACGCGCAAAATGAATAACCGAGGCAATACGGCAATGGGTGACTTTGAATTTGGAAAAATTTGGCTACATAGTGAGGAGGCCAACAAGCAGCTAAATGATAGTTTTGTATTTTATAGCAATCAACGGTCTGTGAGCTTTAAACCGCAAAAAATAGCTGCAGCATTGCCCGCAAAAATTGTTAATGCATAGCACGCTTAGTTGCGACAGCATGGCTTTTTTTAAGTAAGAAAGCTGTATAGAACAGATGGCGCGTGTTTAAAGACAGTCGATAAATTACTGTTAAAGAACAATTACATTAAATACTGCGCAATACAAATTATAACGCGCATCTGTTTCTTTATTGCTGCATTTTGCGCGCGCGCCAGCCGCCGCAGTTACGTCGCGTTTAGAACCGACCGGCAGCTCCGCAAACTTTCACGATGCTGCGAGAAGGCTATAGAAATTTATAGATTTTGTCGCCCTTATATATACCGGTCGCAGAAAGCCACTCTTATCACAGTTTAGTTTGTTTCAGTATAATGGAGATTGATTTAGCAAAAATCGTTAAATATCTAAGGCGTTTATCGTTGAAAGAGTTGTCGTCAGAGATCTGACGATGATAAAAGTGCATGCATTGAGATGTTGAAAAAATTAACACAGGTCTTAGGCGGCCTTAAAGTGCATCATGAGAAAATTGCGGCTAAGTCAAAAGCTAATACCCGTTCTTCAAAGAAGCAAATTATCCGTGAAGTAATCGTGAAAATGCGTGAAATGTTGAAAAAATATGAAAGCACCGATGAAGTAGATGACTGGCACATTTATTTCACTATTGGACAAGAGTACCGCAATGTTAAACTAAAAGTTATTAAAGCAGACTATATATCAGGTTAGTATTTCATTTTATTCATCATGCTTAAAATTAATAAATTATAATTTATTTATTTCAACTGCACGAAAAATGAGAACGATCATGCAATAAATACGTAGTAGTGTAGCCTTCACGGATTATAAGGAGCAATGCGTATTTACGCGTGTAGTGTTAACAGTTTTAAGCTCCAACGCGTGTTTGAACGTTTAGCAAATTAACTGCTAAATTATGAGCATTAAATATTTATTGTAGAGTCACCAAACAATAAATATTTAATAGTGTAAGATACTAGTCATTAGATCAATTGCTACCTTACTGGCAAACGCTATTACAGGGTGGTCCAAAAATGGCACAAAGTTTATGGCACAATAATTTTGCAACCGTACATCACAGAGTCATGCGGTTTTTAGCAAAATGTTTTTAAGGAAATTTTTTACATGAAAAAGTTTATTACAGCATGTGCTCAAAATGTCCTGCTGCAGCATAAACGCAAGCGGTAGACATTGACACCATTTGCCAACAGCACGTTCAGTAACTGCATGACTCAGGCGGTTCACTCGCTGTTGACGTATCATTTTAGTTTGTCGACTTACCAGTACAAGTTTAAAATAAAGACGAAGCAACAAATTTGAAGTCATTTTGTTATTATCATTGTCATCATCATCGACAACCGTGGGCTCAACGCTCGTTGGTGTCTGATGCCATTTTTACTATCGCTGCCCACCGCTGCCTATCTAGGACAGCGTGGCTTAACTCCTGCAGGGTTGCCCCACACCACTGCTAAATGTCATCTAAATACTCTCGGTGAAGCCGTCCTCTTTTGTTTGAACCATCCATCATTTCAAGCACCAGGGTTTTCTTCTTGCTGCTGTCGTTCATTTTGCAGATATGGCCGAAGAGGCGAAACTTTCTCTGTATCACTTTCTGCATTAGTGTTTCTGTCAATTAAATTTTTCTGTACAATTTTTCATTAATGACCTTTTGTTTCCATTCTATCCTCAAAATTTTCTGGTAGCATTTTCTTTCAAAGGACAAAATTTGGCTTTTGCAGCGTTTTGTAACCGTTCATGTTTCACAACCGTACAGCATTGTACTGAACACACATGTCTTCAGGATGCTGAGCTTTGTTTCCAGAGTGATCGCCTTACTTTTTAAAATCTTGTCTAAGGCCTTCAGGTTTGCCGTTGCTTTTGCAATTTTGACTGCTATTTTTTAACAGTTTAAATCATATGTCATGTTGCTTCCCAGGTAAGTAAATTTCTTCACATTTTCTAGTTCAATTCCATCTATGCATATTTTACTTGATATTTGCTTATCACCAAATACCATCGTCTTTGTTTTGTCGGCGTTCATTACAAGTCCATACCTCATTGCTTCTTTATGTAGTGAATAAACTGTCTTTTCCAACGTGCTTTCATTTTCTGCAATTATGTCTATGTCATTCGCAAATCATTTTGTGGTTTCAGTAATTTTCTGAGCTAACGCATGCACTAGCCAGTATAAATTCATTGTTGTCAATGTTCAAAATACGACTTTTGCATTTCACAAGGTAGTGTAGCGACAGCTTTAGAGCGAGGTAGCCAAAACTACGGACCTTTACGTCTAGTTACATTTTAATGTTGCGTGCCAAAAATTATTAAAATCGGCTAATGTTTTACGGAGCTATTGAACAAATAAAAGTGGCACGTTTTTATGGACTACGGTGTCGACGGTAATACTCTTTTTGCATAGTTCAGTTGCCAGCGGCAATAACAAAAAATATTTAATTGATGTATTTAAATACTGACTTTTGTCACGTAAAGAATTTCTTTTGAAACATTCTGCTTAAAACCACATGACTTTATGACGTGCGGTTGCAAAATTATGGTGTTATTAACCTTGTGCCGTTTTTGGACCACCCTGTATGATATAAGCTTGTAACAAGTGATACATCGTGTCGCAAAGTGCAACTGCTGACCCACTGAGAATGAGGCTCCATGTATCAGCAGCTAAAAACCGTTATGTCGGCGACGGAGAATGGATGCAAATATGTAGAGAAAAACTCAACATCTGTTCGCAAACAGCTAACAGATACATCTCGTTCTACGAACTGGTCTCGGCGTATCTTCGTATTGTTATATGACGCACAGTCAGTGTGTTGCGGGCAATATCATTTTTTTGTAATTTTTGCTGCTTTTTATGTGCAAGTCCTTAAATATTGCCGTTAACTAGTGTATAAACTGATGCTTTGTACATTTTTATTTACAAGCGAGTCCGTTAAACCGATTTTTACGCTTAATACGTCAAATGACGCGGTTCTGCAGAAGAAAGTGTTTTTATTGTTATAAAATAAAAATTTTATTTTTTAATGATTTTTGTTGGAAAAAATTTGAAAACAAATAAAATGGCGCCTCTAAAAAAATTTAAAAATTTCTTAAACTGTCATAACTTTGGTTGTGTGCAAGATAGAGTCGTAATTTTTGTTTTCAGGATATGGTTCTCCAAAGCGGCTTAATAAACGGCGACATTTATTTTTACCCCGATTGACCCCCGTTGCCATGGCAACGAAATTTGGGGCAAAATTGGCTATAACTCGGCTTGCGTAAAAATTTTTTGCGAGATTTTTGCGTCTGTAGGGGGTTTTCGGGGATGGGCCATCGAATGCCGCCAATCGCATTTTCCCGCCACCAATTTCCGTTGTTATATCGTCTTTACACACAGTTGTAAACTGGTAAGTTTTTTACATCTATATTTGCTGTTTTATTGGCAAGAGTCGGGAAATGAGACTGGCCCGTGTAAAAAGCGCTATAGCAAAATCCGTATCTTTACCTTTTACTTTTCTAAAGTAAAGCAGTATACTTCAGGTCTGGTGCAAAAAGTTGGATGTGTCTCCCGCTGCTGCTCTTACTACGCTGCTGTTGGTTATAGCTGAAAATCAGATTTGGCCGTGGTAGACTTAGACTGACGTCATCTAATTACCGAACCTTTAACCCGCACCTCCGTCAAATGCAAGGATCTTGGTGATATTTGTTGTAGAAGCCAAGGTGTATGGCCCATTTTGTCTTAAATTTTGTTGCCATGGCAACAAAGGTAGGTCGAGATAAAATTCAATTAGCAAAATTTTATGGACCATTTCTGAAAACTCTCCTACGAATGCAAAAAAATCGCACATATCATTCACACAAGCCCAGTTATAACCAATTTTGTTTTGAGTTTCGTTGCCATGGCAACGGAAATCAATCGGGGGATGCGATTGGCGGCATTTGATGGCCCATCCGCAAGCCCCCCCCCAAAAAAAAGCTAATTTAATGAATAGCTAATTGGTATATGGTTTTGTAGAAAAAGTTCCTTGAAGGTCACCTAGTACTGTAGGCTTAGCATAGCAATGCATTCTGGCTGCTGAGACGCCAACTACTTATAACAAGTAATTTGAGCAAAGCTCACGAGACGCGCGAAAGCCTATAGCAGTTCCTGTTTGCAGGTAATCTTAGTCTATCTCCATCCATTTCGTCGTAATTCACTCTTTTGCAACCAACAGTCGTGAAAAATCACGTTAAATCAATATTTTTAGAGTTTAAGGTCATTCAAGGTCATCGATGTTAATAAATTTAAAAAGCCTGTCACCAGTGCTTGTTATGATAAGCACCATGTCTGTGCCTATCTGCAACCAGGTTCACGCTACACGCGATAATAGCGGTAAAATAACCACTTTTTAGGAGGGTAGCTGTCTTTGACGCCCGCCTGCGCCTAGTGCTTGTACCTAGTGCCTAATGCTCGTACCTAGGGGGTCGGGACTTGGACAGCTAAAATTCACGTTAAATGCTGAAAATTTCATATGCAGGTTGTCCCGGTCTATCTCCAGCCATTTCGTCGCAATTCAGTGTTGAAATGTGCGCTGCATCCAAAAATTGCAAAAAATTCACTAAAAACCCCTTTTTGAGGGGTTCAAGGTCGTTTAAGGTCATCGATGTTGATAAATCCCAAAAGCCTGTCACCAGTGCTTGTTATAATAAGCGGCATGTATGTCCCTATCTGCAACCGTTTTCACATTATTCGAGCCAATAACGGCAAAATGGCGTCTTTTTAACGGGGGTATTCCTCTTCGACGCCCTCGATCGAGGGGAACCCCTGCACCCAGTGGCACGAAATTTTGTCACGATAAACTAGAGACCTTGGGGCAGCCCACAGTAAAAATTTCGTAATCCTAGCTTGCACTGTTTTGATACAGCTCACGAGTGTGACGGACAGACAGACAGACAGACAGACAGACCGACTGACGCCCAGACGATGGCAAAGACGCGCGAAGCATTCTGCTTTCGCGCGTAAAAAACTATTGTTGAGACTTGCTAAAGTAAAGGTCGTAGTGGCCGTAGGCAGGAGCTTCGACGGTATTGTCACGGTTTCCAAAAAGGCAATCTGTCGGCTCTGAGTTTGTTGGAAAGAGGAGTTAGTGAGTATGTTTACATCCTTGGGCTACAGCCTGTGACCTAGTTTAGCTAAGCTCAAGAAATCCATGCCTTTTTACGTCACTTCGAAGCTTAAATGCTAACGGTCAGATAAAAACATTCGCTTGCTTGGTTTGATCTATATCTTGCTGTCTGAAGACTGTCGGATTGTTGCGTCGTAATAAAAAAAAACAAAATTTTTACAATAGACTTTCTAACAATACTGGGAGTTCCCCTAAATTTTGTGGAAAATGTAAGAGAAGATCTCCGCTTTTCGTATCGAAATTACGCTGACCATAACTAAGCGCTGTCGTTCATTGTGGCTGCTGAAACATACTACGTTAATCGACAGGACGGCAGTAGTTGTTACTTAACAGCTGTATAGCACTCCTTAACAACCGTTGCTAAGAAAGCGTACCTAAATACAATTGCCCCCCCCCGTTAAAAAGTATCTTACGTCCAAGTAGCCTTATAGTATCCCTAGCTACAATAAACTCATTAAAAATTATCCTCCTGCCCGGTGGTCTTTGTTTCAGCTCCTAGCTTGCACTCCAGTACGCTTTGTTTAGCCCTAGCTCAGTTTTTGTTATCAGGCAAGCTCTGGTGCCCAGCCCTAGCTTGCTTGCACATAATCAGGCTTTGTGTTGGCCTACAGCCTACCCTGTCTCTTAGCCAATCATCTGGCCTTAGTCCGACCTTAGCTCCGCACTACTGCTTTGTTCTAGGCTAGCAGGTTTATGATTCGTCCAATCAGCCTGTTAGCCTACAGCCCAGCCAACCTGTTAGCTTAACCTTAGCCAATTATGTCTCATATAAATCGGTCCAGTAGTAGGATAATATGGAGAATACTGTTACATAGAATATATATAATCACGCCGTTAAGAAGTATCCCACCTACAAATAGACTTAACTTAACCCTAGCTACAATGTACCCATTAAAAAGTATTCCCCTGTCCGCTGGTCTTTGTTTCAGCCCTAGCTCGCACTCCAGTCCTCTTTGTCTAGCCCTAACTCAGCCTTTGTTTCCAGGCTCACGTCTAATTAGGTCTGGTGCCTGGCTTACCTAGCTTGTCTTTGTTTCCAGGCTCGTCCCAGTTTCAGCCCTAACTCCCCTTCCACCAGGCTTTGTGTCCACCTATAGCCTAAGCCTACCATGCCTCTTTGTCCAGTCTTAGCCCCACCCTACTGCTTTGTTCTAAGCTAGCAGGTCTTTGTTTCATCCAATCAGCCCGTTTCCCCTTGCAGTCGTTTAGCTCACCTAGCTGTTGTCTTGCTATGCTTTGTGTCAGCTTTTAGCCTAAGCCTAATTTTACATAAATGTCCCACATAAAAAAGCCTTCTCTTTACCTACACAGCTTTAACCTAAGCCTACATACAATCACTTCGTAAAAATGTGTCCCACTTGCAGTTAACTCTGCTGTCTTGGCATTGTTTGTTTCACTTTATAGCCTAAACCCAATCCTACATAAAATGACCTTCCATAAAAAGCCTCCCCGGGGTACAAACACATGCTTTTTTTGTCTGCTTGCAATGGCATTACGTCATAAAGTAAGTAAGTAAGTAAGTAACCTGCATTTGTAATGTTTCACACCTAGCCCTGCCTGCGTAAAAACCTTTTACTACCTTCATAAAAATTAACACTGTTAAATTAAATTTAATAAAAACCTACAAACGCACATAGTCCTACACATTGTCGCTTTGACAGTTTGCATAATTGGCTAGCAATTAAATTTGTTTAGCATATACACCTACAGTAATATTTTTCAAGTACTTACAATGGGCTGTCATCGTCAAAGAAAATGGTCATGTCAACGCATGTCTTGCACGTATCTTACGACACATTCTTGCTGTTGGTCACTCGCGGCGAATACGCAAACGCATACAGACTGTACGCATTACATTTGACAACACATGTGGGTTAACATTACTAAGACCGCCACTTTAATCTGAACACACAAGGCAGCGTACGTAAGACGATGCCAAGTCTATTGACCACTATGAGTTTCATTATCGCTCGACAGTTTCGCGCCGCTGCTAATGCTGCTGCCAGCGTTGCAAGCAATGACGTTAATTACCACACATCAGTTCCGGCATACTGCCATCGCTGCTGCTGCTGCTGCACCGACACCGACGCCGGCGGCAAGCGCTCGTCGCATCCGACGGTCAGTGGTGATTCAATTCGTCACTGGTTAGTGGCATATCCAGCATACAGCAGCTAGTGGCAAACCCATCTCATCAATGTCATCACAACAACAACGTATTTCTCAACCACCCCCTAAACGTTGCGCACCTGGCACAGTTTACTCTCCACGCATGTGCAGCCTATTAAAGCAAAATAAAAAGCACACTTTTGCACCGCCACTTAAAAAACACGAGGGTTGGAGTGAAGCATCACCTGCCAGATGCTAAGTGTATGCAAGATGGAGGAGTGCAGTGTGTGATATAGCATAGTGCGGAGCGTCACCTGCCATATGATGTGTATGTGGAAATGGAGGATGTGGTGCATGATACTCTCATCGATCATGTTGTGGAGCGTCACCTGCCATATGCTGTGTGTATGCAAAATGGAAGGGTATAGTGTGTGATAGAGCATGATGCGGAGCGTCACCTGCCATATGCTGCGTGCATGGAAAATGGAGGGGTGCGATGTGTGATAGAGCATCGTGTGGAGCATCACCTGCCATATGCTGTGTGTATAGAAGATAGTGGTGTGCATGTGTCTGTCCGTCTGTGCGTCTATCCGTCCGTCCATTCGTCTGTCCGCCTCTCTGTCACTATTACTGTGCTTGTCTGTCTGCCTGTCTGTTTGACTTTATCGTCACAGACGCAGTCGCTGTCACAGTCGTACAGGCGTCGTCATCGATGTTGTTGTTTGTTAGTCTTTTTATGTGTAACGTATGTACTGTGGCTAAACGATACGTCGTAAAGGTCGGTACAGGTGCAATCGGTACGACTCGTAGGCGCTGTTGTCATTGAAATCATCGACGGCGTCGCAGGTGCAATTTACTTCATCGTCGTTGATGTTAGCGCAGTTGTCGTAGTCGTCGTCGCCGTAAGCGCTACCGTTGTCATCATCATTTTTTCGTTGTTGTCAACATCGTGCTGTCGATTTCTTCTTGTTGTTGACGTTTTAACTGCAAGCACAATCGACGTCGTTTTGTTTTGTTTTTTAGAGTCACATTAGCCGTCACCTTATGTGTTTCGTTGTGAACATCACCATTTTCGTCGTTGCAAACATAATCGCCATTGCGTCTCCATTGCCACAAGCGGCGCTGTCGCAGCCACAGTCGTTATTGCTTCAGTAAACGTCGTCGTAGTCGTCGCCGTTGTTGCGGTCAAAGTCGTCATCTTATCGTCGCAGGCGCAGTCTCTGTCACAGTAATACAGTGTTGTCATAGTTGTTTGTCAGTCTGTTTGTGTACATCGTCTTTCTGCAGCTAAACGACACGTCGTAATGATCGGTTCAGGTGCCGTTGTTACGATTATTAGTCGTTGTTGCTAGCGCAGTTGTCATAGTCATCATCGTCGTCGTTGTCGTCATGAGCGCGATCGCTGTTATCGTCGCTCAGTTGTTGTTGTCGACGTCGTTGCAGTCGATGTCTTTTTTCAATGTTTTCGCTTTCACTGCAAGCACAATGTTTTGGCATTTTGTATAAGTTATTTCACCTATGTTCAATTTGATAGTACTATTATACAAGTAATGTAAAAAACTTAAATTTTAAAACACCTACTTTGTTACGTATTAAATTGTACGTTGTAATGTCTTGTACATAATGTGCGTTGTCACCAGGTGTCGCCGGTAGACTGTGTGGAAAATAACAGAGAAGATTATTACAGCTGCCATTTTGATACATATGCACAATTATATAATGCGCTTGTCTGTTTGTCTGTCCGATGTCTGTAATGCGTTTTAAGATGACTGTGTTTTTTACAATTAAGGCATTTTTATTATATTAATGTTTATTATATTTCTCCCCAACCCCTTCTTTTTTCCTCCTGGGAGGGGAGAAAAAAAGGGAAGAAGGTGTGCGGGGCAAGGGGGCGCAAGCTCCTTTAATCTAAAAATAGGTCACACTGTTGCAGGTCGACAGAGGCATGCTGCTTATCTTAACAAGCAATACAGTGACAAGCTTTTTATTAATGTAAACATTGAAGGTACATGAAAAAAGTAATGTGGCATGGAAAAGTGTTTCGGTCACATCTTTAACTGCGCTTGGCGTGTGAGTGTTAAACCGTTAGCGTATACCGCTACTTTTGCTTCAACATGTCAATCACGCATTATGTGAACCAAATTAAATTGTTTTTCTAGAAAACGATGTACGCTAGAAATAATTTGACACTCCACTAATCGTGACGTGTAGTGCTTGATCGTGTTGTCAAACTTTGGCGCCGTTCGAATTTTAATACGAACCACCGACCGGCAACCTGGTCTTCATCAACAACGGATTGTACGACGTGCTTGAAGGTAATCATAAGCTGCTCGGCCTCGAGAACATCTACGTGGAGACCGAGAGCGGAGCGGACTACCAGTACGACGTCGTGCAAGGACCGATGCATGGAGAACTTCGACTCGTCGACCCGTCGTCAGGAGACGTTCTGCAGCACAACGCGACGACGTTCAGCAACGACGACATTTGACTACAGCAACTCTACTACGTCCACGACGACTCGAAGACTAATTACGACTTTTTCCGCTTTGTCCTGCCAGTCGTAGGTCCGACGAGCGACGATAACGACGACGATGACATCGGGTGGTTTGTCAGTCAGTTTGATATCTCGATCGTTCTGCGTAGCGACAATGCACCAAAGCAAGTATCACGTTTTGCTCTGAACGTAGTCAAAAACCATGGGCGTGTTCTGATGACACAAAACCTGCTTTATAAAGATCCTGACATCAACTTTGACAGCCAGCGTCTGGTTTATACGTGGACGCGCATCGCAGACGGCGAAATCGTTTCGGCGTCCGACCGAACGATGCCGTCCATCGGTTCTCTCAGAAGAACGTCTCGTCCGGCGAGTTGTACTTCAAGCATCGAGGCGCCGCTCACGCACTGTCAGAGTTCACAGTCGACGACGGACTTTTCCAGGTCATTGTTATTGGACTTAGTTATACATATTCGAAGATTAAACTAAAGCTCAAAACTGGCAGATGTTCTGTCTAATTTCAACCCTTAAACAAATGTGCGTTAATATGCGCCAATAAACTGCTCACTTGTGAAAACGTTGAACGTATTAAATTTTGCTGCTTTTCGTAGGTTTATAAATTTAACACGAATCGTCAAGTTTTGTTTGACAGAGCACACATTTGTCTATTGTAGGATAAGTTTCCATTTTTATGTGGTGTTTTATGATCTAATATGTGCCGTCGGATATAATTATGGATCTACATTTTTATGTGTATAGGCCTAAATAAATGAAAACAAAACAGTGAAAAGTCGCAACTTTGTGCATGTTTAAAAATCATTGCGGTTAAACGATAATTTGCACAAAAAACAAATGATGCACGACCTGTAGTCCTGTACCGACTGTTTTTGTTATATCCGATAACTACACAGTAGTAACGTAAACAGCGAAACTGAAATCTGCTCTAAGTGAACGGAGTTTTTGATGTCCGCGTTGTTGAGGCGTACTTGCTGCTGTCAAACACGTCGACAGCACTGACGGCAGATAGTGGCATAGCTGTAGTCGTGCTAACTGAGGATCACGTCTCGATAGAGACAAACCTAGAGCTCGGGAACGCCAGCGAGGTGCAGTTCACTGTGGTCAAAGAGCCGGTGCACGGTAAGCTGCAAGTGGTGGATGACGATGGACGCACGAGATCAGCGTGTCGTCGCTTCACGCTCTCTGACGTGCGTCAAGGTTTAGTCGTGTGTCGACGTAATGTCAGCTCGCAGTCGTCCGAGGAGGTGCAGCGTGATCAGTTTGTGGTCGAAGTTTGTCTGGACGCTCTGCAGGCTACAGGCAGCGTGAATGTGGATTTGACGTCACGCCAGCACGTGACGACACCCCACCCTTCGCCACTCTGCCCGACCACGGCACCATGACAGCATCAGTCGACAAGCTCGGTGACGTCGTGCTTACCACCGATCAACTGAGCCCGTGAGTGCAACACTAAACCAAGTCACTTGCAGCACATTTCGAAAAAAAACGCACTTGAACATACTGCATAAGAATTTAAACCGCTGCGTCATTTAAATACACCGAAAATTTTGTCAATTTACGCAGCTATATTGGTATTAACATACCGTAACATGATAATACGCTTGTTTGTCGTTTATTTTAAAAAAATCTGCAATTTACTTTAATGGTTTTTTGTTGCTGCGACGTGTTGTCTTCTACTGTGCGTGCAGCATCACACCAAAGCGACATGGTGCGCTGTTGCACTAAGGCAGACGGCCCGATGACGTTGCGAGCTACACAGCACCACGTCGAAGTGATTCGCTGCTGCGCGTCCGCTAATAGCCAATCCACGCGAGTGCAACATGAAATCAAGTCTACTTGGTTTTATGTTGCGTCTCTTAAACATGCAAAAAGTTTGAGTGCAAGAGAAAACGATGTCGACTTGGTTTCTTGTTACGCGCAGCTAACTCAGTGATGTTGTTACGACCTTAGTAGTCGTTTCCCGTAAATGAACCTGTTCGAATGATATAGGCTACACTGCAACCTAGCTAAGGCAGCTAGTTCAGCGCTATAACTTTTTAGCAATCATCATTATTTTTGCAATGAATCAAATACATTTAACTGCTGTAAGGTTAGGCCTACACTATATATATATCATAATTTATAATGGCTTTTTCTTGTATGAATATTTGATTGAGCTTTGTTATATCAGCCGCAATTGTTGCGTTGCATTTACAAATTTATTCACAAACTGAGACATCTTTTTTAGGCTAATACTAACGAAGCTTAGTTTGTCTCACTGTTTGCAGTGTCATTGTGTACTGTAGGCCTACCTAAAGAATGTGTTGCAGAGCAAGTGCATAAACAGACAAATATAAATTAATTAAAACCCTTTAAACGACATAAGTGTCTAGCTGATCTGTCGCAAATGCAGAATTATATTGCAGAGATAGTTTAAAGATGCATAGGTATCAAAGTACTTAAATAAAAAATGCAAGGAAAGGTTGAAACAAATTTGCCACTGCACATGTGCTACCAGCAAACACTGACACCAGTCCTGCCTTGTTGACTTTTTTCTAAAAAGCTGACTGAAATGTTTGCCGTTATGTTATTATATATGCCTATACTCAATAAAGGTTTTTGTTAATGTATATTTATTCGAAATTTTAATGATAAAATGATAAAATTTTGACTAAACTTTAAGAAAATTAATAACTAATCATGTGCTTAACGCCAATTTTTACTCTAAACCTACTTCTATTCTTAATATTAACGGACCAACGTTAGTGATGGTAATCACCAACATTTTACATCCAATAACACATAAAGCATCAAATCAAAACACAATCATATTGCAGACAAAGCAGGTAAAAAAGTTAGCATTATTAACAGCAAGTTAATTACCACAAAAGTCAGAGTAAAGTTATAACAACACCGTGACAAGTGACGTCATTAAATATACACAGCTGTCTATTATGTACTCAACGGCAAATGTATTATCGCATAATTCAGTAATGTAGCACTCGAGTCCGGCTATAGAGTACAGTCAAACTTGAATTGTTATTTTTGTGACTTGGACTATAACTTACTGGATTCGTACTCAAAATAACTAAAAAAAGTAAAAAGACTCATCTTTTATTTAATTGGAAATAAGTTTTTTTAATTGAGTGAAAACATAATTATTTTTTTTTAAAGTGGAACGGCGGTTTTCCACTTTCGAAAGACTTGGAAATGAACTCTAATTGCCGTGCCAAGGTAATATGCATCTTATAAAGCATAGCTTAGTGTGCAGCAGAATAAATAAGTTCATGTCTGTTAAAGTACTGTAGGCTACAGAAAAAACCGAAACAGGTGTGAGAACTACACTACACTGCTAACAATAACCTCTAAAATTAATCATGAGTTTATAGCTATAATTCACAGTTACCTGCCAAATGACGCGAATTTTGGTATCATAAAGCGTGATATCAAAAAGCAGCACTTTCTTTCTAAACGTTGGTGCTGTGTAATTGACAATAATTGCAGTAGAAAACAATTCTGCATAGCTCAGATACATCGTAGTATGTTTAAATTTGTGAGTTGTTGACACTTTCAGAACAGTGCAAAACACAAGTTTGCAGAATTCGACATTCATTTGAGTGTGCGTGTCCCAGAAAAAAATAAATTGTCACAAAAATTCTAAAAAAAACGACACGTCGGCATCGTTGTTACGTTGTTGGGCAAATCTGCTGCTGGCAGCTTCACTAACTGAGACAGGCACTTCAAGTTGTTAGCTGTACACAACTAGTCGAAAGGCATCACACCTCAGCACTGCCTGTGAAACAAACACCGTTTTAATTACTAGTATTTCATAATTTATGTGCACAAAGAAACTTATCCAATGCATCAAGGGATATGAATTTTAAGTAATATTTAAATAATAGGCATAACAGTTGAATTAAATACATAAGAATTAGTTGTCTACATTTGCCCATTTGGACACGGAAGGCTGTAGCTGTCACACATCACTGTGTAGTTTGGTCCATTTTTCTATGCTCTGCACTGCAGTTTGCACAATGCATAGTAACAATAATATGCCTTTCTAACCATTTTAGCAGTAACTCAAACTTGTTGCAAACATAAAAAGCATCCGGAAAAATTCGTTTGTATCAGCTGCCAAAAAACATAAAGACTGCTAATGTGAAAATATAAATAAAAATGCCGTGATGAGTTAATGCAAACATTAGTAGTTATGCCTCCCTATCAACTTCATTTGAACCCATAGGCTGTTTGCATTAACTATAACCACGATGTAAAAATAAGACGGTTACAGAGTTTGGCATATGACTACTGAGATAAGTGCGTAGGCCTAGATATTTTTTATAGGCTTTCCCCCCAAAAAAAACTATAAATCTCCGTTTTTGCAATAGTGTGAAAGTGCTGGACAGACAGATCGTTGATCGCCAGACAAAAAAAACGATGGCTGGATGCAGGGGCGTCATTTAGGAAAAGAGGGCTGGGGGTCTACGGATCCCCTAAGAATTTGTGATTTTATTTTTTTTCCTTTAGCGAGTTCTGCGTAAACGACCGACGACCCCGATTAATTTTTACTGTGCAAACTGCACAAAATTTAGTCAGTTAATTCTCAGAAAAATTACACACATTTTAGGACTGAAATGCATTCAATTCGATTTTGCCTAGGGCTCCGTTTCAAACCCCGATGAGAAAGCTAAGAGCGCTCTCTCAGACCTTTCAGCTAGATTTCGGAAGGCCTTTTTTAAAAAAAAAAGAAAAAAAAATTAAAAAATAGAGGTTAAGGAAGAAGGAAAAGGAGGACAAAGTAGGGGGAAAGTAGAGGACGGAGTAAAAAAAAGTGGGAAGAAAAAAAGAGCGGAAAGTAGGAAAGGGAAGGATGGGGAAGGCCAAGGCCCCCAAGAATTTACTGAAATGACGGCACTGGTCGAAGGGTTTAGTGCACCATAGAGTATGCAAATCTACAATGTTTATCAATTACAAACAACAATAAATAAACTTGTGCAAAAAGTGTCTTAAAACAATTGACACTAATAGTCTTTGTGCGAAAAAAAAATTTTTTTTGCCTGTAAGTATATTTTTATTTAAAAAAGCACTCGCAGAGCGCAGATCTCAGCCAAGCATATTGATTCGAATATTCCAAAGTGATCCAGAATCCAGGATTCTTTACGAATCGCCCCCAAAATTAAAAGACTTGTAGTTTTTACCATTCCCGACATTCCCCAAAAATTTCAGAAAGATCCTTTTATAACTTTTTGAGTTGTCTTGCTAACACACAGACAGACAGACAAACAAACAAACTCTGGCAAAAACATAACGTTCTTAGCAGATGTAATAATAAGTAGTGAGACAAAAAAATTAAGTCATGGCTGACGAAGTGAGTGAAGAAGTTGTTTCCAAAAAGAGGCAATGCACAGCGAAAAGAACAACTACTAATTTTAACCAAAGAATGAATAAGTAGGCAAACATGACCAAATTCGTGCAAAAACATGATATAAATTGTACTGCTTTTTGCTAACTACATGAAACAACAGTTACGCGAATTTTTTTTACAATACGCCTACTGAAAAAAAATTATGCAAAGGTTTTCGATGCATGCAAAAATATACTCACATGCAGGTATTATTGGCATTTTTTTGTCAAGCACAACATTTTGTAAAATTTTTGTAAATGTAACAAATAACCAGATAAAGTTATGAATTGTCTCTGCCTTCGATTTCTGCAATACAACACAAACTACCTGAACAATGCACTGAGTGAATATTATGGCCTATCTCAATATGTTCACAATTAAGCTTCAATAATGTAATGCTGTGCAGTTCTACAAATGAGTACTTTTAGTAATCATGCTATATTAGTTCTTTTTAAAAGAAAGATTTTGTTAAATTATTTTATTACGTAAAATCGTACACATGGTAGGCCTACAACAATGATAATAAAAGGATAAATGTGGTATAAGCTGTTACAACATTTATCCTTTTATTATCATTGTTGGAGGCCTACAAGTTTTGATTTGATGTTTTTGCATAGCCAAATTACTCAACAACCCAAACACGTCAGAACTATTGGCAGCCGGAAATTTGCTGGGTTGGTGGCGTGGCATAAAAGTAACGCGTTTTATCCGATCAACGAAGTTATTCTACGCCGGACCGGGTTAGTACTTAGATGGGTGACTGCCTATGGGCAGGTAAACCAACTCGGTATGTGACCAGCCGTCTAGGTCAACTCACTCTTCTGTTCTTTCGGGTTGGGTAAATTAAGCACCAGCCTATCTGGCTGGGGTTAGGCCTAAGGCGGAGCGCATACACCTGTGTCAGGTGGCAGATAACACTGTATGATCCCATACGGCGGGTGACGCTCCGTAGTTCTGAAACGGGTTTTATCTGAAGAGCTACGGCATTAAACCATTAACCATTTAACTATAACCATAGCTTACTTTAAAGTTGGATAGTAGCACTGGGGCTCAACTTTTTCACCAAAAATCCTAGCTTCGGCTATTTACAACTTGTTTAAGACAGAAGTTCAAAGTAAACTACACACGCGAGAGCTATATTATGTGCACAAGTTTGGTCTGTTTTGTTTAAGTTAACGTAAGTTTAGCTAAAATCAGGGTTAATCTCATAGTCATACTGTCAGCAGCCGTTATATGCAAATGCATACCATATGCTATGGACATAGCATCTATCATCGTTCTAGACAAATTTAGCTATACGTTAACATATTTAAAAACAATGAGCAGCCCAATCAGCCTATGCATCGAAAACAGTGCTTAAATCATGAAAATGTATGACGACAACCACTACAAAGTGAATCCCAAACAACATTACTCAACAGCGACATCACACGCAATATGACAAATTAAATTGTGCAACAATTTAATTGTGCAACAATTTAAGTTGCCTAGCTACAAAGCTGGTGGTTCAGAGATTGCTTAGGCCTGCTATTCCATCATCACTAACTTCTGATTAGTATGCTTTTAAGCCAACTGGTTCAACAACTGCTGCTCTTGTTAATTTCATTCATCATGCTAGTAAGATGCTTGAAGAGAACAACTATGTCCGGTGCTTGATGATTGACTTTACAAAGGCATTTGATACTGTTGATCATGCTATACTGGTTGCTAAACTTGTTGCTTACAATGTCTCACCACCCGTTATTAATTGGATAATCTCTTTTCTTAGCGGTAGAAGTCAAGTTTGCAAGGTCAATGGTCATTACTTTAATCCTTGTACAATTAATCGAGGCATAGTGCAACGTTCTGCTATTGGACCACAGTTTTACACTGTAATAAAAAGTAATCTTAAACTTTTATCTAGTGATAATATTTTTGTCAAATATGCTGATGATATCATTTTTTTAGTTTCAGCGAACTCGACTGTTGACACTGCTACAGAACTTTGCCATACTCAAGCGTGGGCCGTAGCCAACAAGCTTGGTGCTAATACTAAGAAAACTAAAAAGATGGTGCTGCGCCAGCCTAGAGCTAAATCTCATTATATGCCACCGGTTTTTGATGACGTGGAGCGGGTTGCATCTGCAAAATTTTTAGGCGTTATTTTTCAGGACAACTTTAAGATGGATTTGCATGTTAATTCAATCCTGAGTTAGTGTAACCAGAGATTCTATCTACTTAAACTCTTGCGTTCTTAAGGCATGTCGGCCGTTTAGTTGGAACAAATTGTTCAAGCTATTATTGTCTCTTGGATTAGATATGCCCTCCCGGCCTGGTCAAAATTTTTAACGGTGGAACTAATGAATAAATCACAGTCTACCTTGAAACGTCTCTGTAGGCTTGGTTACACTGCTCAAATTATGTCTTTTAATGATATTGCGAAATCTTGCTCACGCGATCTTTTTCACAGTATTACGAAATCTGGTCACTGTCTTCACGAACTATTGTCATGTTACGCCGAGCGTCCAGACAATTTTATTCCCTCGTGGACATGATTATGTGTTGCCTGTTTGTAGTAAAAAATTGCATAAACAGTTTATTTTAGTTAGATCAGTTTCTGACTGTGTCTAATTATTTTATGCTATGTTATGTTGTCTAAATTACATTTCTTTTCTGTTTTGTTATTTTATTATGTGCGTTTGTCACATATTTTTATTATATACTGTGTTACTGTGTTACAAAGCATTAAACAAACATGGTTCGTTCTCACTCAGTAATAAATGTACAAAACATTAGTTTATACACTTGTTAACGGCAACATTTAAAAACAAGCACATCGAAAACAGCAAAAATTACAAAAGCTGATATTGCCCGCATCACACTGACTGAGTGTCACTGTGCTGCTGAATAATATCACCATTTGTAAGTAAGTAAGTTAGTAGGTGTTTCAGACTTTAAGTTTTTTACATTACCTGTTTAATAATACAATCAAATAAAACACAGGCGAAATAACTTATACAAAATGCCAAGACATTGTGTTTGCAGCGAAAGCGAAAACGTCAAAAAGACATCGACTGCAACGACGTCGACAACAACAACTGAGCGATGATAACAGCGATCGCGCTTACGACGACGACGATGACGACGACGACTATAACAACTGCGCTAGCAACAACGACTTCGAGTCGTAACGACGGCACCTGCACCGATAATTACGACGCGTCGATTAACCGCAGAACAGACGTTACACACAGACAGCCTGAAAACAACGACGATCCTGTATCACTGTGACAGAGACTGCGCCTGCGACGATAAGATGACGACTTTGACTGCAACAACGGCGACGACTACGACGACGTCTACTGAGGCAATAACGACTGTGACTGCGACATCGCCGCTTGTTGCAAAAAAACGCAATGACGCTTATGTTTGCAACGACGAAAATAGTGATGTTCACAACGAAACACATAGGGTGACGGCTAATGTGACTATGAAGAGCAAAAAAAAACGACGTCGATTGTGCACGCAGTTAAAACGTCAACAAAAAAAAATCGACTGCACGACGTTGACAACAACAAAAAAACGATGATGACAACGGTAGCGCTTACGACGACGAGCATTACGACAACTGCGCTAACAACAACGACGATGAAGTGAATTGCACCTGCGACGCCGTCGATGATTTCAATGACAACAGCGCCTACGAGTCGTACCGATTGCACCTGTACCGACCTTTACAACGTATCGTTTAGCCACAATACATACAATACACATAAAAAACTAACAAACAACAACATCGATGACGAGCCCTGTACGTCTGTGACAGCGACTGCGTCTGTGACGATAAGGTCAAACAGACAGGCAGACAGACAATCACAGTAATAGTGACAGAAAAGCAGACAGACGAACCGACGAACGGACAGACGCACAGACGGACAGACACATGCACACCACTATCTTTTATACACACAGCATATGGCAGGTGATGCTCCACACGATGCTCTATCACACACCGCACCCTCCATTTTTCATACACGCAGCATATGGCAGGTGATGCTCCACACCATGCCCCGCGTTTTTCAAGTGGCGGTGCAAAACACCACACCCACCATTTTCCACACACACACTCACAACATATGGCATGTGACGCTCCACAGCATACTTTATCACACACTGCACCCCTCCATCTTGCATACACACAACATATGGCAGGTGACGCTAGACAGCATGTTCGATGAAAGTATCATGCACCACACACTCCATTTCCACACACACAACGTATAGCAGGTGACGCTCAGCACTATGTTATATCACACACTGCACCCCTCCATCTTGCATACACTTAGCATCTGGCAGGTGATGCTTCACTCTATGCCTCCTGTTTTTCAAGTGGCGGTGCAAAAGTGTGCTTTTTTTGCTTTAATGGGCTGCACGTGCGTGGAGAGTAAACTGTGCCGGGTGCGCAACGTTTAAAGGGTGGTTAAAAAATACGTTGTTGTTGTGATGACATTGATGAGCTGGGTTCGCCACTAGCTGCTGTATGCAAGATACGCCACTAACCAGTGACGGATTGAATACACCACTGACCGTCGGATGCGACGAGCACTTGCCGCCGGCGTCGGCGTCGGTGCAGCAGCAGCAGCAGCAGCAGCAGCGATGGCAGTATCATCATCATCATCATCATCGACAACCGTGGGCTCAATGCTCGTTGGTGTCTGACGCCATTCTTACTATCGCTGCCCACCGCTGCCTATCTAAAGCAGCGTGGCTTAACTTCTGCAGGGTTGTCCCACACCACTGCTCAATGTCATCTGACCATTCTCGGTGAGGTCGTCCTCTTTTGTTTGAGCCATCCATCATTCCGAACACCAGGGTCTTTATCTTTCTGCTGTCGTTCATTCTGCAGATATGGCCGAAGAGGCGCAACTTTCTCTGTATCACTTTCTGCAGTAGGG
>Ga0209367_1003343_pt1 | contig 21786 bp, 16 predicted proteins | sample WorMetLIZISLAND2_FD_187412 | JGI IMG/M metagenome (GOLD analysis project Ga0209367, IMG submission 187412) | Marine gutless worms symbiont microbial communities from Max Planck institute for Marine Microbiology, Germany - Olavius geniculatus... ...
ATTGAAAGCAATGGTAACGAAAATTTCAGAGTGATCCAGAATCCAGGATTCCTTCCGGATCATCCTCAAAATTGAATCACTGGTAGATTTTGCCATTCCCAACATGCCCTCAAAATTTCGGAAAGATCCGTCCGTAACTTTTTGAGTTATCTTGCTGACTCACAGACAGACAAACAAAGTCTGGCAAAAACATTACCTCCTTGGCGGAGGTAATTACTGAAATCACGATGATAATGAAAATGATGAAAGCGAAACGAGTGAATGGCTGCGATGCAGGAAGCTGTTGGACAGTGCGAACGATTGGCTGCGCAAGAACACCGACCTACAGGTGCGGTCGTGTGAAACAATCACGTGGATGTCGCACGATGTCAAGGCACTCAGCAGCGGCAGTAGTGAACTGATGACGCTGTCTAAACGAGTCGCCGAGCGCGTACAGACCTTCAACGTACGCGGTCTCAGGTCAGTTCAGTTCTTGAGGTGTGTACCGAGAGAACGAATTGAAACGAACCGAATTCGAATATGCGATTCGAGTATGCCAATCTCTGGACTGAAGCTGAAAATTTTGTTAAAATTTTATTTTAACAAATACCATTATTTGTTAAAATAATTTAACAAGTTATTTTAACGTAAAGTTAGTATTTTAAAACTAAAAGAACACTGAAAATTATTTGTAAATTAGCGTTAGAATTATGATCAAATTAAACACAAAGAACTACGGCTAAATTTTAGTTCCAGTGACAGTAATTATTTAGTGAAGTAATTACAATATTGGAAACAAAAATCGCATGAAAGGCTGGCGCGATGAATAAGGAATTAAACTGGAAATTGGTTTAAGAACTAATTGAAACCATCACCGAATTTATCAGTTAATCAGTTGATTGATTAATCACTGAGTCGGTTATTTTACTTGCTTTATATAATATGACAAATGTCGTCAATATCGGCATAATAATATTTGGTTGCAGAGTATGGTTGACGCCTCAGACGGTGAACAAACCACAGTGTCTGTGTGTATCTGATTTCGTTCCGACACCCGAGCAGTCGAGCATTCAGAGTCTCGTAGCCAGCGTCAACGACAGCATCGACCGCGCCATGCTCAAAGGCATCGACATTCTATTCTCATAATTTTCAAATTTTGTGTTCGACCTTTCGGTTAATTAATGAAAATTAAAACGAGTTTTACGTCGTTGCGTAATATTGTTTAGACTAAATATTAAAAATCTCGCATTATTAGTCCGTCAGCTGATGTAAAAGAACATTTTGTTATATTAGCTGATAATATATTGTTATAAGGATTATTAGCAACAAAAGCAACAGCACAACCTAGCTATAACATGCATATTTTTATATTATCAAACACCCTGTGCAAAGGATGCGCAAAAAATCTGTAGACATTTGTGGTTATCACAAGAGTATAGAAGCTTGAGTCGAAACGTTAACAAAAGAAACTCATTTTTGGATTAAGGTGAAAATTTCTCTGAAGAGCTGTTCTTTTGAAACGGTTTCAGGCGCATGTACGAAAGTATCGTATCTCCAAACGCAAAGCTGAAAAAAGCTAACTTACAGTTTGGGCAAACGTTTCCAGGTTTTAGGTTTTTAAAGCTTTTCAGGTTTTAAGATTTAAAAAAAACTTTCTTAGGTTTAGGGTACAAAGAACGCAGTAGCAACACAGTGACACAAGAACAAAATCTAGAAAAAAACTCTTGCACCATTCTCCCTGTCACATCGTTTTTGTTAAGTTCATGGCGTGACGTCAAAACTTAAACACAATCACGATTATAATATGAAGATAAATTTGATTTGTGTTATAAATTGCAGACCAAATAAAACCCAACAAATGCAAAATTTAGATTTTGTTTTAAAAAAATTTTAAAACCCTCTAAATCCTAGTTTTCGTTGGACAAATTTTCCAGCGCTGGCTAGACGTGAGGGTCTGCAGATGCGACTAGTGACGGACAGAGTGTGGCAGAGGATGTGTCGACGCTGACATTACGAGGTGCTAACTGGACGGTATTCTCTGGAGACAAAACGCAGAACTACGGCTTTGGTTCGCGCCGTAACTTGCTCTGTTTTTTTGCCTGCAGTTTGAACTATTCACCAGCACTTATGTGTCGTGAATTGTGGCCAACAGGTTAACTAGCAGCACGTAGCTTACATACGAGCGTTGAAACGGTGTGTCAGTCTGCGGCTGCCGTAACGAACACAACAAGAAATCTGAGCTAATGCTCATGAGACGCGCGATAGCCTATAGCAGTTTTTGTTCGCAAGTAATCTTGGTCCATCGTTATCCATTTCGTCGCAGTTCACTTTTTTGCAGCAAAAAATCGCCAAAAAATCATTAAAAACCAATATTTTGGGGTTCAAGGTCATTTAAGGTCATCGATGTTGACATTTCTAAGAAGCTCGTCGTTATTGCTTGTTATGATAAGCAGCATGTCTGTGCATATCTGCAACTATTTTCACGCTAGACAAATCAACAACGGATAAATAACCACTTTTTAGAAAGGTACCCCTCTTTGATACCCGCTTGCGCAACCCTTCTTGAACGTAGAGGGTTCGGACTTGGACTGCTAAAATTTACACTCAATGCTGAAAATTTTGTATGCAGGTTGTTTTGGTCTATCTCTAGCCATTTTGGTGCAATTCACTCTTGAAATGCGTGTCGCAGCCCGAAATCGCGAAAAATTCACTAAAACCCGCTATTTTGGAGGTTTAGGGTCATTCAAGGTCATCATTGTTGACATTTCTAAGAAGCTCGTCGCCAGTGCTTGTTATGATAAGCAGCATATCTGTTCCTATCTGCAACCATTTTCACGCCAGACGAGTCTATAGCGGTAAAATAACGTCTTTTTAGGGTGTGCCCCTTTTTCGCCCCCTCATTCGAGGGCATCCCCTTTACCCAGCGGCATGAAATTTTGTCACGAAATACTAGAGACTTTAGGCTATCATATGGTGAAAACCCGAAATCTCTATCTTACCTGGTCTTGGATTGGTACCGGGTCGTGACGGACGGACAGACAGACGGACGGACGGACAGACAGAATTACCGTAGCTAATACGCGCTATAGCTATGCTAGCTCTCGCGCGAAAAAAATGATATTTTGGGAATCAACTGGGAAAGTTACTGTCGTTTTTTGACTCTTATATGTTTATAAAAATAGCAAAAATTGTATTGCTGGCGGAGCAACATCATTGGTGAGTTTTGGTTTCCAATGCAATGAATGGTTTGTGTTAGGTTGACTAACTTTAATGATATCAAGCCAATATCCAGACAACTTTGAGGGTAGATTTAATAGGTTTTTTTGTTTGTTAGAACAGGGCTATTATTAGGCGACCGTTTTAAGAGCTAAATTACGGGTATTGCCCGTCTGTTCTTCTGTCCGTCTGTCCATCTATTTGTCTTGTACGGGTTTTTAACAAAACAAAAAAAACATGAAAAGCCAAAATTGATGTGTACGTTTTCCAGGCTAGGACGATTTTCAGTCAGGGTTAGATTTCATCTGCAGGGAGCGAGTACGTATTTCTAGGCGGACGGTCGCATATTTTGTCGACACTGGGCTGACATCGTCGCTTGTTGGGTTGCAGGTCAGATAGTGAGTGTCGAGACGCTGACTGTGCCGATACAGCACGGAGTCGTCGACTGCGACGTGACACGCTGGGCGGAGTGTGCCGACACCGACATCCCGTACGCGTTCGTACTGAGAGTCTTCTACAATCGCGAGGTCAACGGCAGAATCTATGGCAGCGACAAAGTTCACGTCGGTTTGTTCATGATCAGTCACCGGCGTAGCCATAAGGAAGAAGCACTGCGGCACGTGCCCCTTAGAAGACCACTTGGTTGCTCAAAATAGTGCCAAAAATGCACCACAACAATTCATTTTTACACAAAAGTCCAAAAAATATAGGTCTCATCCCATGTGAGAGGAGACTTTTTTTCCCGCATCATATCCCCAGTGTCTTCTACATACATATCCTGGCTATATATGCCACTGTGATAATGCTGATGCCTTGCTAGTTTTTATCCAATGCGACGCAGCGAACGCAAGAATGCAACCGAATAGACACCGTTTTTATCCATGTATTTTGGCTTGTTGCGTAACGCTGACGTCGTATTGTGTCGTTAGTAGAAAGCTTGGTTGTCTAAACTGGTGCTATCGGTTGCTACCCTGCTTTGATGGTGAACTTTATCTTGTTCACTAATGAAAAGTGTTCATTGTATCAGCACTAAGCAACATAGGGGCATAAAATCGCATCTCTCGATCCAAAAACTCAGCCATCTTGCAAGCGGTGTTTGCTAGTGCACTGTCTTGCTGGAAGGTGTAAAGTCAAGCTATCAACACAAGCGTGTGAAAATGATCATTGTGGGCATTATTGTGACTGCAATGATAAAACTTCAGCAGCTTGTCATTAGTGAACCAGATAAGTTCACCATCAACGCAGGGCAGCTATTCGGCAACTGACAGCACCGGTTGCGACAACTAAGTTTGTACTCAATGCACATTGTGACGTCAGCATTACATCACGGCTAGCAAAGAATATTTAACTAACAGCCACATTTTGTTGAAATATTTTAAATTAGTCTTTCTTCAGCTGTAGCTGTTAAAAATTGTGTGTAAATTGGTCATCATTTGAATAAACTACGAAAGAAAGAATAAGGGTGCCATTTTTTATGAAACACCGTGTACAAGAGCTTTGCACAGTGTGCGTTGCGTTGCGTGTATTATGAAAGTCACGGAATAAGCTGCTGATCTTACAGAATACTAGTTTTTTATTACCTGGTCAGCTAGAGGGAGTCGAATGCCAGAATTTGTGCAGCTTTGCAGTGAGCTAAAAATTCAGCAGTTAAATATCGTAGGGGCAGTGCCCCAATGCCTCGTAGCTGGCGACGCCAATGAGTCCATGACGTGTCGTTCTTTCGAACAAAAAGACAGAATGCGTTGCTCACTGTTTTCTGCTACTGGATAAAGGTTAAAGGTAAAAGTCGTGTGTAGTTTTTATGGGAACCTATCACATAGCCGTGGATCGTTACCTGTCGTACAGAATTACACCGTGTTACCTGGCACCCGACACAGGTGAACGAGCCCCGCCTTGACCTTAGTCAGACAGGCCGGTACTTGATTTACTTGCCCTGGAAGGATGGAAGGCTGAGTTGACGTGGGTCACTGTTATGTTGCAGGCATTATGGATTTCGTTCCGCAGCCAACCGAGAACACGTACGAAGGTTTCGAAGATCTAATAGATCGAATGAACAGTTGGCTCAGGGAGTTAAGAGGCGTTCAAGTCATCAACATTCAGTCGGTCATGGTTCAGAAACACGACGGTACGACCCGTACGATCTGTGTGCATGCTAGTTAATTGTCAACTGTTGACTTGTTAAATTGTTAATCGTTGATTGTTGTATGCTAGTTTATTGCTATAGGATTTATCATTTTAAAATGAATATAACGACTATCGATTTGAATGTATTCAGATTTAGTCTAAGTTTGACCGGTCTCTCCTATAACTACTGTATTTAGTAGCTAACATTTTTGTTAGTGGGGCCTATCACCGACAGTTTATTTGTTTGTACTTGTACTTTTTTCGTCGACTTTTTTCGCAGCGTGCGTCGTCGCTCTACGTGACAAAGCTGTTTGTCCGGCATTGCGGATACACGATAATAGCATTGTCTTGTCACAGTCGCTATCGTCAGTACTATGCACTATGCAGTGTGTAATGCACAGATGTATTGTGCGTTACGACAAAATTTAAAACGTCAAAAAGCGTTTTTAATAAAAAAAACGTCTGTAAACGTTAATAAAAACGTGACTTGAATCATTGATAACATTTACTGTCTCAAGATGCAGTTTTTCACATTTGCCAAATTTTGCCATTACAGTATTATGTCAGTAAATTTAAATGCAAAATTTATTACGATTTTATTAGCAACACTGCAATTTTTGTTTATAAATATTTTAAGTCACTTTCATTTTATACCTGAAGTTTAACAATCTCATAAACAATAAAAAAAACATTAAAAAAGGTTATTGTAAAAAATAAAGAATAACCGTTTATAAGCGTTTGTTACAATTATGATGCAGTATATATAAACTATAATGTTGACTATATCTGGAATTTAAATTTACATGTAGAGTTTCGTTATATTAAGCGCTAGTTGTCCTGTCGAGTTAGGCTTTGTTTCGTGGCAGTTATTAAAGTGCTTTTTATAGTCTTGTAGTCTGATCTTATAGTCCGGCCTATTGGGGCATACACGGCCTGTCTAATTCACTGTTTTAATGTCATGTTTTGTTCTTGGACAAATAAAATAATGATGACGGTGATGATGAGTGTATATTATATACATAGGGCCGCACTCGGAGACTGGCAGCGCGTGTTTCTTCAGCCAACCCGGTGCAAATCGACCCGTGCCCGTAGACTTCTTCCGCATTCTGCGAGTAGTCTATCTCAAGCCAATAGGAGACCTGCTGGTCGATCTGCCGGTCGTTGGCCCGCTGTCGTACGAAACGTTTACCCCCGAGCTAATCAAGTGCAAAGATTTGACGAGCAGTCTGCGAGAGCGAGTCGAGAAGATGCGCGAAACCTTCGCCAAAGTCACCGCCTTCCTGCAAGCCTCAGGCACGGCCATATGCAGCTTGTTAATTCGACGTTGTTGCCTAATTACGCGTATATTACATTATTAAATTATTTTACCTCAATTATGTTAAATGTAGATTTGTGCACGCAGTATAATTGTGATCTCGTCTTTAAGCATGACGCCGCATCCATTTTTTTCAATCAATTTTGTCAGCACTATACCACGCAAACAAAGCCCAATTAAGTAATCTTTTGTTATTGGGCGGCATGGACTAGATTGGTGTTCATGCGATGTAGCAAATATACTTCTGTCCTAATTTGTTTTTTTACCCTTACCTTTTTACATTTTTCTGTCAGACACTTTAAACGAGGGTTTTTAGTTTTATGAAAAGTAATAAAAAAGCAAAACTTAACCAAATTTTCATGAGACATCTAGACACAAGAATTTGTGAAAAAAATAATGTGATGATGACCGAAAGCGGGTTTTTGCAAAAACATCAGCTGGGCTGTGTTTTTCCGTTTAGGCGTCGAAGTGTTCTGCGCGGAAACGGTCATCAATCCGATGCAGCTGTACCCGCAAGACAACGTCAACGTGCTGCCACCTGCCGACGAAATTAAGTTCCTTTTGACGTTGAGGTTTGTGCGTCTCAAATCAGCTGTCACAGACGAAACTATTAAATACGTGTATTCGTTTTAGATCTAAAACACGTACCTGGTGCACAACGAACGCGTAACTCAAGGTTATTTACAGTTAACGCGCTGTATACAAACAACTTAGGCCCTTAAATAATTATTTACTGCATAAAAATGTCAGAGAGTCCGCGATCGTTCGAAAATCGAGCAGGCTGTAACGAAGTTTTTGTTCCGGCCGTTTTTCGTTTAGCCGTAAAATCTTATAGCGATTTTACGGCTACTGCTGTAAAAAAAATTTGGTGGCTTGGAGTCTACCTGACGATCTGCCTCCACTTGTGTAACGATGCTGTTTCATTGTGAGTAAGCTGTCGTAGATAATGAAAGCGGAAGATTTTCGTTCATATAAACGGTTGGCGTAAGATTAGGTTTTCAATCAGCAGCGCGAGTAGAGTTCAATATTGCGCTTGGGTGGATGGGCGTGAGTGACAGCGGCGTCAAACGATTGACCGAGCCGAGATGGGCTGCAGAGATATTCTAGTCCTTAAATCGATTTTATTTTTAGTTTTTATACAGTTTCAGTTTTTCAGACGATTTAATTTTAGCTTATTGTATAGTTTTTACACAAAATGTTTATTTTTATTTTATAATTTTAGTTTAATTTCAGTTTCTCGAATGCCGCGGTTGTGCTACTAAACAACACAGTACTAAAATCAGCAACTGTACGAAATAGTCTCACTAGGTGAGCCGTACTGATGCCTGCCCATATGTCACGAGTGTTTCAACGTTTAACAACGAAACTGTCGTTTTACAGATTTTTATCTGACTTACGTTACAAAAATCTTTTTGTTCGTTTTGTCGAAAATAATGTTTGTTTTAATTTTTGGATGACTGTAATTAAATTTTTTTTTTAGTTTTTGCTTTTCTCTAATCTACAGGTTCTCATGTTCTCGTAAAACAAAGACCAATAATTTTCGTTCTCGCTTTCGCTTTAGTTACAAAAATATATCTATCGGGCTGCTGGCTAATCGGCTTATGTCTGCTTGGTCGGTTGCTGGATAGGCTTTATTTAAGATTGGCATTTGGCCGCGTGTCTAATCAGCTTACAGAAATGTATTGGAAGAACGAACGACTAAGCGGCTATAGCCAATAGTCATCGAACGCTATAGCTATGAACTCTGGTCTTAAAATAACCGGACATGTTATAAATCTTTATTTCGCCTTACGATAAAGACAGACAAAAAGAAAACTGAACTCATAATAAAAAGAAAAGTTTAGCCACTACAATGACCTATGCACAAGCAGAAACGAAACGAATACGAGAAAAATGAGTTTTTCTAAAACTTTAAAATTTGCGCAAATATCAATAATTTTTGTTACAGGAGGTGTCCTATTGCATTTGAAATAACTGTTAACGTAGTAAGTGATAACATTTTATGGTAAAGCATATTTTATTTATTTATTTATTTGTCTTCAACGGCAGGCTCGAGGCCCATGAACACACAAAACACATACACAAACACAAAGACTAAAAAAAGACTCAAACAAACTACTTCGCCAACATTTAAAAACTGGAGATTTAAAACACAAATTCGACAATAAAACAGCGTTGACAAGCGAATTGTCACTAATCTGCAATGATCGCCATAGTGAGAAAATATGTCTACGTGTTTCATTTCTTTGACAACGCTAGAATTTCAGTTTTTTATCGAAACTAATGACTAACTAAAAGGTAAAAGATTAATTTTCCATCGTTACCACCGCTAGATAAAACGCATTATGTTTGAAACAATTGTTATTTATTAAAGTCGTCATCAGAGCAATGCTGATAAAAAATTTCAGGAATAAGCAGAGAGACTGTTTTTAAACAAAGCCCTAATGAATGAATAATGAACAACTGTTTATTACTGTGGAGGGTTGAGTTTGGGGTGAGCTGTATAATAGTTGTCTTGCTGCGTATATAGTTGTTTGCGGCAAATCTCATTCCGGGAAATTGTCGACGTTCTCAGAAACAACGACGACGACTTATAACAAGCGTATTGAAGACGTCGATTGTTCGGTGGTCGGTTACCGGGTGCAGATTAAACTGGTCGACGTTCGATGCTGCTCATCTGCGGCGTTGTCAAAGAGCTGAGCTGAGGTGATTTGATGGTATGGGGGAGCGATTGATTGACGAAGGAAGACATCGTCGATATAATGCGACGACGAGAGATTAGCGGCTGCTGAGAATGAGGCGCTGTGCGTTTGTCCAATGATGACGCAGGATCGGGCGTGTTTAAGAACGTAGGTACTTCAGAATGGCGATGTCGTTATGGTGGCCCAAACTCCACTACTTCGATTTTGTTGTAAATTTTATTTCATTTATTTGCAGACAAACAACACATCACCAATTATACGCGCACAGTCCAAGGCTGCGGGTCGTCACAGGGATTAACCACCTATGTGATGCGTGTTATAAATACAGAATAACTATACAAAGCTATACGAACAACCAACCGGCTGAAAAATGTAAAATAGGTACCGGTAAGAATACTCCCTAGTGACAATTTAAATCGTGAAAATTACTAAAATCTGGGCCCTGATTCTTTTGTGATACAGGCGTTTTATAAATGGTTATTACTTACTTATTTATTTACAGCAAGTCGTACAACAATCTGCAGTGTACAACGTCTTGACGTGTCAGGGTGTTGTGGATTTGTTGTAAATCTTCGATTTTAGTTCGTATTTTTGGAAGCCTCCTTAGCTAATCTTTTCCGCCTCTGTTGTCGCATTTCAAATGCCAGTTTCGATTCAGCAGGGGATCGGTCGGGGTTGATGTACACTGACGACGAGACAGCAAGGTTGTCAGATTGACGTAATTTCTTCGCCGCACGCAATATACTACTGGCAGCTTCTTTTGATCTCAGGTGAATCAGCAGCTTACGAGACTTATGTTGATCAGTGGTCTTGCCGAGTCGGCGACAACTCCTGTGTACCTTCAACTTCTGGGAACTTTGCTGCCTTAACAGCAACGGCATCCGCAGTGGCAGTAACAGTAGGCTAACGATATTCTTCACACTCGTGGTACAAGAACAGATCGCCAACAGTGTTATGAACCGTTCTGTCATTTCTATTATCAGGACACTGTCCATTTTACGGCCGACCTTGACATCTCATCTTGTATCAGTCAAACGTCATTAAAAAATGCAATAAAAACGTTCCAAACATAAGCATGTAATGCTAAATAAAACACAAACAGCTGAGTGTTGCCAATAATCAGATTAAAACAACTTTATAATGAAATTTTACGGAACCACATGGAATTGTGGCAGACTATCAAATGGTCATGCTGCTCGTTGTACAGCATGTTGTGTACACGACGGGTCGAAGCGAGTGGAGTTTTGGCGCTAACAATGGCGGCGATGTCGTTAAACTGTTCTCTGCGGCCGGTCGTCATTGAGGCCAGAGTAAAGCAGATCTGATTTGATCGGTCAACGGGTACAGGACGACCGACTTGACCCTGTTGTTGGCGGGGGTTAGTTCCAACTAAAAACTGGGGAACGCAAGGAACTTAAGGCAAAATTTTGCTGATTTTTTGTATATTTTGCTTCTACATGTATGGTGGGCCAAAAAAGTGCCATTTTACTTTTGTCCACATCTTCGCCACTTATTGACCGATTTTCAAAATTTTTTCACAGGCACACTATGCAGACAATTTGCGACAATCTGATTATTATAGATCCCACCACACTGTAAATGCGTCTCTACACTACCTTGTGAAATATCAATGTGAAATAACAATAATAACAAACAAACATTTTGGTAAAATTGAAAAAAACACTTCAGACCAACATTGCAGTGAATGGTCTGCATGACACTAGACTGTGTGGGTAAAACACAGTCTAGTGTCATACGAATTATTTATCGCAATGTTTGTCTGAAACTTTTTTTTATTTACCTAAATTTTTGTTGATATCGTTAGTTTTTGCTTACATTTATATTTTACAAGGTAGTGTAGAAACGCATTTACCGTGTGGTAGGATATATATATTGATCACATTATTGCATGTCTGCAAAATGTGCCAGTGAAAGAATTTTGAAAATATACTATTAAAAAGTTGAATACGTACCCTAGTATACTATAAACAGAATAAACGACCCCTGTAGAATTATACGTTCATAGAAACAAAACAACAAAAGCAGTGGGGACGCGCTTCCCGTTCTTGGAAAAGTGGGGACGGCACTATTCGCCCACCGCGTTTCTGGCTTTCTATAGACCCCTGGCTACTGCTGCTAGTCGATCGGGCGCTGGTCGGCAGCCTGATGGTGTCTGTCTGTATGTAGGCCTACCGCGGACAGTGATTGATCCATTCCCAGTCGTGTCCAGTGCACCTCTGACGTATGCTCCCTGCTCCAGTCTTGCGCCGGCCACCCCCAGTCTTTGCCACTCTCAGTCTGCCCTGCGATTTCATGGTAGTGATTGTCGCCCAGGGCTAAAAGCTTATGATGATTTGACGATTTTCCACAGAACAGTAGAATGATCGCCAATTTTTTTAGCCGACTGTATGTCAGCTACTGTAGATTTTGTTCGTCTGTTTGTCTGCCTGTCGCTTGTAACGTTTCGTACTGTAGCTAAACGTACGGTACGTCGTAGGGGGTCAGCAATGATAGTGTTGGATAGAGCGTAGGTAAGTTCGTAAAAGCTGTCAATAGTAACCATGTCGCTATCTGCAGCGGTTTTGCCGCAATTTGCAACGGGGAGTTACTAGAAGTTATGCAGATAAGTAAGTTACTGCGTTTACTATTCGGACACAGACAACAAATTTCAAAACGTAATATGGACGCAGGCTGTTAGTGTGTACAAGGCGTACGGTCGGTTAACCCTAGCGACAGCTGAGATCTTATATTTTTGTTGCATCTCGGCGTTTGGTTAACTCTTGAATATTTCTGCGCTTCCTCAGTTCCAGACAGACTTTATGGCAAATACAAAGGTCCGGTACTTGCTATAGCGCTGCTTGCATCAGTCAAACTGGTGATCAGAAACGCTTGCAGTCTCGGAAGTGGCAGCTGATTGGCACGAGCTAATGATACCACGGCGCATTATGCGGCCATCCATTGCCCGCGGCCCCGCACCAGCGAACAGTTAAACATGCGGTGCAGCCAGCAGACATACCACCGGCTGAACTACGCTAAACCTTCACCTTGTATTCCGCAAGCTACTTGCATTTTTCATCTCGCTAAGGGTAGGAGACAGAGTTGATGTAAACACACACTAGATTAGCAGATTGAACAAAGAAATGAAGGGGTAGAAAGCTAAGAAAAAGAAGCAAGGGAGGAGGTAGAGAGACAAACAAATTGAATTAAAGGAAAGGAAAAAGTCGCCACGCAGTAATTTTTAGAAGTCTTTGTCTGTGATTTCTGGGCTTGTCCTAGTCTATAAATCACAGTGCATCCTGCCGCAGTCCATTACGAGTCACGTGATTAATTGACATCCAGCGATGCAGACTCTGGCGTTGAAAGTGACTTGAAGCGACAGGCTGCCGGTAAGAAGCCGTGATTCTACTAAATACAGCTCAGAGGTAAGAAGCTTCAGTAGTGTGTGAAGCACAAGATAGAGGTTTGAAAGCTGTAGCGATGACGTTATACGTGACGCTGCAGTTGATATTAATAGGCTGGTGATAATATACTACGACGATGTTGGCATCGGCGCTCAATTTCGTTGCAGTAGGACACAGGGGGCAATTGCTTTTTCCAATATTTTGGCCGTTGGAAATTTTTTGTCGTTGAATTTTTTTTCGAAAATAAAAATGTTGATTTTTTTTTGTTTTCGGGAATTTAGAGACAAAATTAAAAATTTAAGCATTCATAATGTTTTTTCGGAAGTTTTTAGCTGTCTATCGGAAAATTGCATAACGATACTCAATTACGCCGCTTTACGACACTGTAAAATTGACACATTTGCACTGATTACATTTTCATCATCGTATGTATACGGTGGTCTGTGCGTAGGTTGTATTACACCAGTAGACCAAGCAGCAACGTTCGTGACGGCAGCGTACGTTCCAAGCGGACTTCACTGTCATCGACGCGCGGCGGCGTACAGCCGGTGGCTGCGACGTCGGCGGTCCCTGGGCAGGCGACGAGTGGTCCGGCGTCTAGAACAAGTCCTCGCAACTCGGACAACTCGGTGCACCCCGGACCGATCTTCCTGCGCCACGTCGTGTCGCGACCGTTCGAATACCGCTGGTTGATCCTTGCGTCGACCGTCATCACGTGCATGACCATCATCGTCATCGTCAGCGTCGTCTACAGCAACGTCTGAATCAATCTGTTCGTGACGTCATCTCCGCCGGCGTTAACGCTTCTCTCGCAAAACTGTATTTAAACTTTATCGGGCCCTGTTCGGTAGAATGCGGATGGGGGCTGTCGCATAAATTTTCTGACATTGGCGTTCAAAAATTTTACAAGGAATTCAGCTTTTTAATTCACAACTGTGCGCAGTTTTGCCGCCATTGTTCTGTTTGAAATGCAGCTTTTTCGATAATCGAAAGCCTTAATAAACCAGAAAATGTCGCGCTGTGCCAAGTGAACTTTCTAATGTTGCAGCATGTTATAAGTATTCTTTCACAGGCCAAAAATATAGCTTTACAGTCCGACATTTTTTTCGTCCGTGGGGCCTTTTGTGGGGTCTTTTTTTTGTTCGGCCAAATATGCTGAACATAACTCCGTCTTTAATCTCTCGGTGAACGTAATGCACTTGCTTGTCAAAGCGACTGTGCAACATTCGAGTACATCGCCATCACTTTTTCATGGTTATCAGCCCGCGGCATTTTTTTGTGAACATATACTTTTATGCGGGCGTCCTGATCACCTGCTGCATGCGAGTAGATAGGCGGACGGCCACACATTATTTCGGCACTGGGACGACATATTTTTCTAGTAGTTGTATTAGATTTTCTCGTTTATTTCTACATTGTTCCTTCAAAAGTACCACAATCGCAAATAGGTGCAGACGGTGCTCATAGCGTTTCGTTTTCATTTTCCGGTGTCTCGCGCCACGTTACCTAGTTGACGACATACGTCGCGTCGCCGACACCAGTCACCGGCACCTACGCTTGTCATCGTCGGATCCACTGACTGTGAGACCAACGCGACTGGTGACCATGGGCGATCGTGCCTTCCCGGTCGCCGGTGTCACATTTAAATGTCTCCTCCATGAAAAATCCGCCCGGAGGAGATAATTACGAAATCGATATGTTTACCCCTTGTTAAAATATCGCTGGCCCTATGAAAGTCTCCCCATTATAAAATCGCCCCCCCAAAAAAAAGTCTCCATCCGGCCGACAATTTACCGGTAAAATTTCGTTCCGCCCGGGCGGCCGCCGGGCGGGGCGAATTTTTACCGGTAAATTGTTGGCCGGGGGAGACTTTTCTGGGGGCGATCCTATAACAGGACACCGGCACGACGTTACTTCTGCTCACACACTGTCTGTTTTCTGTATCTGTTTCAAGTCGCATTTGTTCAAGTGTTTTCTTTTCTCTCAACTAAATTCTTTTTCCTACTTTTTCACATCAGTTTCCCACAGTGGTTTAGTAGCTTTTCTTAACATTAGGCCACGCTAAAAAACTTTTAGGTATGTATGTAATATGTATGTACGTATGAATGTCTCAAAATACCGGACCCCTGTAACACTTTTAAATAACTCCAACGATCCTGGTTCACTGTCGACAGATTTTGGCACAAAGAGTCACCACAGTTAACATCAACTGTTATTTTGTGAAAAAATGTTACGAACAGCGTACTAGCTGGGGTTTTTCTTGTGGCACCCGCCAACAAAACAACAACGTCGGTCATGAATTTTAGGCCGTTAAACATTATAACTTTAGCAAACAGTTGATTATAGATGTATCGAAATGAAACGTTTGACTACTTTCATACAGCAGGACTGAGACTGAAGTCACAGGCTCACAAGCGCAACCGGTGAGTGCATGGGGGTGTCGAGTGACTATTTACTGAGATTGTTTAATTTCTTCGTTTTCTCATATATACGTGGTCGTCGTTGTAAAGTCTTTAGTGTTTTTTCGCTCGCTTTTTTTCGTTCTTCTTGTCGGCGTTTTTATCTACTGTGTTTGTCTTGTAACTGACTCGAGAAAATGCTTCTCGAAGAGCTCCGATATACAGGAAGTAAACTGCGCATTTTTACTGCAGCTGAAAAATCTGCGATAAAAGTTATGGACGTAGATTCTACTGGATGGCAAAAAATCTTACTCAGAATAGTAACGGAAAGAAATGAGATGAAGACAAAAGGCGAGTTGTAAATAATCAAGTTAATTTATTTTTTGTGCTCAATGATATATAACATGCTCAGAATGCTGTTTTATAGACTGTTACATTGAGACGTTGGTACTTCTACATTTATTGTGGAGTTTACAGCAAACAAGATCCAATTTTACGCCATTGACGATTTTGTCGACAGTCGAATTATCACGTGTTAATACGATGATACTGCAGACTAATGAGGCTTTAACTTTTATGGAGCAGCATTTTTGATGCGTTCAACTTGTACAGACGCCGTGTTTTCAATTATGATGTATTTTGTGATTATATTATTATTTCACAGACATTTAGAATGTTGTCTGTTTTCTTCTTATCGCAGTCACGAAAAAATACGACCAGGTCTGGCCCGTGGCTAGATTTTTACAAAAAAGGAATTCGAAACGGCCATCCATAAATATAGCTAAGAGTTTGGCGAGCGCTGTAAACTCATGTGTATGAAATCTTGGACAAAGCCCCCGGTCACAAACAAATTTTATGCATCTCAAAAGTCTTATCTGTTGATCATATTTTGGTTTGTTTTATGCAACGTTTGTTGGTTAAAGCTGACGAATCCACCGAACAGGCCTCCCGCCTACCTACGAGCCTCGTGAAAAATTAAATTCAGCCTACCTACTGTTTGCAATGAATTAGGCCTATTGGCTGTCGAATGTTGCGTGAGCTTCAAATACGGTATTGTTCGGCTGCTTCTTAAGCCGTCACTTATTGTTATAATTACATCAAATATTAGTCGATTTTTAAAAAAAATTAGTGGCACGTTTAGCAGTAAATTTGCGCTAAACTCACAACGTGTTAAAGATTTCGTTACATCTTTTTAAAAATTCTTCGCTACACTGCATTGTGACGTAACGTGACCTCAGAGTAATGGGCCTATACCAAGTAGTAAAGCTTCTAAGACGCAGAGATTTAATAATCACTGTGATGCAAATTCACTTTTGTGTTCGACGGTAAAAGAGAATCAAAAATTAGTATTACTCGATGAAATTAAGGACTTATCATAAGTGCCGTTGCTAGCTTGGTTTTACCGACCATCATCTACTATTAGCGACATATGCCACACGAGTTGCAGGTATAATTGACCATACTTTATACTACTGACATTATATGGAACATTTATACTGTCATTGTATATCCAGATTGTTCAGAAAACGAGTGCGTCATACTGTTAACTTTGCCGACATTTTTCATCTATTTTAATATTGTTGCTCAGTAAGCAACACAGTGCGCGTTCTTGTTCTTGCGAGTTGTACGATACTTTACTATACTAATAAAAATTTTTGAACTGCGTGTTGTGGAGTCCAATGCAGTAGGTAAAGTTTACGACAAAAACGCAAAATAGTTTGTTATACTTTTGTAATATACGACTTATTATTATACGTCTTGTGTGCATGGTTCTGGTACCATTGAAGTAAACTTACTACAGTAACGCCACGGTATTTTATTTTGCTTGTCAAAGCTTCTTTCGGACACACGTCGCGTTTTTGTAAAATATTTAGTTTTAATCAAAGTGTGACAATCCAAATTTTATACGTTTTATTTTCAAACCTCAGTGATCAACCAAACGACTTGGATTTTTGTTTGATTTTTATCGCCAGGTTGTTTTAGACATTTTACGCTGTTTGATCTGTTAAACGAAAGTTCAAAGTGCTGTGCTTGTCAACTGATCGCCGCCAAATAATCGAGATGCTGTTATAATAACGACTCGTGATGCGAGTCAAGCAACATCGCATAGCGTTCAGTGAGTTAGTTTTACGTTTACCGATAAATTATTAATGCCTCTTAGTATACCCTACTCAAAATGTTAATACTCGTACACTAAGCTATGCGTATCTTACAGGCCTAAAACGTAAAAAGTAAAGCAGTAGATTTTTAGCCGACCGTACTTAAGTAACGGTCGAGCTTATGGTATGGTTGTCGTCTGTTCGTCTGTCTGTCTGTCGTCGTCTGTCCGTCACGGATGTATTGTGGCTAAATGGTAAATCGTAAGGGGTCGGCGATGGTACCACCAGATAGGGTGCTGGCGAATTTTTATAAACTGTCAATAGTAACCATGTCTTTATCTGCAGCGGATTGCCCGCAATTTTAATGGAAAGTTTCAAGGTATGAATCGCCGTATCTCAAAAACGGTGAAAAATAGGGCCAAGGTTACTATTAATCACTAAAAGGAAGTGTCATACGTTAGTTTAGATTACATGAAAGTCATTGCCCTTGGATGACCTTGAAGGTCACTGACAACCAGTACGGTCGGCTATCCTAGCGACAGCTGGGGTTCTTATTTGCATGACTTCTGAAAAGTTATTATCGCGATTCGCAAAGGTTCATTGTAAACGACACAGGAAACTTTTGAACGTTTTACTTCTCTGCATCTGCTCTCCCAGACAACAGTTCTGTACAGTGGCGGTGAGCTTAGTGTTTTTTTTGCGTTCTTTCCGCTTTGATTCTGGGACCGTGGGTCAAAACAGTGCAACAAACGCTTGTCCACATCGTCGCTTTGTCCACACTCGCTTTTCGAACATTTTTCGCTGGAAGACTTAGCAAACAATTTGCAATAAAACTGACATTGTGCGCACTACGCTCTAAAGCGTGTAAAAAGCCACAGAAATGAACTGAACTGTACCATAGATGTTAAAAACATTAATTTGCGAATACAACATAAAAACCTGTTTTTTTTACTTTTATAAAAAACATGTGAAAAGCATACGTAAAAACATTGAACTACATTTAGCACAATAACATGTTAAAGACAAAAACCTACCACTTGTAAAGACTGAAGACCGGAATGTACTGAATGTTATTATGTAACCGTGATTATGGTACAAATCGAAAACAATGTAACGGTGATTATGGTACAGATCGAAAACAGGACTAAACGCAATTTGCCCATGAGAAATGCATTATATTTGTCATTTTGTACGTTTTTTATAAGAACAAAAACACGACATTAAAAAAAAGACAAAACATTTTTTTAAATAAAAAAACATAAAAAACATGTTTTTAAACTGTTATAAAAACATAAAAATGTTTTTTTACATCTATGAACTGCATTGACATACTTCAATTCATTTTAGTTAAGTTCTGTCGCTTTGTCGCTGTAAACACGACAACGAAAATCAGCCGCCGTTGATAAGTTACATATTGAGTAAAAAAGAAACCGCGTAGAGCAGGAATTAGCTGTTTACGTGTTTAGCATGTTTACGCCTGATGTATTAAACTACGAAGATAGGAAAAACGTGCAGGACAGATAAATTTGATAGATGTCTTTAAAATAACATGCAGACTATTTTGTTTAGACATTGAAATAACTGAAAGTTTTTTTTAAATTTTGATCAGTCAAGTCGTACACGAAAGCATAGAAAATACCTATGTTATAACTGAAAAACGTCTTCTGGCTACAAACCGGAGACAGCACTTCTATACACAAACAGTCACCAATGCCTGGAATTGACTACATTTAACTGTGAATAGTTTCAAATAAAGACAGCAAACGTTTTGAAGAAGGATGAGTCAGTCTGTGGACGTTATTCGTTCTTTTGGCTCCAGAGACCGAACCAACGCTTTCACTCTCGGGGGAGGCCTCATCCGGTAAATAATCCGGCGAGCGAAAGTGAAAGAAAAAGCTCATCAGTTTGCGCTGCGTCCGAATCTTCCTGCGACTCCGTACGCGTCGTATCTGCGTCGTCCGTATTTCCTCTTCGCGTCGTCGTCCCGTTTCAACATCTGGCTAATGGCACAAAGGTGAGTTCTGATACAGAGAATCAGCAGCATTTCAACATCTGGCCACTGGCCGGCGGCGGCATCCAGTTGTACATGTCGGCAGAGTTGTGGTTGTTGTCAGCGACACTCAGGGTGGCGTCAACCTCGTCCGCGAGCAGTTCGATCTGTTTCACCGCAGAGCGGAGCTTGGTCAGCAGTGACGTACCGGTGCCGCTGTGGTGGGTATTGGCGGAGTCCACGGCGGCAGGTGCTCGTTCCCACTGTGTCTCGTCAACAGCACAGACCACTAGCACCAGGCTAGCGACGACAGCCGCAACTTTCATCATCCTGACGCACCTGTTTCTCTACATCATCATTATCATCATTGTTATTAAAATACATGACAAAAGGCCGAAACCACAAAAAATGTAGTAGAAAATTTCATGTTAAAATTCATTTACTGTTCACGCTGCGATAATTGGCCAATAACGACCAAAAATAGACTCCAGCAACTAGCTAGAAAAATTTTGCAGAAACGTAACGTTTAAAACTGTTAAGATCGAAAAAGGCTGCCTTACAAGTCACTCCACACATTTGCAGCATAATACATAAAGAGCTACGTTTTGCACTCGAACTGCAACCGGAAAAAAGTTTCATATTGGTTGCCTTTTTTGTCATCGCTGCGTAGTCTGAGAAAGTCGCGTAACTTAGGCTTACACCACAGACACTGCCACTGATCCAGAAATGGAATGTTATACAATGCGTCGACAATTACAAGATTGTTTTTTATTAACACGACCTTTCAGATTCAAGGATTTTTGGTGCGGATTCGAGTATTTTTAGTGTTACGTTGTTTCGCAATTACACTCAATTTTTTTGTGTAAATGCCAATGTACACTGTGTCTCAAAAAAGTATCCCCGACATTTTCGACTGTAACTTAAAAACCAATTATAAGATTTTAATAATTTTGGTACAAATATTCCTGACACAACTTGCCATCAAATAACTGTTCAGTTCCCATCTTACCTAATGTAAGCTTTTGCACTACTTAAGAAAAGCAGATCAAGCGAAATATGTTAATATAAAAGAAAACGTGAAAAAACATCCCCAACATTATCGATCGTGCCATAAATAAAAATTAGCAGATTTTAATAATATTTGGCAAAAATATTTCAGACACAACTGGCTACTAAATAAATGTTTTACTTTTTATTTCATCCAACGTCTGCTTTTGCACTACCTGGTGAAAGCAGAGCAAGCATAATACGTGTTAAAATAAGTGAAAAAAACGTCAATAAATTTCATCTATTCCAATTTGTCGGTCCCAACAGCAGGTCGTGCAGCAGTGTGTCTACCAGATGAAGTTTAGGAATGTTTGCAAAGCCAAGAAGCGACTGGTAAAGCCTGGATTGGTCTGGAGCAGAACATTATCGACACTGCTGTCAATGAATGAAGAAAGCGTCTCATTGCCTGTGTTGGCATAGTGGGCCAACACTTTAAGCAATTTTACTGCAAGTAGTTAAAAAATGGACAACTGAATGAAATGTCAGCCACAGTGTCAGAAATGTGCACATGATGTATTGAAAGCCTACATTTTGTTGTAAACGACGTTAAACACTTGTGTAATTTTTCAGAGTTTTAGTTAATGAAATTTGTTACGTTTCTATTGAGCTACTTCTGAGTTTTTACTAATTTTATCTCTGATTTAAGTTTATTTAATTCGCGGAATTTGCCATAATTCAAGACAGTGTAGGCCAACTCATTTATCTTTGATGGCTATTGTTTTATTTAGTAAACAACGTTAAGTAGCCTCTAATGGTATTGTCAACGACGTTCTTCATCCATTGTTTTGTTGTAGTTTACCGTATATTTCACAAACTGTTTGCTTTTACATTGCTTGCTTGGTGCGCTGTAAGTCGTCTATCCACGCGAAAGTAACAAAATGCAAGTTTATGCAAAATTACAATAAAATTTAGCCTCTATTTTTATCTAAACTTACGACGTATATATGCTCCTACCTCAGCCAGGTGGAGAAATGTCGTTGTAATAGGCCTAAACCGTTGTAATGCTACTGTGCTGCTGCTGCTGCTGCTGCTGATGATGATGATGATGATATGATGACAAAGCTTGTCGCCTAATGACGGGTCCTCTCACGCGGCTCCATCTATAGCCTAGCCTCCCTACACGCTAAACGGCATGCTTGCCACGTGCTGGCGGCAGCTGTATTCACTTAATAGTCCTTCCGTCACGTGCCTGTAGGCCTACCTCTTTCCCTTTTCCATAACCCAAACTCCGCTACTGCGACATTGTCACTGTGGATTTGTTGTAGAGCTAATTGAACTGCGCTTTGTAGAACAAATACGCAGAAAATCGAAGCAAGTAGAATTTTGGCTTAACAGCATAAATAAATCCGCGCAGTATGCAAGCTTATGAATAACTGTCGTCTGCCTGTGTGGATGTCATTCTACGTTATAAATGTACAAAACATTAGTTTATACACTTGTTAACGGCAACATTTAAGGACTTGCACATCGAAAACAGCAAAAATTACAAAAGGTGATATTGCCCGGCATCACAC
>Ga0209367_1003344_pt1 | contig 21785 bp, 2 predicted proteins | sample WorMetLIZISLAND2_FD_187412 | JGI IMG/M metagenome (GOLD analysis project Ga0209367, IMG submission 187412) | Marine gutless worms symbiont microbial communities from Max Planck institute for Marine Microbiology, Germany - Olavius geniculatus... ...
GTGATATTTTGTTTGTTCTATTTTCCCCAGGTAGTGTAGAAACAGATGTTGAGCGAGATGGGAAATTAAATTGTCACTTGACGACAAGTTGTCTCAGGAATATTTGTACCAAAAATTATTGAAATCCGATAATCGTTTTTCACGTTACAGTCGAAAATGTCGGGGATGTTTTTTTTGGGACAGTGTATGTCCTTGATATGTATCAATTGTATCATGCCAACTCTGCTAAATAGCTTTGTTTTTGCATCCACTTTTAGCTGACTGTACTTAAGTAACGGTCGAGATATTGGAATGAGTTGTCATCCATCTGTCTGTTTGTCACAGATGTATTGTGGTTAATTGGTGCAAGATGGGGCCTAGGTTGCTACCGATCACTAATAGGAAGTTGTTTACTGGCTTTCAAATGAGATATAAATCATTGACCTTGGATGACCTTGGAGAACCATAACGCACGATGCAATGCCAATCGTGTGGTATTGTGACTAAATGGTAAGTCATAGTGTCTTATGGGGTCTGTGATGGTACCAGCGGATAGGGCAATGGTAACTTTCTATAGGCTGTCAATAGTAACTATGTGTCCATCTGCAGCAGTTTGGCTGCAATTTTTAATGGAATGTTTAAAAGTATAAGTGGGCATATCTTGCAAACGGTGAGAGATGGCCTAGGTTACTATTAATCACTAATAGGAAGTCACATAATGGCTTTCAAATGACATGAAAATCATTTACCTTGAATGATTTACTGCAACAGGAACTATATAGGCTGTAGCATATCTTCCCTAGCATATCTTCCCAAGCAAGGCGTTTTTAATTTGAGAAATGTTTGCAAAACCTAAGTCCAATATTTTCCTTGTTCACTTGCTCTGTACCTGTTTATATCACCTGTTGAGATGACCATGTGCATGGAACTGTAGCTATTTATATCACTTGGTGAAATGACCATGTGTGAAGTCTGTTATGTTAGCGTTTATTTTATCTTTCCAGACAGCGTACCATTAACATAGCGTGCATGAAACTGTGTCACCTCTGTCAAATCGCTTTCTCTTTGTGACTGGAAATCGGACGCTGGGCTTCGGATGTAGGCGGTACTGTCGGCTTTTTCTAGCGACAGCTGGGCTTCTTGTCTGTGTTTCTTGTTATTCATTGTACTCAGCTAGTCATTTTCATTTTTGAAACTTGTATTAGTTAATTTTAATATTTGTCTCGTTTTTGCCCTGTTTGTATTTTGTAGTTTGTATTTTGTTTTGTAGTTGATGTTGTTCTTTTGATCTGCTGCTTCATCATTTTTGTTGTTTTCATCTCATATCTTTTTGTCTGCTTGTTAGGCAAATATCAACGTTCATTCTTTGGCACACCTTTGTAGCATTAAATGGAATGCAATGTGTGTTTGCGCAGACTGGATGAGCTTGCAATGATGGCAGTGAGTTTCGTCATTCTAGCTGGAACTCTGGGAGTGTTTCTTCGGTGCAGCTCAGGAACTGCCGTTCTTTCCGAGCCGGACGACATCTGTTCCAGTTCCGGCCTGTTCCGCTGCGGCATTCCCATCTCCGAGGGTCATTGGTGTATCTCACAGGCGTGGGTCTGCGATGGCGAATCAGATTGTCCGGATGGATCTGATGAGCCTCCGTCGTGTTTGCCGGTGTCATGTGCACCAGATAAGTTCCAGTGTCATGACCAGCTACTCTGTATTCCCAGCGGCTGGCTGTGTGACGGAGAGGCTGACTGCGTTGACCAATCGGATGAGCTTGGTCAGAAATGCGCCAACGACGACTTCCGTTGTCAGCCTGACGAGTACCGCTGCGATGGCTCAAGAACTTGTCTGAAGCTTGATCAGCTGTGTGATGGCAAGGCCGACTGCCCGGACTCCATCGACGAAGGTCCACACTGCAGAAGTGTCAACTGTTCAGCTGGAGTCTGTCCGTCAGGAGTGAAGTGTAAACAAACGATTCACGGTTCGCTCTGTTACTGTTTGCATGGACAGTTCTTCAACGAATCATTGGGAGCATGCGAGGACATCGATGAATGTGCATATGACGGTTATTGTGATCAAATCTGTAATAATACTACAGGAAGCTTCAAATGCAGCTGTTATGCTGGATATAAACTTGTCGACGATACGCACTGTGCATCAGTAATACCAACGAAGCTGCTGATGGCATCGTCACATGGAATTACACTGATGACGTTGAATGGTACTGCTGTGTTTAATGCATCTGCTTCTGATGATGTAAAAATGGCCGAATTTACCGACAATGATAGGTCATTCTGCTTCCTTAACTCATCCTCGGAAGAACTGATCTGTGTTATTAATGGGAGTGATGTAACTCAGTATATCCCGACATACTTTTCACTGTCAACAGTTGTCCAGATGGCATATGACTGGGTCTCTCTGAACTGGTATTTCACAGACGACCAACACGAGACCATTTTCGTCTGCAGAAGTGATGGTGCCGCATGTGTGAATCTGCTCTACACTGACCTAAAGGCACCGCACTCCATCGCGGTCGACCCGGTTAAAGATTGGCTGTTTTTCACCACTCATGGAGATTCGCCGAGCGTTCAGTCTGCCTCGCTGATTGGTTTGGACCGAAAGTTTCTGGTGAATTCCAAGCAGATCGTACGGCCGCTTGGTTTGACCATTGACTGTGTGAATGGTCATGTGTACTGGTCGGACAGCTATCTTGATCGAATCGAACGCATCAACTATGATGGCAGTAATCGACAACTCATTGCTCGACATCTTTTAGTGAAAAATCTAAACTCTCTGGCAGTTCATGACAATTTCCTGTACGTTACGACGCAGCTGAACCACACGCTGGCGAGAATCAATCGTTTCCACCATGTGCTGAGTGAAGACCCGATCATTTCCGTCCGTAATGAGTCAGCTCCAATAACTGTGACGTCATATCAGTGTAGAAGGCAGCATTCAGATCGTTCGAGCCCATGCAGACATTCATCTTGCAACCACATTTGTGTTGCTCAGCTGGCGGCCGGTCCCAGAAACATGACCTGCCTTTGCATGGCAGGATACAGACTGAACCGTGATGGACACTGCGAGCCTGTATCGGCAGAGAAGTTTCTGCTTTACAGTAATGCCAAGCATGGACAGATCAAAGCAATCAGTTTGGAGCAGGGTCTTGCTGCCACCAACACTGATCACATCACTTACGAAGCCATGGTACCGGTGGCCGGTCTTGGACGACCAGTTGCTCTCGACTACCATCGAAAAACCCAGCACATTTACTTCTCCGATGTGATGCGGCACATGATCAGCCGCCGCACTGTGTCAGGAACGGAAGTGGAGACGGTGATCAGCGGCGTTTTGAACTGCGAAGGTATTGCGATTGATTGGTATGGTGACAACATCTACTGGACCGATGAAGGACTAAAGACAATCTCTGTAGCTCGGCTGGACAACACAACGATTAGACGGACCCTCTTTAGTATCGACATCACTCATCCTCGAGCCATCGTCCTGCATCCGGACCGAGGTCTCATGTTTTGGACTGACTGGGTGGAGTATCCATCAAGCCAGAAGTCAAAGATTGAGCGTGCTACCATGGATGGTACTGATAGATCAGTGTGGGTGGATGAGCAGTTGCATTGGCCTAATGGTCTTAGTGTTGACTATGTGTCCAATTACCTCTACTGGTGTGATGCATACTATGACCGCATAGAAGGGGTGAGCTTGACAAAAAGAGATGGCAGAAAGGTTTTTGCTGACTTTGGAATGGACGTTCGCCACCCGTATGGACTGGTTCACTACTCCGTCGCTGGGCAGCTTCAGTCTTTCTTCTGGACAGAGTTCACTGTAGGAAAGATTATGAGGTTTGATGTGTTGAGGAATGCATCGACAACCGTCTACAATGATAGTGTTCTGCTGTTTGACATTATCCTAGTTGATAGCACTTCGGCTTCACAGAACGGCAGCAATGTTTGCTCCCGGGATAATGGCAACTGTGACCACCTTTGCCTGACCTCGGTGCACGAGCACCAGAATGTTTGCCAGTGTGCCAACGGCTTTGAGGTGAATGTTAATGACAGCATGCAGTGCATTCCGGTCGAAGGCGGTGGTTCATTCACGAACAATGGATCAAACGGCGGATGTCAGCACTTTCTGTGTGATAACGGAAACTGCATAAATACACACTGGCTCTGTGACGGGGATGATGACTGTGGCGATATGAGTGACGAGAGCAAAGAGGGTGCTTGTAAGAACTTCACCTGCGCTGGTGATGGGTACTACACCTGTAGCAACAATCGCTGCATCTACCTGAGATGGCTGTGTGACGGGGAGGACGACTGTCGAACTGGGGAGGATGAAGATGAAAGTAACTGTCCGGACTTAACATGTGCACCACACGAGGTGAAGTGTCCGACCAACAATCAGTGCATATCAGAGTCATGGATCTGTGATGGGGATATTGACTGTGAGGATGGGTTCGATGAGTCTGACTGTAAACACATACAGTGCAAGTCAGACGAGTTTATGTGTCGTAACCATCAGTGTATCAGCTACCAGTACTACTGCGATGGGGACGTCGACTGCGAAGATCATTCCGATGAGGAAGACTGTAATTATAACAGTACTGCATGTACCGGGCCTGACCAGTTTCTTTGCTTGCACACAATGCAGTGCATCGATCGTTTCAGAGTCTGCGATGGAAATCACGATTGCGGAATGACAGATTTCTCAGATGAAGCTGGCTGTCTACCACACGATCTGTTTCCAGCAAGTCCAATGATTTGCAGAAGTGGAATGCCAATGTCCAGAAGTGACTTCATGTGTAATGCGAGCCACGTGTGTGTTCCAAGACGCGTGGTCTGCGATGGGTTTCCCGACTGTGAGGACAGCTCGGACGAGATTGGCTGCAATGTGACGACGATCTTGTGCGTACATGGAAGTGAGTACCAGTGCCCAGGTGAGAACAAGTGCATTCCGATTCATTGGGTCTGTGATGATGACGAGGACTGCCGAGATGGATCGGATGAATCAAACTGCTCGGCATCAGTCACGTGTGAGATGCCGGACCGACATTGTCGGAACGACTCGGCAAGCTGCGTTAAAGCCGAGCAGCTGTGTGATGGAGTGGAACACTGTGCTGATGGGTCGGATGAGGGCGGACACTGTGAAGTCAACCTGTGCCTCATTCCGAATCTCTGCGAGTACCGTTGCCAGCCAGCTCCGGATGGATTTGTCTGTACATGCAAACCTGGTGAGAAACTGAATCCTGACAACGTGACGTGCAGCCATGCAAGCCCCTGCCTGAACTGGGGTACTTGCAGCCAGGACTGCACTGAAGATTTCCATGGTGGATATCACTGCTCATGCCAACACAACTACGAGCTTGCTTCGGACAAGTTCACTTGTAAGCCGATATCAAATGCCACGACTTACATCCTGTTCTCAAATCGACACGAGATTCGGCAGCTTGACCTGCACCATGAGACCTACATCTCGCTGGTGTCAGGCCTTCGTAACACAATCGCGCTTGACTTCTACTATAACCACTCAAGCTCCAACGGTGAGAACAGCATCATCTTCTGGTCAGACGTTGTAGAGGACAAGATATACAAGGGTAATCTGATACTGAATTCTGTCACCAATATCGATGCAGTTGTGAGTCACAGCATTGCAACGGCTGAAGGACTGGCAGTGGACTGGATCACGGAGCACCTTTACTGGGTCGAGAGCAATCTAGATCAGATCGAAGTTGCCGACTTTAATGGCCATAGCAGACTTACCCTTGTGTCTGGGTTCATGGACAGCCCGCGTGCAATTGCCCTGGATCCTCGCGCTGGGCTGCTGTTCTGGACTGACTGGGACCGCCAGTATCCACGCATTGAGCGGAGTTCCATGAGCGGAGATAATCGCACCGTTATCGTTAATGTTACATCCGTCAGTGTCACTGGAGTCCAGGGCTCTGGATGGCCGAACGGTATTGTGGTTGACTATGAACTGCAGCGTCTGTACTGGATCGATGCACGATCAGACTCGATCCACACATCGAAGTATGATGGCTCAGATGTGCGAGAGGTGCTCAAAGGTCATGAGTTTCTTTCGCATCCATTCGCAATCAGTGTGTTCGGCAACAACATATTTTGGTCAGACTGGCGAACAAACTCCCTGATACGTGCGAACAAGTGGAACGGTACGAGTGTCCAGCTGGTCGAACGCACCATAACCCAGCCATTCGACTTGCACATTTTCCATCCATTCCGACAGCCAAAGTTAACCAATCCCTGTGCACAGAGCAATAGATGTGTTGACAGGGCCGTTTGTCTTCTGACACTTGATCACCAGACCGCATGCAGGTGCCCTCACATGATGGAGCTTGTCCACCAAACCACCTGCAAGCCTGTTAACAAGTTTCTGCTGCTGGCACGTAAGCAGGAGATACGTGGTGTCTACTTGGATAATCCATACCTCAGCATAATTCCAATCATTACAACGCCAAATGTGTTCAGCCCGGTAGCTATGGATTTCATTTCTGATGGGAACGATAGCCATGTTTATTGGACTGAAGCTGCTGGGGTGCCTACAAGCAATAAGCTGGGTCTCCATCGTGCTACTCTTATGAGCACTGCTATCGATGTCATTGACTCTGGTACCCAGAATCCTCACGGCTTTGCAATTGACTGGATCAGTGGAAACCTGTATTTTACTGGCTACTCTCACCACCGTGCATTTATTGCTGTATCCAAACTTAACGGTGCTTACCGGCGTCGGCTTGATATTCCCTCTAGCAATCTAGAAAATCCCATCTCATTAGCGGTTCATCCGGTGAAAGGTCTTCTGTTTTGGTCCGATGCTGCACTCGGCAGCGTCTTTGTTTCATATCTGGATGGACAGCAGGTGAGGCAGATCTATCACAGGAATGGCAGCACATCATCGAATCTGTCTGTTGATTATTCCAATGATGAGCTCTGGTGGACCGTCCTGCTGCAAGATAACTCCTCTCACATCAGGCACTGCATGCTTGGTAGTAACCTGCATGCAAGTCTGTGCAAATCGACACAACTTCAGCTCAATGGCACAGTTAACTCGTTAACAGCGCTTGCTGTTGACAATGGCACAGTGTATTTTGCACTGGGTAATGGACAAAACACTGTTGAAAAAGTCGACCAGGATGGACATCATAGGGCAGTGTTGAGAGAGCGAACGTCAGATGTGAGGGCAATGAAAGTCTTTGTCACCAGCCGATACTTGCGTGACAATAAGTGCTCCGTTAATAACGGAAACTGCTCACAGCTCTGTCTTCCAATTCCTTCCGGTCGAAGATGCTACTGTGCAACAGGATTTAAACTTAACTCACGTGATCAGGTCACTTGCGAAGGTATCGACTCATTTATCATGTATTCAAACGTGACCGAGATTGTCGGAACTTCCATGAACAGAAGCGACACCGAAAAACAAGCACTAGCTTCGATTTCTCGAATCGAGCTCGTTGTGGCCATTGACTTTCACGCTGCTGATGACAACATTTACTGGGTTGATAGTCATGCGAAGACAATTCAACGGATTCGTCGTGACTTGACAAACCGAGAAGTACTCATTAATACTGGAATTCTGTCGGTGGAAGGCATTGCTGTGGACTGGGTTGCTGGGAACATGTACTGGACTGACAGCGGACACAACTGCATTGAAGTTTCACGGTTGAACGGGTCATATCGCTACGTTGTAGTTCACAGTGAGGAGGACAACCCGAGGGATGTGGCCGTCGACCCAATCCATGGCTACATGTACTGGATGATTGTCGGCAATGAACCAAAGATTAAACGTGCTCTACTTGACGGAAGTGATCAAATGGTGCTCGTGAACATATCAGATCAGTCATCAATCCTGACTCCAGGCAGCATTGCTTTGGATTACAATGCCAACGAGTTGTACTGGTATGATGAGACCAACAGTCGTTTGGATGCAATTCATCTGTCGACGTTGTCGACCAGAACGGTCGTGGCCAATGTCACTAACTGTGCTGGGGTTAGCATCCATGGAGACTACATATACTGGATAGACAGTTCATTACAGCGTGGATCTATTGTTCGTGCTAGTAAACAGATGGGTACAGGTCACGTCGTAGTTCACAGCGATCTCAGTCATTACGTTAAGAATCTGGAAATATTTGATTCTGCACGGCAGCCACAGGCACCTGGCAATCCGTGTGGGAGAAATAATGGTGGGTGTGTCGAGTTGTGTCTCTTCAATGGCACAGCGCCGGTTTGCCACTGCTCGCATGGCCGCAGTGTTAACAACACACAGTGCACAAACTTTGACATCTTTTTGGCTTTCTCGAAAGTCACCGGTATCGAAACAGTTCATCTGACCCAGTCTGCAAACGGTCGGCCGAACCTGAACTCTCCGAGGCCGACCATCGAAAATGCAACTCGTCTGCGTAACGTGATTGGACTGGCATATGACTTTGCTTTGTCACGTTACTTCTTCAGTGACATCCAGCGTGGAGACATCCAGTCGGTGTCGTTCGAAGGCACCGACTTCGAGGTGGTTGTCAGCAACGTCGGGTCCGCCGAAGGTCTGGCGTATGACGAGAATTTCCAGGAGCTGTACTGGACCAGCTACACAAACTCCTCCATCAGTCGTGTCAGCATCCGTCGCTCGCTGTCGGAAAGAGTGGTTGAGAAAATGGTGCAGTTGACTGCGGACGACCACCCACGAGCCATAGTGATTGACAGCTGTCAGTCACGGATGTACTGGACTAACTGGAATGACCACCATGCCAGCATTATGCGGTCTCGGCTCTCAGGGGCTAATGTTGAGAAAATTATCACAGACAACATTGAGACGCCAAATGGGCTAACAATTGACCACCGAGCACACAAGCTGTACTGGTCTGACGCCCGTCTGGACTCAATCGAGCGCTGCAACTATGATGGATCTGGTCGTAAGGTTATCGTTCATGGTTACCCGCAGCATGTATTCGGTCTGACCGTTTATGGTGATTATCTCTACTGGACCGATTGGCTACTCCGAGCCGTGCTCAGTGCCAACAAATACACTGGCTCTGACATTACCTACCTGCGGAAAAACATCGTCCGCCAGCCGATGGGCATTGTTGCCGTCTCAAAGGATGCTAATGCATGCCAAAACGATACATGTGTGAGTAGCCGTTGTCAGCACAGGTGTGAGATTGATGAGCATGGTGTCGCAAACTGTGTGTGTAATAACGGCTTTGTGCTGAATGACGACAGAACCACCTGCCGACCGATTGGTGTGTTCTGTCCTATCGGTCAGTTTGCCTGCTATGGTGGAAAGTGTATCGACATCGAGAGAACCTGTGATGGAAACGCCGACTGCCAAGGTCGAGATGACGAGAACATGGGATACTGCAAGACCAGGCTTTGTCCGACCGGGTATTTCCGCTGCAGTAATGGCCGGTGCATTCAGATGTCAAGGAAGTGTGACAGGATCCCCGACTGTGGAGATGGGTTGGATGAGGAGGACTGCCCTTGCAATCCACACTCCGAATTCCAGTGTGCGACCGGCAACCGGACCTGCATCAAGGCACTGTACCGATGTGACCAGGAAAAAGACTGCCCCGATGCATCGGATGAGATTGGATGCCCGCGGACCGACTGCCGCTACATACAGGACTCCAGGTTTGACCACACGCAGGTCATTCACTGTAATCGCACGACAGCCTGCATTTTTGCATCGTGGTTCTGCGATGGTCACAATGACTGCTGGGACAACGAGGACGAGGAGAACTGCTCTCTGATGCCGCCATCTGTCTGTGATTTTGGCTGGCGACCCTGCACGGTCGGCGGCTGTGTCCTCAACAGCTGGTGGTGTGATGGTGACTGGGATTGCTACGATGGATCGGATGAGGCTAACTGCACGGTAAGCTGTTCTAATGACGAGATTCTCTGCGATGAAAAGCAGTGTATCTCTGCCAACTGGCGCTGTGACGGACATGCAGACTGCATCGATGGGTCCGATGAACAGAACTGCCATGTGTTGTGTTCCGCAGATGATTTCCGCTGCCCGAATTCAACCAACTGCATACCAAAGTCATGGCAATGTGACGGGGAGTATGATTGCCCTGGTGGAGAGGATGAACACCCACAGTCTGGGTGTCGCCCACGTCCCTGTAATGCAGACGAGTTCCAGTGCCACAACTGGCGATGTATTCTGGCGTCGTTCTTCTGTGATGGACAAGATGACTGCGGGGATGGGTCTGATGAGCCAAAGTGGTGTGAGCCTTCATCATGCAACAGAAAGACCAAGTTTTCCTGCTTGCATACTCGTCAGTGCATCGCCATTGACAAACGTTGCAACGGCAAGCCGGAATGCTTAGACCACTCAGACGAGGACGAGGAGCAGTGCAGAGCGATAAAATGCAATCCGAGCAATTACACCTGCTCCAATGGAAAGTGTGTCGATCCGATGGCGTTCTGTGCCCGGAAGGCAATGTGCAGTACTCGCGAGAAGGACGACCTCATACGTCGAAGCTGCGGTGTCAACGAGTGCCTGGGACATCCATGCCGAGAGGACGAGGTTTGCATTGACAAGCCGATCGGGTTTGAGTGCCAGTGTAGGCGTGGCTACGAGCCCGACAGCACTACTGACAAGTGTGTGGACATCAATGAGTGTGAGAAGCACATCTGTAGTCAGCTGTGTACCAATACCATCGGCAGTTATCGCTGCCACTGTGCCCCGGACTACCGACTGGCTGCGGACAAGTTGACCTGCAAAGCGGCAGTCGCTGGCCAGCCCAAACCCTTCTTGCTAATATCAAACCGCTACTACCTGCGTAACGTCAGTCTGGATGGGTCTGTTGTTGAGCTGTTGGCTTCAGATCTACAGAACGCCATTGCGCTGGATTTTGACTGGCGGGAGCAGTACGTCTACTGGTCTGATGTCATGAATGCCGGAAGTAACATCAGTCGAATGTTCATCAATGGAACCGGGCGCGAAGTCCTTCACAGCTCAACACTGCGGAACCCCGATGGTCTGGCGGTGGATTGGATCGGTCGCAATCTGTACTGGTGTGACAAGACGACTGACACGATCGAGGTTTCACGACTTGATGGTCTGTACCGCCGTGTACTGGTCAACACTGGTCTTCTGGAACCACGAGCCATTGCAGTACATCCATTCCGTGGCTTTCTGTTCTACACTGACTGGGGAGATGATACTCATATTGGACGTTTGGGCATGGATGGCTCACAGCGAACAAGAATTGTCAACAAGGAAATGCTCGGCTGGCCAAACGCACTAACCATTGACTATGTAACCGATGAGATAATCTGGGCCGATGCTAAACTCGACTATATTGCCGTCTCTGATCTGAGTGCTACCAACATTCGCTATCTGCTCCGTGGAAATCATCTTCCTCACATCTTTGGTATCACAACGTTTGAGGACTATGTTTACTGGACCGATTGGGAGTACAAGAGCATTGAGAAAGCCAATCGGCGGACTGGTGGTGATAGACGCAACGTTACCAATACCATCCATCAGCCGATGGGTATTCAAGTATTCCATCCTCTGCGGCAGCCTGTCCACATGAAGAGGGATCAGCGCAATCCATGTGCCAATCATGGCGGCTGTGGTAATGGTACTCTGTGTCTGATTAAGCCAGGCGGCAGAGACAGGGTGTGTGCATGCCCAGAGAGACACCATTTGTCCGCCGATAAGACGACCTGCATCGCCAACTGCACGAGCTCGGAATTTGCCTGTGCTCGGACGTACAAGTGCATCCCATTCTGGTGGAAATGTGATGGAGAGGATGACTGTGGGGATGGGTCGGACGAGCCTCCGGACTGTCGACCCTACTTCTGCAGGCAGCCACATCTCTTCCAGTGCTCAGTTCTGAACCCGACGTCCCTTGACTGTATTTTCCCGCATCACATCTGTGATGGAACGGCACAATGCAACGACTCATCAGACGAGCAGAACTGCGAGGCGCACACCTGCCTTGCATCACAGTTCAAGTGCCATGGACCTCAGCCTCGATGTATTCCGGCCTCTCTGGTCTGCAATGGAAATCCCGACTGCTCGGATGGGACTGACGAGAAGGGATGTCCGGTCCACATGTGCTCATGGAATCAGTTTGAGTGTGATAACAAACACTGCATACCGTACGTGTGGCGCTGCGATGGGGACGATGACTGCGGAGACTGGTCAGACGAGAGAGGACCGACTACCAACTGTTCATCAACGCCGTGCCCCGAGGGCTACCTGAGGTGTGTTAAGTCGGGTCGCTGTGTTCCTACGTCGTGGAGATGCGATGGCGACCTGGACTGTGGCGAGGACGACCGAAGTGATGAGCCAGACGACTGCCGCAGCACGACCTGTGAGCCAACCTACTTCAAGTGCAACAACAGTCGCTGCATCCCTGGCCGGTGGCGCTGCGACTACGACGATGACTGCAACGACGGATCTGACGAACTCAATTGTGTCCGTCGGAACTGCTCTGAGAGTGAGTTTCGCTGTCGGAGTGATGGACGATGCCTGCGGAAGATCGTGGTCTGTGACGGCATTGCTCAGTGTTCTGACCACTCCGATGAGGATCCCAAGTTGTGCAACAGTTCGGCGTTTGTGTGTGCGGATCCAACGCATTTCCGCTGTGCCAGCTCGCCGTCCTGCTTTCCACGTGAGTGGATGTGTGACGGTGAGCGTGACTGTGTTGACGCCTCGGACGAGTCCAACTGCCACTATGACCATGCACATCGCTGCAGGCCGCACGAGCGCCAGTGTGGCGACGGGGCGTGCATACCACGGTCCTGGTGGTGTGACAGCGTTCCCGACTGTATGGATAAATCTGACGAATTCCAGTATGTCTGTAACTCGGACTGGACTTGTGAGCCGGGCTACATGCGCTGCAATGACAACCGATGTGTTCTGCGTGACTTCCTCTGCGATGGAGTTCAACAGTGTCGGGATGGATCAGATGAACAGAGCTGCGGTGCGAGTGTCTGCCGCAAGACAGAGTGGCAGTGTCAGTCCGGCGAGTGCATATCACAGGATCGTCTGTGTGATGATGTATTCGATTGCATGGATGAGAGTGATGAGGGAATGATTTGTCAGACTAACATCACGTGTATAAGCAATGACAACTGTGCTCCACCATACGTCTGCCGTCGGCTGCCAGTCCGAACCATCTCCCAGCTGCTTGAACACTTTGTACGACATCTTACCAGCATGAAGTCACATCCATTCCTTGCTCGATGCTCATGTCCGGAGGGTCAGCGGATGGCGTTGACCGGCGCCTGTGAACCAGTTGATCGATGTGGCATATTTGGACAGTGCCCGCAGCGTTGTCACACCAATAAGAACATCTGTGCATGTGATGACAACTATGTCACTGTCCAGCGTAATGGCAGCACTGATTGTGTCGCAAAGGGACATCGACCTTATGTGGTCCTTTTATCCGATTTCGAGATTTACACTGTCTCCCCGAATAATGCTTCGTCGTTCATCCGCCAATTTCCACCAGAGAGAGGCTCTCGCGTATTGAACCACGAGCTCAAAATGACGTCCGCCGACTATATAATTTCCGATGGAGGTGCAACTTTGTTCATTGCCAGCCAGTCGGAAGGTGCGATCTATCGCTACAATCTCCCGCTGAAGTTCGGATATCCGTTAGCAACAAAGATCAGATCGCGAGCTCCAAGGGCTGCTGTGGAGAATGTTGGGATGAGGCGGATCACTCTTCCCCGGCAGTCAAACATCGGTGGGATTGCTGTGGACTGGGTCGGTGATAGAATTTACTGGACCGAATCAGGACCAACCGCCAGCCGGATCGCGATGTCTGGACTGAACGGAGCATGGCAGAAGACCTTGATTAACAACACGATGCATCGTCCAGCTGCTATAGCTGTCGATCCGGAGTCAATGAAAATATTCTGGACAACGCTCGGTGTCCTTCATGCCCGTATAGAGTCGGCAGCATTGAACGGCAGCAGTCGTGAGGTTTTGGTCCAGTCAAAGATCATCTGGCCGACCGATCTGTGCATAGACTATCCCAACCGGCGCTTGTACTGGACCGATGAGAAGAAACGTACAGTAGAGTCAATACGCCTCGATGGCAGCGATCGCAGAATTGTTTGGGCATTTTCGTTGAATGGTTCTCACACTTACCAGCCATACAAGATTGATGTTTTTGAGGACAGTCTCTACGTCCTCATGCGAGATCCGCTGAATGTCCTCATTCTCAACAAATTTGGGCGTGTTGAAACCGGTCGAGAACTGTTGCCGATGCAGAGTCCGATTCCTCTGGGCGGGCTGGTGATAGTCCAGCAGTCTAAGAAGAACATGAACCTGCGTCATCTCACCTGGTGGAATCCTTGCCGGAACCATGACTGTGGTGAAGACGCCGGAAGTGTCTGTGTGAATACGGAAACTGGTGCTCATTGCCTGATGCCAGACAAGGGTTTCGGGAGAGTTTCAGGTGGTCGCATTTCCCCGGATGAACTTTCACGTGTAACCTGCTACAACTACTGTCTGAACGGCGGACGATGCACCGTGACTGAACTGAATGAGCCGAAGTGTCAGTGTATGGATCAGTACACTGGTCGAAGGTGCGAGGATGATATTTGTCACGGCTCCTGTGTCATGGATAACACGCTGGCATGCAGAGATTCCAGAAATGGTAGTTCACCATGTGTCTGTAAGGCAGAGTTTGAAGGACTGCGCTGCGACCATCACCGATGTGACAGTTACTGCAAGAACGGTGGTACGTGCTCCTTTAACAGCATGGTAAGCCAGCCAAGGTGCAATTGTTCAAATGAATTTAAAGGTCTGCAATGTGAATCACTCCGCCAGAATGCGTGCGATGGCGTAACCTGCCACAATGGTGGAACCTGTCGAGCAACTGACGAAGTCTATCTGGAGTACGTTTGCGACTGTGATTCCAAGCACAGCGGTCGGCACTGTGAACTCTGCAATGTTCCACCCTGCTCCGGTCCACGCTGTTTTGCCCACATGTGTAACTCTTGCGAATCATTAGCTTGTCGGACCAAAATGCCCCACCTCGCCTACTGCTCGGTGGTATCAAGTTCGAACTTTACGTGTAACTGTTCTGCCGGTTATCGGCTTATTCAGTCCTGCCAGTCCGGCTGCCCCATGTGTGTCGACAGCTGTGATGGATACTGCGCTAACGGTGGGAGTTGCAGTCATCAGCAGAATACCGGGGATCCGGTATGTACGTGCTCAGTACCGTACTATGGCCAACACTGCCGGGACAAGTGTTCATCATGTAACATCAACGGCACCGCTAGCTGCAGCAGGACAGTGTGTAACTGCAAGGATGGGTGGGGAGGCAGCTTCTGTGAAACGATTAACTGCGGCTGCCAGAATGGTGGAACCTGTCAGTCTCAGGTCGAGAATATTGGATGCAAATGTCCACTTGGGTACGATGGAAACTTCTGCGAAGTCCGCATCGGATGTGCTGGCATAAACTGTCAGAACGGTGGTACTTGTGTGGTGGATGGTGACGCCACATACCACTGCACGTGTCCGGTGGGATATTCGGGTGAGTTGTGTGCCATGATGCATGTCGACGCGGGTGGCTCATCGCGGGAGACATTGGTGGTAGTCCTGGTGACGCTGTTCGTCATACTGCTGGCGGTGTTTGCGCTGCTCGCGTTGCTAGTCTACCGGCGTCGCAGCGCGTCCGGTCTGTTTAAGCACCAGCGCATGGAGTCGGACACGGACGCCGCCGGAGGCAATGTGGAGATTGCCAACCCGGTCTACATGCGAGACTACGAGGACGTTGATGAAGATGAGGGGGTCGTCGACGAACGACTTTTTGAGACCGACAAGCCGACCAACTTCGCCAACCCCGTCTACGACAGCATGTTCTGTGAGACTGACCAGGACCCATTCGCAGCGGAGGGTGGGACTGACGCTGCGGAGGAAAGCCGGCTGCTGGCGGTGTCTGCTGGCAACAAGAAGCGGAAAAAGAACAAAGCGAGTCCAGCACGGCACTCCACCCTTCCACCGTGAAGTCACCCTAATGGGTTCTTCTAACATCTTTCAAGCTGTCTGCACACGTGGAACAGACGTTAAAAAGTTTTGTTTTTGCTTGGTTTTCGTTAGATTTCTGTTGTACGTGTGCAACAGGCTTAGTTGCGAGTGCGTAGATTGTAAGCTAGACTCTGCATTTCTCTGCAAAGATACTGCAAGCAGACGACTTTGCTTATGATTGTTTTGGCATGCCATCCTGTGCTGTAAATTGTTAGCTGAGATTGTGCTAGTGACTGCAGTTCTGTTTACTCACATTCGAATGATGATATACTCAAACGGTGACGACTGTGCTGCAGTAGTTGTAGAACGCTCAGCAGTGAGCATATTTTTGTTGTTCCAGTGAAGGCCACTGTAATACGTAGAAATCACTTGCTTCTAGTGATATGTTTATTCACATACTGCTGATGAATCTAGTTCTGTCATTTGTGCTAGTGAACGTGACTATTTTTTGACTGTTTCAGGCCGTCAGTTTAATGGCATTTATGTGAGCTGGAACTGTTATTTAGAGCTGTTGTTTTGTTTGGTACAAAAATCCAGAAAATTAACCATACAAAATATTCTACTTCCTTTTCTGAACAGGCATCTCTGTTCATATTAAAACATGATCTTGCAGGCGATAATATTCCCACGTGTGAAATGTCACCCCACCATTGACATTGTACTGTATTTATTTCAGATCGTTGCAGTGAGATTATTCTTGATTTCTCAAAATGTTACCGAGCCTTTTTTGCACCCTAGTAGCTTCTGTGAGTGTTAACGTAGTGACTTATGGTAAATGTATAGTCATTTTAAGTGATATTTTCCTACAACTTCTGACAAGTAGGGTATTTTATGAGATATTTTATTACACAAATTCATACAGCTGAATGACATTTTACTGCAAGTTAACGTTTATGTTTACATATGTTTGCATTTTAAGTCTGTGACTGTTGACTAATTGAATATCAAGGCTTCTTTTTTGAGTGAGCCTAAACTGGCAGAAAGGCTGAATCGAGCAGGTATCAAAGTAGCAAGCATTGTTGCTTGCAGTTGAAGTCAAAGAGTTTAATCAAACGATTTATCAGCGCTTGAGTTTTTTTGTTGCATTTTGTGTTCAAGCTTTTACATACATTATACGTTTTCTGTCTATTTTATTTAACAACTGGGCCGTCGGTTGTGCCAAATGCTTGTCTATACTGCTATCATTTGTTAACTTGGTTGCTGTCATGCTATGGATAGAAGGCCTGTAGTTTGATAACGTAATAATGATGTTAAACTAGTTTGGTGCTGTGCCAGTATTTGACAGTTAGTGATGTTATTGTGCATGATTTTTGTTTGTCGTTTGTTTTTGGTAATCAATTTACTTGGTTCTGAGATAAAGTGCTCATCCAGTGCTGGGAAATTTTACTAGAAATTTGATATTTTGTATGTCAGATGATAGTTTATGTTTTTTTGCGGTTAACATAACACATCGACTGATTTGCTTCGTCATTCATAATGTGCCTTTATTTTTTTGCGTGCGGAATTTTGCTGAATTTCACTACCAGTCATACGAGAAAAACTGTCTCCTGTTTTTTTTTGCTTTCATTTACGTGTACGTATGTTCGTTTTTTTCCTGTGTTGCTTGTGACTTTGGTTTAGAGGTAGAGTGTGTAGTGTTAATGTTAATACCGGGGTCTTTGGCGACGTGGTAAGGATGCTAGGGAGGGCATTTTGCCCCCCCACACTAAATTTTACTCTGTAAGAACATTATCTTTTAGAACATCAAATCTGGGGCTGAAAATCTCCCATTTGGAGTTAGGGAGCAAGTCGAAATATTGGGCCCGCAGCGTGAGAAATAGTGGTGTGTACTCGCAAAAAGCTGCTGCTGCTGCTGGAAATATGCTGCTCTCTGTCTGTCTGTCTGTCTGTCTGTCCGTCTGTCCGTCTGTCTGTGTCTAGTGTCTACATGTATGTTGAAAAGTTGCAACTTCCTGTTCCACCCCCAACTTTTCAACCCTTGGCGCCACTGAACAGGGTGGCCACTTGTTCAAAATGTCCACAAATTTGACATCTGTTAGGGAACTGGTTGTTGAAATTAATGAAATTGTCACCGAGGGGAGTCTTTCATTAGGGAAACTGTTAATTGCGAATGCTACGTTCGGGTTAAGATAAATACAGATTTATTTGGGTATTTTATTTTACAGTACATTACTTTTTAATTATTACCGTTATATTTCGTTTCTGTATTGTTAGTATGCACGAGAAACAGTGCTGCAAAGTGTTAGCGAAATGTCGAGGAATTTCACGGTGCGTTAGAGTGGTCACCCTGAATATGTATTACATATGCATGTATGCAAATGTATGTGCATATCAATGAGTGTATTATATTAGCGTGCAGCGTTTGTACAGCGATGGTATGTTACTGAGGCAGGGTTTTGTGAATACAATGTAAATGGTTTGTCATGAATATATGTTGAAACATATTTAGTGTTACGTGATATTTGCAGTTGGAGCTGCATACCGTGAAATTCCACAAGACCTTGATAAGTTTGGTTCCAAGTTGTGAGGAAAAATTCTCTGCTGAATTGGAATTATTACTGGCCAATTGATTCAAGATATAGTTTGTGTTACACAGTGTAATAAATAATGAATATTTGATTTGTTTATGCCAAACGGCACTTTGGCTGTTAGTAGTGTATCAATTAAAGATGATGACAGACGGGCCGGTTTCTGACACTGGTTACCTCGGACAGTTCCTGATACTAGTTGAATGGTATCAGTAACCATTGTCACAAAACTGGTCTGTCTGACAGTACTTAACTGTGTGCATAGGCCTAGTTAATTTTGTACAAACTCACTTAATCCATATGTCCTTGTAGTAGAAACGTTACAGAACTAGAGTATAGACTAGAGTGTGAGACGTTATAGTCAAGAGACTGTCATTGTACTGCGTTTTCAAATTTTTTCTGCATACTACTGTTAAGCTACCGCTCATTTGTTAATTACACAGATATTATTTTTGCATTCATGTGTGGTTAGCATATAGAACTAATAAGCGATAACTTGCCGTTATTTCACATGTGGGTAGAGCCGCTGTCAATAGATTGTGCTGGTTTAGGGTTTTTTCTGTAGTGTAATTTCTGATCTTTTCTGCTGTCATTAGTGCCGCCTGAGTGATCGTGTTGCGTCTTTTATTAATGTTTTTACAGAATGTGGATACATCATTGATGTTGAATTTTTACCCTGTTAAACATGCTGGAAAACATTTCAGCCATTTGAAAAAAGTGATTCACTGTAACGCTGTTGTCTCTTGAAGAAGGTAGAAGGTCTTATGTTTTGCGGTTCGAGAGAATGAGTTCAGTTGCTGCCCAGGTAAACAGTACTGGTGTGTTCACTAGTTTCATTGTGGTGTGCGTTGTTGTTATGTAACTCCATGACTGATAATTCATACAGGATGAAACAGTGGGAAATCTGAATTCTTGATCTGCGGCCACTACTTACACATGATTATTTTCCAATAAAGAGTGAGTGAGTGAGTAGTTTCTTAACGGCACATAAGAAACTACTCATTCTCTCACTCTTTATTGCATAATAATCATGTGTAAGTAGTGCCCGCAGATCAAGAATTCAGATTTCCCACTGTTTCGTTTTTTTTGTTTTTAATAGTTGTTTTTGTAAACGTAAAATTGTCATGGCTATCCAAAATGCAGCATTGCAAATAAGTTTGTAATCTCCTCGATTCCCTTTCTCCGTTTGCCAAAAAAATTAGGCTTACGTGTTGATCGGAATTCACAGAAAAAGCTGCAGTCGTCTTATTTACCGAGTTTTAACGATTTTTGCGAATTACGGCTTTTCAAAAATTATTGAGCCACCAATTCTTGATCATTGTGTATGCATAGCGTGAGATTATGAAACAGTTATTATATCCGTATGACGTGTATTGTTCAGGTAACTAAGGCAGAACTCAGCTGGTCGTCCCACTTCCCCTTTCTTCCGGTGTATTATAGAGAAGACCTGTGTGTGTTTTATTTTTGTATATTCGCGAAATGAGGACTTTGTCAGCTTCCTTGTCATGTTAATGGTTTACGTTATGGCTGCGGGTTTCTTTGAATTGTTTATTAATCTGAGTTTTTCCTAATGAATCGACTCTGTTATTATTCATTTCATTTCGTGTTTCGCATATCATTTATGCTTGTCCACTGAAAAAGGGCAAAAAGAACAACGTCTTGTATAATGTGTAATACGTGAAAATTGATATTTCATTTTTTGTTTAAGCGGAATCTATCTAGTTTTTATTGAGTGCAGTAGCGGTGATCCACGTCTTTTTGTGTGTGAATTTATTGTTTTGATCGATATCATCAGTTTGATGTTCCGTTTTGCAAAATGGATTGTTTAAATTGGCAGAGGCTATTGATTTATTAAAACTAACTTGTCCATCTCTGCCTATGTACAGTGTGGTTGTGCACGACGTGAGTTGTGTTACCTGGCAGATGCTTTTTAGTCGAATATTTATTGTTGAGTTCGTGCATCACTAGCGTGACGCTTTTTCACCGCAGGCCATTCGATTTACAACTCGTGTGACATAGCTTTGATGGTGCTTGTTTTACTATGAGAGACTCGGTAGTATTAATCACCGCAGTAGTAGACTTTTGTAGTGTTTTGGTTTTGTTTCAGTTAATTCGAAATGTTTTGCAGTTACGTGCGTTCGACTCGGAGTTTGTGTTTTGACTGTATTTTATGCACACACTTAATTCAGCGCTTCTGTCTTCTATTGTTACTGCATACATAGTTTTGGCGAGACTGCTAATTAAACATTGGAAGTGAACTTTGTCTTGTGGTAGTATTTTGAATAGTTGAAAACGCCCAGATCAGACGTAATGTCACACGTAAAATAAAAATGTTTCGCAAAACCTTGCCAAAACATTTCAGCAGAATCGAACATGGTTTAAGATATTTACGACACGGGTTGTATAGCAAAAAGTTTCTATAATATTTTTTTACAATTTTCAATTAACTACAGTCTGTGTGCAGTGGCTTCGTGGACGGGGGGGCAATCTCCCCTCAAATTTTGAGCTGTCGGAAAATTTTCGTTCAAAAATGCCAAGTTTGGAGCTGAAGAATCCACATTTCGGGAAAATTTAAGGGCAAAGCTGAAATTTTGTTCACCCATAATCTCCGCTGTCGGAAATTTGCAATTTTTTATCCCACCCCCACCCCTTACTTTTTTAATCCACGATGCCGCTGTTTGTGTGTAAAAGAGCACTTGCTGTAATTTGTTGCACGATTCGTGTAGTGTAAAGCCCAAGTTCCATTACGCCGACTTTGCGACAAAGTCCGGGCACTGTCGCGGACACAAATCATGAAAGTTCGCGACACAAATCATGTCGCCGACTTTCATGATTTGTGTCCGCGACTTTGTCGCCAACTTTCCCCGTGCATTGTAACGGGCTAAATTCCATTAGAGCGACACAAACGGGTTTGTCGCGGACTTGTCACGGACTTTGTCGCAAACATCTCGACATGTCGAGATGGTTTGTGTCCGCGACTTTCCCGCGGGGAAGTTTCGGTGAAAGTCGGCGTAATGGAATTTGGGCTTAACAGTTATTTTACGTGACGTGCAACTACAGCCTTATGTAAAACTGCACGTTGTTAGCCTGCTCAACTAGGTCTAATTCGGTGTTTGAATTGTGAAAAATTAGCTATGGTTGAACTTTTTGACGGTCGGAAATCTGCCCAAAATAGTGATGTAAATCGTATGTATATAGTATATAGCTGACCCTTCTCCCCTGTACATAATTTGACAGTGTGTTAGGGGGTTGAGAAAACAATTGGAG
>Ga0209367_1003345_pt1 | contig 21783 bp, 12 predicted proteins | sample WorMetLIZISLAND2_FD_187412 | JGI IMG/M metagenome (GOLD analysis project Ga0209367, IMG submission 187412) | Marine gutless worms symbiont microbial communities from Max Planck institute for Marine Microbiology, Germany - Olavius geniculatus... ...
ATATATATATATATATATATATATTAAAAAAGTCTGCCATAAGCTTATACGAAAAACAGACAGTTTTTACGATGTTTATGTGACTTGTGCAAACACTGTTAGCACTAACTGCCCAATTACGTACTCAATCAAAAACTAAAAAGTCAAAGTGTTTATTGTCCTAGACGTAAACATCATAAAAACGCACTGTTTGAACTGGTCTACATATTAATGTCTCTTCAAATGATCAGACAGTCGCTAATGGCACTTTTGAATTGCACTGAGGCAGACAGCCATCCATATATACACTTATCAGTTAGCCTATAGCTTACCGGTAGTGAGAGCCTACCTGGAAATTTCTTATCTGCTACACCTATCATCAACAAAGGCCAGCAAATTTACAATGAGATAGGCATTCAGAGAGTCACAGCAACTCCTAATAGCTTCATGTATCACATAGGCCTACGGTATGCGGTAGGAATCAAAAATGTGAAGAGCTGTTAACCTTGTTATTACTATAAGTAAAATGTTTACGCGAATAATATTACGCTATTTACAATAATATCAAGGCAATATTAGATCAATGATCAGCGATAACAGCCATTAAACCAAGGCTGTTGTAATATCAGCATGTTGAAATAATGTGTCAGCTATATGTAGGCCTAAACCTTATTAACGATAGTCCTTGACCAACAATTAGGCCTAATACATGCCCTTGACTTTGACCATGACCTTGGTCGCATTCTTTTCAGCATTTGCTATAGTGTTGCTGATTTCTGTCATAGTTTCTTGACAAAAACTGGACGTGATATGATATTTAATGGAACTAGAAGAAAGCAGCATACCTGCCACATGGAATGACCCTCGTAGGCGTGAATGCGTCCTTGCATACAGACCACTGACTTTCCGCTCAGTTCTCCAAACAAAAGTCGTCCTGCGTGACCTTTCACTGGATGTCGGCAATAGCACAGCACAAACACCAAAATAATTTGACAAACTCAAATTGCAAACTCGCTCTCCTGGTATGTATTCGCCAGATGGCAGTATAAAACGAGCGGTGTGGCTACAATTTGCAATGTTTTAGCTGCGGCTTCGCCCCCAATTCTCTCCTTTTAATGGGGGGAGGTGAGGTATCCCCATCGTGTACCTGCCAAATGGCATCTGAATACAGAATCCGTCAAATGGTGCAAACAGGGTCACGATTGTGACAGACGACAGACAGTCAGACCGCGCTACCAAGAAATGTGCAACAATAGGTGGAATCGCTTGTGCTCAAGACGCAATTTTGCCTAATAATATAGTCTTGCCGTGCCCCAATAAAACATATCCCCGACATTTTCGATTGTAAATTGTAAAAAGATGATCACATTTTAAGAGTTTTTGACGTGAATATTCCCGACACAACTGGCCAACAAACGATTATTCAATTTCTCACCTCATTCAACGTCTGCTTCTGCACTAACTAGGAAAAGCAGGTGTGTAATACCCCGTATACATGATGAAGCTGGCTCGACGAGTGGATCGTCCAGCAAACATATGTAATTGCTTGATATTTGCTCGATGTTTGCTCGATCGTGTAAACGGGGTATAACGTTCAGGCCTGTCGAAAAGATGGGGTACGAAGATTAGCTACCTCGGGCCCCGCGACGTTTAAGGGGCCCCACTGTCGGCCAGAAATATAAAGTACGCCAGAATGTACCATTTTGAAAAGAAAAATTCAAAAAATTTCTTCTCAGAGGGGCCCCGTGAAAATGTTTGGGGACCCCGCGAGAATGTTTCCCCGGGCCTCGTTGTAGCTCTCGACGGGCCTGATAACGTTTTTCAGTGTGCCAAGTCCTAAGGTCACTCGCGGGTGGTGGATTCTAGACTCTACGCGTAGAGCGACAGCAAAATAGGCCTAACGACTGCGTGACGATCTAATTTGCTACCAATGTCAGAGAGGCAGAAACAGCTTTGCTACTGTTTGTTCTGATGCCGATCGCTTGATGCACGCAGAAAAAGACAACGAATTTTGATCGTTGTTTGACTAGAATGTAGTTCGATAACCACAGCTACTGGTGTACCTCTGGGCTGGACGAAGTTGGGAATGGAGCGATAGGGAAACTCGTCGACGTTGCTGAGTAGGTCTGCCAGACCGCCGAGCCCAGTGCCCAGGATCAGAGCGATGCGCGGCCGATGTTTAGTTTGTGATAGCAGATAGGCAGTGGTCTCTTCAATCGACTCCCATCTCTGCCTGCAGAACACGATGACATGCCTTGAATATTTTCTTATTCGTTCAGGCGCGTACAGAGCAACGTAACTAAACTGAACTGAACTGACACGGTTTAGTACTGGGTGGCGCAAAAAACGTCTCGAACTTTGCGTAACTATAACGGCGCGTATACTTTATGGAGATGAATTTTCTTTTGTACTTTTGTATTCTTACTTGCTTATAAATTTTAGTGACCTCACTTATGACACCACTAAATGCCACTTCGTGACGTAAAGCGAGTTAAAAATCCAATTATGTAAAGACATCGTTCCATCACACCGCATCAAAGCAACTCAAAATTTTCTTCGACACAACACGCCCGATCTCGTCAGCTCACGAAAATGAACATCGCATTCAACAGATGTGAATCCCCTGCATTACACAGTTTGGGATTGCAATAACTTTTTTGTGAAGGAAAACGTGAACCATTTGCGAACTCAAAGATCTTCAGAATGTTATCTCAGACAAATGGCATGATGTCGCCATCAGAGAACCAGAATCGGAAAAGCCGTAGTCGTGGAAAAAGCGTCTAGCAGCAGTGGCAAAAGAGAATGGAGGATCTATTCAGCAATTTTTCTGCTGATCAGTTAGCCTACTGATGATTCGGCCTACTGTGGCGCTTTGGTATAGCTTGCGTACGAGCGGCAACGCAAATGATGAACCACTTGCAAAAATTGCTTTATGGCATGTGACGCTATTTCGTTTGTATCACGGCTAATACAGAAGTGTTTTAAACAGAAATTCATACACATATTCGTTGATGTTTGGTCATTACATAAATGCTTTTGTGCTAATTCATTTTGACCACTCGGCTGAATAACGTATGCAAATGTTCGGGACGTTTTTTGCGCCACCCGGTATTTGACGCGCTATAGCTATACTGTAGGCGTAGCTGTATAAGCGTTTATGGCACGGTTGTCGTCTATCGTCTGTCTGTCGTCCGTCTGTCCGTAAAGGATGTATTGTGGCTAAACAGTAGTCTTAGGGGGAAAAACTTTTGCACCATTAATTAGCTTTGCGTCGAAGCTTTCTGCGTAAAAAATTGGGGATGCATTTTTAAATTTGGGGTTGAAAAAACGGGGGGAAGAGTTAGAAAAATGTGGGTATTTTAGCCGAAAACTGGCTATCTCAAAAACGGTGAGAGACTGAACCAAGGTTACTATCAATCACTAACAGAAAGTGGCATAGGGCTTTTCAGATGAGATGAAACTCATCGACCTTAGATGATTCTAAAAGTCAGCACTGCAACAGAAAATGTACAGTCTGTAGCACATTTTCCCTAGCAACAGCTGGGTTTTCTTGTTGACGAAATGACTAATCAGCGAGCAGGACGAGCCCATTAATTATTGGTTGACGCGTACATGCGCGTAGTCAGTCACTGACGTCGTTAGACGGTGCTGCTATAATTCATCACTGCTTGTCCATTGATCAGTTCGTGAAAAACTATTGACAGTTAGTCAATTCAGTTCAGTCTAGTTACGTCGCTCTGTATAGGCTTACACGTCTCTCATGTCCGTTCTTACTGAAATCTGAAGCTCGTGGGTCATGAATCACCGGCCGAGTGGGCCAAAAAGTAAGCCGGCGATAGACGTTCTCACGTAACATTTGAAACATATGTGTTTAACACGGTATTGCATAAACGCAAATTAGGTAAAATGGACATGATTTTATCCCCTTAACTATCTTTGTGCCCAAAATTACCGAAGTTGCTGAAAATTTTACGTAGTTTTGGCAAAACTATTTTGCACATTTTTGAGAGACTGTGTATAGGCAAAAAACCGGAGATAGGTAGATGCCAGACGCAAGGCATTATTGTCCTTTGGCCGTTACCAAATTATATACTTTGTGACGGACTATCACACAGCCTGTTATCATAAACATTAAGGTCTACTGCTGTATATAATGCGCCAGTGTTTGCACTTTCTCGTCAAGAGAACGTCAAGTATGCTTGTGTTAATGGACCGCGGCGGTCTTTGAATCTTGTCTATTAAGAGGCAACGCATTTGATATTGTCTTAATAATTCAGCCGCACTCAATGAGCCGATACGACTGCGGCTGAATTATCAATACAATATCAAATGCGCTTGCAACATAATGAACATTAATCGTCTTTATTCTCCATACTCAGAAGCTATACGCCGAATGTTTACAACGAAACAAAAGCTCAAAAATGCATCAAAATTTATGATTGATCTAAATGCATTAGCAAAAATCACAAGACAGTTTCCGATAGTTGAAGGATCGATTCTTGAATCTTGCCATCGTATTTTGGCCAGGGGTCCTACCTTCGTGAATAGGCCCCTAGTGCCTATTGTTACGACTACGTTTACCGGTAATTTTCTTTACTGTTTCATCATTGGTGATGCGAGTGAAACTCAGGTTCACGCAGAGCCCGCCGGCAAGTACTGTTTTTGAAAACAATAATAAATTAATCAAAAGATCAGAGATGTATTCGAGAGTCGAGAGTAGTCGAAACCAAGGTCTCGAGGCTCTTCGAGGACAAAAAATAGTTTTAGCCTTGGCAGTCTTGAAAATTTCAAAACTTTTTGGTAACAGTTACTATTAAATATTTCGACAGCAGGCAACTAATTGTGGAGCCAAATAAAATATTTCGGTTACTCCGGTCAACATCAGCTGTTTTCACGCCGTTGTATCCGCAAGCCACATTGGCGGTGAAACAGAATTTAACCTAAACTGGTAATATATAAGGTTACTACACATGAGTTAAGCCTAATTGATGTCGTTAGCTAATTTTGTATAACAGCCACCAGCCAATGCGTTCAGTATAGATCCAAAAAATATGTCGGTCCAATGCCAACACATTATGCAGCCGTCTGCCTACGTTTGACTTTCTGGGCTGAAGTGGCACACCGGTTAGTCCTGCAGTTCTAGGGAACGTTTACACCAACTTCAGTATTTCTATTTTGCCTTTTAATTTTTTAGCCGACCTTACTTACGTAACGGTCGAGCTTATGGTACGAGCTGTCGTCTGTTTGTTCGTCGTCGTCTGTAACGGATGCATTGTACAATGGCTAAACTGTAGGTCGCAGGGAAACAATTTTAACAGAAATAATTATTCTCTGTGTCCTAAACATAGGTATGCAAAATGTCAGCGATCTAGTGCAAGGGGAACATTTTCAAATTCTGGGTTGAATGGAGGAGATAGGAAAATGCGCGTTTTTCAACGGAAAACTGGGTCATATATCGAAAACGCTGAGACAGGACCAAGGTTGCTATTAATCTCTAATAGGAAGTGGCATACGCCCTTTCAGATGAAATCAAAAAATAATCGACCTTGGATGACGTTGAAAGTCACTGACAACCAGTACGGTCGGCTATCCTAGCGACAGCTGAGCTTCTTGTTTCCAGTTAGGAGACCGACTGGAACAGCTAGAAAGACGGGACGGACGGACGGACGGACAGACAGTGACGGACGGGCAAGATCCGTAATGTGATGGCGACGTATAAGGACCGCATAAAATAACTTACTGTTCAGGGAGGTGCTTGCTGTCGACGTGACGAGGTCCGTTGACTGGAGAACAAGACTTCGAGGCAACGTCAATGACACTGCTATCAAGCGCGCGATCTTTCACCTCTCCGTTCACCATCGCTGCCATATTTGCCGATGCTACTTCTGTATAGGCCTAGGCTTAATGACGATGTATTTTCATGTTCTCACGCAGTCGTTTATATACGCCGCGGCTAGTCATCAGATTGTGATAATCAGCCGTTACTGGTACGGTATTTAGTTATAAATTACAGTAACAGGTCGGCGGCGCGCCAGCATCGTTACAGTAGGTCCTAAGGTCTGCTGTGGGTGTGGTCTCTGTCTGTCTGCGTGTCATAAGCAGTAAAGTCCAGTCGTCCCTTTAGCTCACAATCTGATCACGCTTAGGCCTACAGCTGCTCTATAAATAATGAAAATTTGACGTTCCTTAAGGCGTGTAAAAAGCGACGTACGTAACTAAATAGAACTGACACGGTTTAGTTTTTGACGAATAATCAGTAATGCATTACAGTAGGCACCGGCTAACGGCAGGTACGCGTCAACCAATGACCAGTGGGCTCCCTCTTCTTGTCCACAGGACAGCTCGCCAAAAACTAAGCCATATCAGTTCAGTTCAGTTACGTCGCTCTGTACGCACCTTTACATTAACTCTGAAGAATGATTTAAAATTCATGACAAAAACAGTTAGATCTTATTTTAAAGTTTAAACATCAACTCAGTAACTGGAAAATTTCAGAGCGACAGTTTTGCAGATCTCCATCTAACTTGCCCATCGATACCGTCAATCATTAATGGCGGCTTAAAATCATTTGGTATTACGTATAAATGTTTATTAAGTCACAAGTTTTCTGTAAAAACTTAAAAACACAACTCACACCTAAACCTCTTATCAGCTACAAAAATGAAGACACAATGCGTGCTTTGCTAATGAGTACAGAATATCATACATATGGATAACTGACAGTATGATGCCAGTGATTCCAAATGACATATATACTAAACTCACTGATATTTTTTGGTCGAAAACAGAGACCCGACAACTCACAGTGACCAAAAGCAGCGATTAATAAAAATGCATGACTATGTAGACAGCATGCATCATCAAACAGCTAAAAAGTTTGTTTTGTACATTTTAAATCCGTACAAATTGCAGCTTTCAAACATTAAGATTGTACAGCGCACAATACAGTGAAAACATTTGCTTCAATTACTATGTTCGGCAAATATAACAGGAACTTCGTATAGCACTTAAATCAGTCACAGAACGAAATTTTTGCACAAACTCAAGACAATATGGTAATCTTTTTTCGTCACTACACGCACAAGCACAATCCCACTTTTTAAATGATAACTTGGGCAAACGTTGACCATTTCCACACATGTTTATCGTTGTTTTTAGTAATGTGTGCAATATGACAACGCTCTTGTAAGTAATACTTTGAAAACTCCATGCAACAATAACACTTAGTACAGTTACACAAACGACTGGAATCTTTTGTCACAAAATAACGATAAAATGCAGAATGTGGCAACTTAATTTAATATCATTCACAAACTAAATGCAGAATTAGTTACCTATCGCACCAACCTACTGTAGTTCCATTACAAAATAAGCACTTCTTGAGACAGCCAATGACCACTGATAACATAACGAACAAAACTGCACCCAAATTAAAAATGAGATGCCAGCTCTGTCACCTAACTTTGGCAAGAACAAAAACATATGCATATGTCTGGCACAGAGATCAGCAAAGATGCAGCATCTTATTATCACAAACTATCCACCACACCTTCTTACATTAAAAACTAAGGTCGCACTAAAAACTGAAGCTCACGCCTCGGCGGAAAAACCGTCCGTTTTTTAATGAATGAAATTACGCAAAAAGTACATCATCACAACACAAATGTGCAGTTGTGGTGGATAAATTTATATATAGTTGGTCTGCACACACGTTGATAGCATCGCATACATATAAGTGGATCATTTGAAAAGTTCATAGACTCAGACAGTAAGGCAAAAAATATTTACCGGGTGCATCATATTTCGTCACTTCTCCGCATACTTTACTGCAGATAAAATGCTCTTTGATTCAGCATTTCTTCAAAGCTCAGATTCCACTGATGAAAAATTTGATCTTGGTTTTCCAGACAGATTTCAAGGCAATGACCACACATTTGCAGCCCGATATCAAAAACATTATAGATGTCACTGTAATTATGTTACTGGTTAGAACCATCTAGCACTATACTGTTGCTTTATTATTAGGCTATAATTGGAATTCATGAAAAGGCATACATTTGCCGATGACCAGAAGATAGCCTGCATTGTAAATTGCTGGCTGGAAGACCAAAGATCAAAAATTCTTCTACAGTGGAATCTGAGCTTTGTAGAAACACTGGACCGTGGGCATTTCAGATGCAAAAAACTACGTTGAAAAGTAACAAAATATGATGTATATCTCTTTTGGTTAAAGTCTACAAACTTTACGAATGCTTCTTGTACATGGTGTCACACAAAAATCCAAAAATGTTTAATATCACTACTAATACATTGGATATCACACCGTATGCTCAGTGCACAGATGATGAGCAAACAAGAAAAGTACATGGCACAAAGATCCGAACAAATAACCCAAGTTGACACGACACTACAGCATGTTTAAACTAGTCTCACTGGCTATGAACTGATCCAGTTACAGCACAGATTCTGCAAAAGTCAGCTGACAACAGACACAGAGTCTGTCACTAAATGTCGTTAATACTATTCATCATCTGCATCCTCTGGCTCTTCAATGCTCTCCTCAATCTCATCATCCTCATCTTCTTCTTCATCTAAATCTTCGTCTTCATCATCTTCTCCATCATCGTCATTAAACTGGCAACAAAACAAACACACAGCTCATCATAATAATGTTATTACATCTACCAAGTATGAATTCATTGTCGTAAACGGCCAAACTATGGCTTATGCATTGCACAAGGTAGTGTAGCAACTAGAGCTGTCAAAGCGTTAATTTTTTAGTGCATTAACGCACTGCATTAATTTTTTAAATGCATTAATTAACACATTATTAACGCACTTAGGCCCATCAAAAGAGAGAGTACACAAAATAGTGGTAATTTACACAACCTGAGATCTACAGGATCACAGGTGCTGGCTAAGAAATGATTATTCTAAGAAAACTTGGAAAGCTCTGAAAAACAAATCTACAGATTTGTTTTGCAATGCTGCAAAATATTCAAAGCAGTATTATCAGTGAATTTTTTCGAGTTCGTTGAATAATGCTGCAGCAACCACAAACGGTGCATTTTTGGCTCAGTTAAAACAACTACGAAACACTTCACGAGCTATGCAGAGATATGTCAGGTTCTCAAAAGAGAAACTTTTAATACTGCAGGATCAGGTTGGCTGCCAATCCTGTCAATAGTCAATACACTCTTCGGATATACACTAGTATTGTTTTTCCTTATTATTCTTTGCAACCGCAATTTTCAAGAAAAAGCAGTGTCATTCCACATTTTAATCTAACAAAGTTTAAGTATTACAACTGGAAAGCAACATCTCAGAACCACAATTCATCAATGTACCTCGTTTTCAAACTCTGCAGTCCGATCAATAGAATCATCTTCGTAGTCCTCTCCATCAATACCTGCCAAACAATGACTGCACATTATACAAACACATTTAAGCACAAAAATTATTCTAAAAACACGTCTCAGATATACACTGGAATAATATGTCACTATTACAAAGCCTGCACTCATTAACCTCCAGAATAGTATTCATATACGTCACATACGTCACAAGGCACATCAAATATAATTAAAACTGTGGTTTGAAGTAACAAGAAAAGCCCAGCTAATGCAAAGGGGAACACGCAACAGCGATGCACGTGTGAAAGCCCAGTGCGAACAAAATCTAAGTTCACAACGATGTTTCATTCAGACTCGACGGCAGATGATGCCTAGTGCCATATCCAGTGCATGAATTTCAGTACTGCGCACCACATTCAATGCATGAATTCCAATATTCTGACATTGGGTACGATGTATTTACATACGTCAGATGGCACCACCGTCTCGCGTGGATGCTGCCGTTTGAGTGGCTGAATGCAAGTATTTTGAAGAGGGTATTCAAGTTTGACGCCCCCATACGAAAAATTACTTGAACGCAGGGGGGCGAAATTTGAATAGATGAAAACAACGTTTAATGCTAAAAGTTTCGTGAGCAAGCTGTCCCGGTTTATCTCTAGTGATTTCGGTGCAATTTGCTACTGAAATTTATCTTTGAGACCAAAATCGCCGAAAAATCCATAAAAAAACCTATTTTGGCATTCAAGGTCGTCCAAGGTCATTGAATTCAGTGGCAATCGAGAGGTAGAGTATGACTTCTTATTAGTGACTAATAGTAACCTAGGCCCTACCTCGCACCGTTATTGAGATACATTTGGTTTGGCATGAAGAGCATACACTAAGAAGAAACAGAAGGACATACAGTTACTTCTTGGCTAAAAATTGCAAATTTTTCCCACTCCCCTATCATTTAACGCCTTCGTTCAGGGTGACCTCCTTTGAACTTATGGAAAAGCTTTACGGTTCCTGAAACTAGAGTCTTCCAGGCAGCCGACGGTGAAGATTTGGTGATCCTAGCTTGCACAGTTTTTGACTGATCCACCCATGTGACAGACAGACAGACAGGCAGAATTGCAATGGCTAAGATGTGCTATAGCAGTACCTGCTGTCGCACGTAAAAAATGCAAGCATTTCCAGATAACTGTCATGGACATGAGACTTCAAGCAATTCAATAACGCCAGATGAAAAGCCGAGATGTCAAGATGAGTTACACAACGTGATGGTTGTAAGGGCCGACTTGAATCAGGAACAATGCGAAGCAACTACAGCTAAGCCATGTCTATAAAAACCAATAACAAAACAAATGTGATTTTGAACAATAACGACCATACACACCGTATTGGGTACTTTCTTCTTCGCCCATGAAATACTGTAGTGGGTTTGACCAGATGTCGTCCTTAATGATCTCGCCTATCTCATCTCCGCCATAGTCAGCACCATTCCCGTCAACTAACCACCGGAAAAACGACTCTGGCTCGTGGATGCTGTTCTGACGACCCGTTGTTGTACTGGACGGAGGAACTAGTCGCTAATGTTACCATCACCAACAAACACAAGTAATTTGAGCAAAGCTCACGAGACGCGCGAAAGCCTATAGCATTTCCAGTTCAGTAGTTATAGTTTCGAAAATTGCATATCACTTGGACTCGGCCCATCGGGACCATAATACACATCGGCCATAGGCGTGTGTGGCGTTGGCGACGGTGGCGCCTCCTTGTGAATGATAAAGACTTGCGCAGCCCAATATCGCAAAAAAAATCGGTAAAACCCCCTATTTTGGCATTCAAGGTCATCCAAGATCATTGAATTCAGCGCCAATCGAAAGCCAGTATACGATTTCCTATTGGTGATTAATAGTAACCTAGGCCTTATCTTGCACCGTTACTGAGATACAGCGAATTATTGGCCAAAAATCGTGAATTTTGACCACCTCCTCTCATTTAGCGACCTTCTTCGGGGTGACCCCCTTCGAATTTATGAAAAAGCTTTACGGTTCCTGAAACTAGAGTCTTCCAGGCAGCCGATGGTGAAAATTTGGATATCCTAGCTTTCACCGTTTTTGCCTGATCCACCCGTGTGACGGACAGATGGACGGACAGAATTGCGATGGCTAAGACGCGCTGAAAGCATAGTTGCTTTCGCGCGTAACAACCAGTAGATAAATTCAAATAAACCATGCATCTAGCAAAAGATTCAAAAATTTGGTGCACTAATCAGCACTATGTACATATGACTGACAGTGGTATGAATAAAGCATTCCCAAAAAGTAAACACGTGAGAACTGTCACAGCATTATTCTGTCCCTAAAACACAGCAGTGCAGTAAAGGATTAATCTAAATCTAAGAACAAAATTGTCACAAAGAATCAGAAGCTCTGCATTGGCGCCGACTTGTCCTAGATAACTAGTCATGAAAATATGACTCGAACACACTTAAATTAGTGGTAACAGTAAAAATGCTGTAAAAAACAAAACAATAAATAAAATAAACATATTCACTTAAAAAGACACGAATTCACAAATTAATGTGTTGAACAATGCTCAAAAAAGCCGACAATATTCCATACGAAAGTAACGAGCACTTGAGAAGTAATTATACCTTGCCCGGTTTCCAACTGACTTCTGTTGATTTTGCTGACAGTTCACCGGACTCTGTGAGGTGGAACTCTTTCGTTAGGCACTTGTTAGTGAAAAATGCATTTTCATCAAAGTGCTGTGCAATAAAAATATAAACACCATCGTGTTCAACAAATCCATTTTCAATAATAGAATACAGCATGTCATGTAACTTATGGAGATATTGTGGCAATACATTTAGTAAACAATCTTGAATGTCCTACGTGTCAAAATACCCAACAAACAACATCAATGAATAAATACAGATCGAACAATTAAAACATCACAAAAGATGACAAAGTACAAATGGTTCAGATTTACCAACAACCTGAATAAAACTGCCAGCGAGAAAACTAAAGAAAAACTCGAATGAACCAATACCCAACTATTCTAGCAAAACAGTCACTGGACACAGAAACTAATTAATAGAAAAACGGCTCACAAAGTCGATTTTGTAGCCGGACTTGATGTCATCAAATTCATGGACTTCGACACGCTGCAGTGACTGTAAAGCTTCCTCGTCTTCTTCCGATATAAGTTCGGAGAGACGACCGTGACAGACAAGAACTGTCGGCCAGAAGCCCGACACTTTGTCGACCAGATCGGCACGTTTCTGACAACACATCAGCTACTAGCTCAGCACTGAAAATATCTCATCACAAACAACAGAACTACTTCAACTAATGTGGAGAAAATTGATGTCAGCAGAAATGGTGGCCACAAACTACCAAATACGACATTGTGTTAGTTCTCGAACATTTTCAACATTTCAGCTAAATGGGGCAACCTGCCAGGCCCCTTCAGCCCGACAACTATGACATCTTGCACACTTTTGCTTGCTGAAACATCAAAATACACATTCACAAACAACCAATTTGAGGAAAGCTCATGTGACGTGTGATAGCAGCGGTCCTGCCACCTGGGCAATCGTGTACAGTGTACAATTTAAAATAATAATGCACCTTGCAGGAGTACCCAAATTTGAGGCCTCCATATGGAAGACTCCTCGAACCTAAGAGGTCGGAACTCAGATGGTTAAAAATGTACGTTCAATGCTAAAAATTTCATAAAAATTTCAACCCAGGTCTATCTTCAGCCATCTCGGCACAATTCACTCTTAAAATGGGCGTTGCAGCCGAAAAAATTGCAAAAAAACACAAAGCTTCCTGTTTTGGGTGTTCAAGGTCATTGATGTTGACACCATTACAAAGTTTGTCACTAATGCTTGTTATGAGAAGCAGTATATCGAGCCAATAGCGGTAAAATAACCACTTTTTAGGTGGGCAGCCATCTTTAATGCCTGCCTGTGCAGGCATCCTGAAACCTTAAGGTTGGGACCTGGACTGATAAAATTTGCGTTTAATGCTTAAAATTTCATATGCTGGTTGTTTTGGTCTATCTCCAGCTATTTCGCCGCAATTCACTGTTGAAACACGCGCTGCAGTCAAAAATTGCGAAAAATTCATCAAAAACCCCTCTTTTGGAGGTTCAAGGTCGTTCAAGGTCATCGATGTTGACAAATCTAAAAATCCTGTCACCAGTGCTTGTCTGTACCTATCTGCAACCGTTTTAACAGTAGACGAGCCAATAGCGGCAAAATAACGTCTTTTTAGAGGGGGTACCGATATTTGATGCCCTCATGCGAGGGGAACCCCATCACCCAGGAGCAGGAAATTTTGTCGCACAAAACTTAGAGTTCTTGAGGCAGCTTATAGTGAAGCACGCACCGTTTTTATACAGCTCATGAGTGTGACAGACGGACGGACGGACAGACAGACGCCTAAATGCTAAGAGGTGCAAAGCATTCTGCTATCGCGCGTAGTGATTGCAATCCCAAGATTGGATTCTCAATCCCGGGATCCGGGATTGAGAAATTTGTAATCCCGGGATCCCATTTCAGGATTAGGCTTACTGATTGGTCGTTATTTTGGTATCCCCAACTGACTTATTTTATGCACAGGGCCCCTACAAAAGGTAAATCCAAACTGGAACTGTAGAAAGTGACAGTGACTGCCAAAATACAAATATACAGTGACAGCACGAAGTAGTACTCTAGCATTCATAAAATATTTTATTCAGCAGACAGTTAATATTCTTATTTCTGACAATTAATACGCAAAAAAATACAATTTTAGCTAATTTTTGTAATCTCGAAATCCCGGGATTGAGATGCTGCCAATCCCGGGATTCGGGATCCCGGGATTGCAATCTCTAATCGCAAGTAAAAAACTGAACAGCTTCTAAAAGATAGCTCGACCCGGACCGTCTGGTGCCCCCATTCCTTAATTGCCACTAAAACAACATACAGATATGCAGGAAAGATATTGTTTCTTATTTATGATAAAGAATAGTGACAACTACAGATGCAGACCTCATACAATGGTTTCCTGAGTTTGACGTAACGTCGTTCAACGGCCAAAATCTCATCACTGGCCCCCTCGTTCAGCTCATCTATTTTCAACTGGACATCATCAATCTGTTTCAGTGTTGCCTGCAGACCATTTTCTGTACAACACACACTCGGTTAGAAACAATATTAAAAATTTTAAAAATGTATTGACATCAATTATGTCTTCCCGGAACAACAGTAAGCTGGTGGCCTATGTACAATATGCAAACTACTTCTCAGCTGGCAAAAATAGTGTACAACTGGCAGTAAATATCTCATAGCAATAACGAAGTGTCTTTTAATTTAAACATCAGCGTTATAGATTTCGAATAACATCAGATTAGAGCTCACTGTTCAGCAGTCTGTATCTGGATAGTTAGTCGGCAGGGCCCCAGAACTGGGGCATCACACTGGAGGCGCATTTTGCACTTTTTATTTCTCCAAGATTCTCTGAGTTTCTCGGACGATGGTAAAAAGCGGATCGGCGGAAGTGCGGATCTGCAGACATCGCAACGAAGTTAGGGCTATGGTTGGGGATAGGGTTAAGATTAGTTGTTTTGATGGTGGAATTTACGACAGAAGATTTTACTTTGATGTGTCAACAGAGTTTCTACTCAGAGATCGACCAAGAAGTTAATCAACACGTTTTGGTCGTATTAGATACAAGAAGAAGAGAAGGTTGAGATTAGGGTTAGAATTATGGATAAGGCTAGGGTTAGGGTTAGGAAATGTTTAAACAAATAAATTGCAGCTTAATTACAGCGTTTGCTGTTACAACATCTGCAGATCCGCAATCCACTTTATACCCGTAGCCGAGTTTGTCTGAGATGATAGCGTAGTATTTGCGTTTGCGTTTCACACTTGCTTTTTCTGAGATTCTTAAAGAATCTCAGAGAAATAAAAAGTGTGAAACGCGCGTCGGGGATCCTGCATCGATACCACCCATAAAGCTCATTAACCTGCTAAAGAATAAACATTGTCTTCTTCTTCGGCGTATGGTCGAACTTCAACAAGTTGAAGACTCCTGTTTTCTATTCCATACGTACACAGCATATTTCCATACCGGTATCATAAATGTATATATCAATTTATTTTACTCAAAGTAATAACTTTGCAAAAAACAGTGCATTACCACGCGCACACGCGTAGACAAAGACAATTATAAACGAGAATGCACGCAAATTACTCAAACATCTTTTTGATACAAACCGGCCATTTCTTCATGTGCAGCACCATTGCTATCTAACTTCGGCTTCTTAGTAGCGCTTGCCATATCGTTTATAATTAAAAAAAAATTCTTCGACGTTTCGAAATACGAACATCAACAAAACAAAGTGCATCCGGTTTTGCTAATCGTGGGTAACACTGCGGAAAAGGAAAAATGGATCACCACGAAATCGGCCCATAGCAAAAATAAAGAATGCAGAAAAAAATTCGCTAGCATTTGTAGCGTTTAAAAGCTTAGTAAATTTCGTAAAAATTTTGGCCCGACCGTGAAGAGTCGCCGCCCTTTGGTGGTACAGTACGTTGTATCTGTCGCGAGTCGCGACGTGATGTGTCAGGCATGTAGGCCTATATTGTGCTTAAGCGATAAGTCTTACCGAAAAACTTACTACTACACGATTAATTTGCCTGGTATGACATCTCTCGGCACGCAAAATTTTAGCTACCACCATTCCGTGCAAGAAAAACGTTCTGAAATTTATAATATATAGGCCTAGGGCTTTGAAAGAAAGTGGGATGGGGAAAATGTGCGTTTTTAACCGATTATATCTCAAAACGGTGACCGTGAGAGATAGCTGAGAGGGCCGAAGTTGCTAGTGATCACTGATAGAAAGTCGCATAAGCCCTTTCAGGTAACACGAAAATCATCAGCCTTGGACGACCTAAAAATCATTGCGCACTCTGCTCTGCCAATCGTGCGGTATTCTGACTATAATAAAATGGTATATAAGGGCCTACGTCGTACGGAGTCGGCGATGGTACCTTTAGATAAGGCGATGACGAGTTCTTATCAGTCAATAGTAACCATGTCTGCAGCGGTTTGGCCGCAATTTTGAATGCTACCTTTGCTGCCTACAGTTGCCATATGGCCACGCCGCAGCCGCTAACGGCGTGGCTACTATTGACAGTCTATAGAAACTTATCAATGCTCTATCGAACGTACGTCGATCCCCTATCTTAAGTCGAAGTCCCTTACAACCGCCATTCTTTAAACGTGGGTGATATTTTCACCCACATACAATATATATATATATATATATATACCTACGTAAAATGTAGAATATTTTTTAATTACAGCTGCAGACTGCAGTGGCGTTCGCAGGATGGTACCAATTGAGATTGAAACTGCAGCCTTCCTTCACGTACCGGCACGTCATTGCCAATTCACACCTACGACGCAACTGATTAAACTCCCGCCTTCTTTACCGAGTCTGAACACGTTTTGAGGTTAAAAAAATAATACACAGGGCATATTGCGGTACAAAACACGTGAACCGGCATAACCTAGGCCTATATTTGCTGAAAACTGCAACATGGGCAGGCCTACGACATAATTTATAGGCCTACAGGGTGGTCCAGCTAAAGCGAAGCCAACTTACATTTACTGGTAACATTTGAATGCATAGGTAAAATTCAATGATTTTTTGCAAATGTAAACTGCATACAACAAGAAGTGGTATGATGCAAATTTTAAGAAATCCAGCATCGATTTTTTTTGATGAGTCGGTCAAGGCTTGATCTGCACTAAGCTTTGCTGGCAAATTCCTTCAGAAAGCGGCGAGAGCTCCAGTTCTTTTCCACCCGTAACGCCTTTATAACAATTCTGTCCTGTCGCGTTATTTTACCCATCAAAATGCAGAAACAGGTAGTTGGGCCTATTTCCAAAAATATTATTTTAAAAGCAAAGGCTAACAAATACCAGCAGAACCAGACGATTTTACCATAGAATTTTATTAAGTTCGTCAAAACGTAAAATTATCGGCCTATGCGAGTAAGTCAGTAAAATGAGAGATGTAACATGGGAGAAAATAGGCCTACCTAACCTGGTTACGCCATGTGACCAACAATATTACATTTTTATGATTCCCAATGTGTGTGTCTGAACTGTTATCACATTTGCAAAAAAAAATCATTGAATTTTACCTATGCATTCAAATGTTACCAGCAAAATGTAAGTTGGCTTCACTTTAGCTGGACCATCCTGTATAACGTTAAAGACCTTACTATAGGCCACGTAATATACGTGGCGTCCATCTTTGCGCTAGCAGGCCATAGTTCATACGGGAAAACGTCCGCACAGGCAAATATTTCTTCTGCAATTTTTGTACTGGTAATTTTTTCGACGCGAAAGCTATAATCCAAAAATTTTTGGTGTATAGGTTGATGAACTGTCGTATGTGTAGAAAGAAATAAGAATATACTTTATAGTGCCGAGAAACGTAGCCATATTTTACTGTGTTTTTTTCATCAATGGAAAGTTGGAAACTCGACATTTCGGCTGATTAGACGGCTGTGTCAAATGGCAGTCTGGTGCTAATCATCTCGATCTGTTCAAGCTAGTGCAGCCATGTGAAATCTTCAGCGCTTTTGAACGTTTTCGAACACCACCCACAATGCAGGCCTACGCTAAATCGCGTGAACGTATTTTCTACTCAGTAGATTTTATTAATTTTTGACGAGCGCGGTTTTTGCTAACACAGGCGTATTCGCTGAGCAATGATGAAAGGCGTTGTTGCACCGCCGAGCGAGTTGGTGTAACATCAAGGACCATAATTATATAATAACGTAGGTCCCTACAGCTTGATGGAGGGAAAAAGACGTAATAAACATGGACACAGCCTACCTAATGAACCGTATACGTGCATCGCACACTATACAGTGCGGCGGCAGCCAAGTTGAAGTCGTCGATGAAGAAAATTAGCGTCCACGGATATAGCGCACGTAAACAACGGCGCGTTTAGGCCTACCTCAGCGAACTCAGTTACTGTTACTGATTTCCTCACCAGTGTCTGCAATCTACCAGAACCGTACGTGTTGTAGGTTTACACGACAAAATGCAAGTTTTAATGTAGTGTGCACTTTTGTAAGTTATTCAGCTGACGGCTGTCAGAAATGCATTGAGGCGTGCGGCGTATGGCGGCGTTCAGAGTTCGGCATCTTTAGATGGATATACCTCAGTAACGGTGCATCGGATCTACTTCGGGTGTGGAAAGCACACAATGTCAAGTCTATTGGTCACGTCACATGGCCTTCAATCAGTTTTATCAAAATTTGACCTTACCAAATGTCACTTGTCTTGCATTGCGACCGTTGTTGTCAGACAGTGTGTCTGTGGGTGTACATGTATGTCTGCGTCTCTGTGTCCGTAGTCCGTCCGTTCCCAGTCTGTCCGCAATACTGCGATTCCTAGTAGTCGCAAAAAAGCCATGTCAGTGACGCCACCTACCGGTTTGTTTTTGTATTATCGTATCTGTTGAGACTGTTGTCTTCTTGCGACGGCGCGCTTGCCAGTTACAAAAAGACTTTCTGGCGCTGACGTTTTTTTCAAGACCACGGTCATAGTTAAGCAAACCTGCGTGCAACTTTTTTTGGTGCCAGAAACTCGCTATTTGCGCGGCTTAAGCAATTACTGTGCGGTTCAGATCAAACGCTGACTTTGCTAGGTATTGGGTAATAAACATTCGTGCACGATTAATGCACAGTTATAGCCGATTGTATGCAACGAACTTAGCAGAAAATAGTCCGCCACAGAAGTATGACGCAACGCGATTTAATAAATCAACTCTTCTTAGGGCAATTTTCTTACAGCTTTAAAACTACAGTGTAGCAGAAGTCTGAAACATGACTGTGCGAGCTGCGGTTCGTAGCCAAGGTGTCGCTAGGGTGGCCGACCGTACCGCCCATATCCGAAGACTAGCGTCCGACTTCCGATCGCAGAAAGTGATTTCCCAGAATAACTGCAGTCCCATACACGCGATGGTAACGCTGCTATATTGAACGCTACAATCAATGCTAAGATGCGATACGGCGCACGAGGGTGATGGTTACAGGCATTCATAATTGCGGCCAAACCGCTGCTGGACTTAGCAGGTTATTATTGACAGCCTATATAAAATCGCCATTGCCCTATTTATCGGCACCATCGTTGACCCTTTACGATGTACCGTTTAGCCACAATGCATGCGTTACAGACAGACAGACGACATATCATACTTAAGACTCGTTTTAACGGTCGTCCAAAACGTCAACATCGCAGACAGCATAATGATTATCTCTGTCAGTGACATAGTGTTAAGCATCTGTCGAAATCGCCGGCATGCATCGTAAATCATCGAAATAAGGACCTATTTAGCAGTAGATTAGCCTAGTTGCATTAAATAATAGATTGGACTTGCATCTAAAAGAAAACAGCGACCAATAACGAGTCCATATAAAATGCCGAGTTCCATCTCTGACAGCAAAAACGACAAGAAATTTGAACTAATGCTCACCAGACGCGCGAAAGCCTATCACAGTTCTTGTTCGCAAACTGTCAGTCTATCTCCAGCCATTTCGTCGCGACTTTTACGGAAGTACCGCTCTTTGATGCCCTCGTGCACAGGTTTCCTTGAACCTAGAAAATCGAGACTTGGACCATCAAAATTCGCGTTCAATGCTGAAAATTTTATGCGCAGCTTGTCCGTGTCTATCTCGATTGGTTTCGGTGCAATTCGCTCGCAGTTCGAAATCGCCAAAAAATCCATAAAAGCCTCTATTTAGCGTTCAAGGTCATCCAAGGTCATTAAATTCGGTGGCAATCGAGAGCCAGTGTAGGACTTTCTATTAGTGATTAATAGTAACCTAGGCCCTATCTCGCACCATTATTGAGATACAGCGACTTATTGGCTAAAATCGCAAATTTTTCCCACCTCCCTCTCATTTAGCGCCCTCGTTTAGTGACCCCTTTCGAATTTATGAAAAACTTTACGGTTCCTGAAACTAAAGTCTTTCGGGCAGCCGACGGTGAAGATTTGATGATTCTATACTTGCACCGTTTTGACTGATCCACCCATGTGACGGAGGGACAGACGGACGGACATAATTGCGACGGCTAAGAGGCGCTGAAAGCAGTATGCTTTCGCGCGTAAAAATCGTTAGCAGCATGCACTACTAATCTCAGTAAATTTAATATTTAATATTTAATTACTTAATTATTACAACGCAATTGACGGTTTGTCGGCTTGATAGGTCTATTATCTAATAGCTTCAGATTATGAACAGTTTCCTATTGCAGTAACGTACGCAGAGACAGATCTGGAAAGTTCAAACACTCACAACCATCCACTGAGAATTATATTTCTGTCGAAGATAATAGCTCAAAGCATGTTAAGTTATGCTTGTTTTCTGTTTTCTGTTTCGGGCATATAATATGTTGCGAATCGGGAATGAGAAAAATAATATTTCTTGTTTAAGGTGTTTCGCAACAAAAACTAATGATTAATTAATCATTAATTTTTGTGTAAGTTTAAAAATGATCGTTCCCAGCGAGTGTCAGCCGATGTAAAAGAAACATGTTTCAGCGGTTTCTGGCCATGTTAGGCCTACGTTACGCAAATGGTCAGTGCTAGCGGTAGATCGGCGATCTCGCACTGAAGAGCAGAACATTACTAGCGGTAGATCGCCATTTATCTAATTACATTTATCTCGTTATTAATGTAAGAATGCAGCCACATTTCTTCTTCACTGCATCGCTAAGACTGTGGTTAGAACTGAAATGTTATCAATTATCAAGCTTTAAATAAAATTCATTCAAAAGCACTATAGTTCTAAGTCCGTGTTACGCAAAACAGCTTCGGCTCGAGATGGACTCTGATATAATACTGAATAAGCCTGATTTAAATACGTGACAGTGTCGTGGCATGGTTTGTAAACCTTCTACGTCTTCCAGGCATATAAATTCTTCCATCTTCCCAATGATGTGTCTACCCGATCTACCTCTAGCAATTTTCCAGTGCTAACAGCAAGATCGCCGATCTACCGCTAGAATTATTGTACGCAAAATGTCACTGCGCTAAAACGGGCGGGTGAGTTGTGGCCTGGAGTTGGCCCTATCGCAGACTATTTTGCGTCTATTTTTACGCGCGACAGCAGGTACTGCTGGTAGCGCGTATTAGCCATCGCAATTCTGTCTGTTCGTCCGTCTGTCCGTCTGTCACACGGGTGGATCGGTCAAATGGTGCAAGCTACAATCACCAAATTTTCGCCATCGGCTGCGTGAAGACTCTAGTTTCAGGAACCGTAACGCTTTTCCATAAATTCGAAGGGAGTCACCCCGAACGAGGGCGCTAAATGATAGGGGGTGGACAAAATTTGCGATTTTTAGCAAATAAGTCGCTGTATCTCAATAACGGTGCGAGATAGGAC
>Ga0209367_1003346_pt1 | contig 21775 bp, 13 predicted proteins | sample WorMetLIZISLAND2_FD_187412 | JGI IMG/M metagenome (GOLD analysis project Ga0209367, IMG submission 187412) | Marine gutless worms symbiont microbial communities from Max Planck institute for Marine Microbiology, Germany - Olavius geniculatus... ...
TATATTTACTGTACATAAATGATTGTGCAACTGTAGGCCCTACAAGTACTAGAAAATAAACCACTATAGACTTAATGGGGGAGCTTACGGCACTCCACAGCACTCCCCAGTCTCAACTCTCAAGGCCTCAGTCCTTAGGGAAGGAAAAGGAAAGTAGGGAAGAAAGAATTAGTAACGGTTGGGAAACGTCGGGGGCAGTTCAGAATAACAATAGTGGAATTGGGAGATCTGTGAAAAATACGAACCGGATGCGTGGTCAAAAAATGACACCCCTTTACTGCGTATATTATTATGTATTGCCAGATAATCTAAAATACCACATATTCATATGCTTACTGTTTGAACAACTTTACGAAAACCGAAAACACGTTTAAATAAATAAGTACTGCCAATAACTAGTAGCAAATGTTTAAAGCTAGCGAAACTTTGGCGTTTCTCCACTTGCAGATTGTGAATCAAACAGCGTTCACGGTTAGTGAACCGTCGTGCCAACTTATACTCAAAAACTTATACACACCTCGAACAAAAAGGCGAACGAAGAACGACGTTATTTTAATGAAAATTTCGATTATACGCATCTAACCACAGTCAAACACCAAAAAGCGTCATTTTTAGCCCATTCTGTCAACATAGGAACAATAATTAGTTTTTTTTTATTTTTCGCCGTTATGTTATCAGTTTTTAGAAAACCGTACTTAAGTAACAGTCGAGCGAGCTATTTGCATGCTTGTTCGTCCATCCGTTTGTCCGTTCGTCACGGATGTATTGTGGCTAAACGGTGCGAAATAGGGCCTATGTTGCTATTGATCACTAATAAGAAGTCGCATATTGGCTTTCAACAAGTGACATAAAATTCGATGACCTTGAAGGGTAATTACGCACTATGGTATGTCAATCGTGCGGTATTGTGGCTAAATGGAAAGTCGTAGAGGGTCGGCAATAGTACCATCGGATAGGACAATGGCGACTTCTTATGTGGTGTTAATAGCTACTATGTTTTCATTTGCAGCGGTTTGGACGCAATTTTTAATGAAATGTTTTAAGCTATTATGGCCGTATCTAGAAAACGGTGAGAGATACGGTCAAGGTTACTATTAATTATTAATAAAAAAGTGACATACGCCCTGTGGGATTAAATGAAAATTATTGACCTTAGATGACCTTGAAGGCCGTTACGCGTTACTGTGGCTAAACGGTGGGAGATAGAGTTTAGGTTGCTATTAATCACTAATATAAAGTCGCACATTGGCTTTTAAATGACATGAAAATCAGTGACCTTAAATGACCGTGAAGGTCACTGACAATCAGAACGGTCGGCTATCTTAGCGACAGTTGGGCTTCTTGTTTTTATCGTTTTAGTTCGCGTTAGCTCTATTTACGGTTGCTCTCTTATTTCGGACAAACTGCCTGTTTTTCGCTTTTTTATTAACATGTTCTTCATGGGTTTCAGTTCCTTTTTGTGTGAAACAGTTTTCGTTATTTTCCAGTTTACGTGCTATAGATTAAGCTGGCATCTAGCTTGCCTGTCGGCTTGCAATATGTCTTTGCACGTCTGCCTGTCTTCCTGTTTTCTGTATAGTAAGATATTAAAAAGCAGTGAGTGACCGACTGAGCAGGGTGCTTGGGGTGCCCCAAGTGTTTAGTGATATAGTGTACGTGGCCTAAGCTTAGGTTATAGCGTTTAGTGTATAGTGATAATATAGAAAGGCCGTCATCAGTCAGCTGGCAGTTTGAATGAACGCTGACGGTGATAAACACAAAACGTTGAATGTTTGAACGAGTGAATGAAATGAATGAATGAGTGTGACTGGTTGAGTGACTTGTTTGATGCGTCACTTCAGCTATCATACGGGCCTATAGTATACCTGCTGGCAACTTACCAACACACATTATACTATACCTATATCTATCTGTTATATCTCTTTCTCTGTGTTTATCTCTGTCTGTCGGTGTGACAACGAAACGCAGAGGGACAGGCAGACGTACAGGTAGACATACAGTCACACTCACCTTGCCCGAGCAGCGGTGAGTCATGCCATTCTATTTATACAATTATACGCTACGCTTAATTTTTTTGGGAGAACTTAATGTAGCCGGTACACCGGGACTAACTGGGCTAGCGCACTTTCGACGGTATTGTAGACTAAGCCATCAACGGTGCGTGTCCATTAATCTAAAGTTTATAGGCTAAACCAGCCCTAAGGTCGGGTTTTTTTAAATTTTAGAGCTGGTAACCGTCAAAAAATTCGACAGCTAGCTTTCTCAAAAATAAACGCACGCAACTCGCGCAAGAAAGTACGCAATAAACGTAACGAACGCAAGAAAAGTACACAACAAACAATCTACGCACCTGCCGTAGCTGAAGCAACGGCCAAAACGCAAAAATGGAGAAGATCGTTGCGTCAGTTCCGTTGCATTGCGTAATTTGCGTGCGCTATTTAAACGAAAACTCCGCTTTAGCTGCGCAGTATCGTGTCTGGTCGAGATTCGGTTAATTGAGCGATATGTCGCATCACTAATGCGTAGCGATAGTCGCACGTGCGACTACGCTACAGTGAGTACGTCATTGTGAGTAGCCTATTACTATAGGCATGATACAGTGAACAGCGACACTGCAACAAACAGCATTAGCCTATAGCAGGCTCATTGAACTCTGATAACGCTTCTGTCGTGTTGCGACCACGACACAGACAACTAAAACACTATTACTAAGACACGCTGTTGTCGTTGTCGTAAACTTCGTCGTCGTAGTAGTAGTAGCAATAGTGTAAGCAACTATTACGCGTTTCGCCTCGCCAGTCGCCTTTAACCCTTTAGAAGCTATTCGTTAGAAGTGAGCGGATATAAGCCGTTCTAAATACAGCCACAGAAGCGATTATCCAAGGCAGTCTTGTAATCGGTGAGAACGACGAATTAACAAACCCAGCTCATCACCGGCTTGGACAACGCCAATCCAGTCACTAGATAGCCAGGCGGTTGTCGAAGATTTGGTACAGGCTGGAACGAAGTGGAGAAGGCAAATGAACGACCGGCCATCAACGCGACGAATGACTGGAAATCGGTCATAAATCGGTAATATAACACGGTGACAGAAAAAGAAGAACAAGTGTAACAATAAATGTTCTAATAATCTAAAGGGTTACAACTAGCGCGTGCTGGCTTCTGGTCCATCGTAGCCGTGTCGGTCGTCGTTGCTGGCATATAATCCGCCCTGTCAGTCAATCAAAGTCGTCAGTGGTCAGTGACTGAGTCGTCAGTGCGTCCGTCAGTCGCTAGAGGGAGCCACTTGCAGCAGGTGCGACTCTGACGCTATACGTTATAACGGTCACGTGACCGCCGGCCAACCCGACGCGCACGTTCTGATGACGTCATCACGCGTTCCGATGACGTCACGCACCGACTCGCTAGCTCGCCTGCCGAGATAAGTCGACTTTGTACGTAGTCTCCGGTGGTTTCAGTCATGGCGGCGGCGCCGTGGCTGCTACCGCTGCTGCTTCTGCTAGTGACGTCATCTGTCATGGCGACCAGACCAGAAACAGATTCCGCTAAGGACGCCCTCCGGCGGACTCGCGATGGACTAAATGCGTCAAGGTCGGCGCACAACGTTTCAAGGTCATCCAACACGTTACGCACGGCAGGTAATCGATAGATTTTCTTTCGATCATTGTTTGAATGACGTAAAACTAGGAAAATAATGTCGGTTTAGTGCCAACAGAGGATGCGGCCGTCCGGGTAAAGTTGAGGAACTCTAAACCCGACTTTTGACCTTTGAACCGAAAATTGACACAAAGGCTACTTACTAGTCTCACTGACTTCGGTTTTCCACAGGTGACTTCAGACTCGGTGTAAGTAAATCTAAATTAAAAGCTGCAAAACAACCGAGTACTAGTTTAATAATAACGTCATAGTGTACGTCATTATAAAGTAATGAAATTAGTCTCCGCTTTCAAAGCAAATTATTGATGATGTTTGAGCTGCAGTGAGAAGCGATCAAAAAATCAGTCGTCAGCTTCCGCAAGCGTTTGCGCGCTTGCATCAACGAAGGCAAACAGTTTGGACTTACATTGTAAAATAATTACAAGAAAGCCCAAATGTCGTTAGAAAAGACGCTCTGTACAGTCTGTACAGTTCCTGTTGCAATACTGACCTTTTTTAAAAGATCATTCAAGGTCGACAATTTTTATTTCGTCAGAAAGGGCGTATGCCACTTCCTAATAATGAAAAATAGAAATCTCGGTCCAGTTTCTTGCCGTTTTCGAGATATGGCTAGTTTTCCGTTGAAAAACGCAGATTTTTTACTCTCTTCCAATCAAACCAAAATTTGAAAATGTTTCCATTGCACTAAAATATTGTACGCAGTAAGAGCCTCGACACAGGTCTAATTATTCATAAAAGAAGTTCTCTTTTACGACCGAACGCTTAGCCACAATACATTCGTGACATACAGACAGACGACACCCGTGCCATAGTCGCTTACAGCATGGCTGTAGCGCGTCAAAAATGAACTTAATAATTGATCTTTCTTTGCTAACGTGAAATAACTAGCGTTTCTTCGAATTTTAAACTTGTCAAATGTTTAAAACACCTATATATGGTGTTTAAAATAACTTTTAAAAGTTAGTACAAAATATTAAACTATAGGCCTACTAAGAATAATAATAGTTGTTTACGGGGTCTTTTTCAGGCTTGCCGTAGATATGGATATCCATAAATATAGGATATATACATGGATACGATCCATGTGTGGAGACGCCCAAATTCCACTACGCCGATTTTCACCGAAACTTCTGTGCCAAATACTGATCGATTTTCAGACTTTTTTCACCGCGAACTCAGAGGACAAGTAGCAGTCGTGTGGTTATTAAACATTTTACCATACCATAACTGCGTCGCTACACTACCATGTGAAACTTTAGTTGTCAAAACTCACAAAAATCTCAGTAATGCATATGCCAAAACTATCTTCTGAGACAATTTTTCACTAATTTTTAAGTTAAAAGTAAACAGTGTTTAGTTTTTGATACATTTCTTCTATTTTCTAAATAAAAGCAGAAATTATTATTGTAAATAATAATTTTTGATGCAGTGACTATACACCGGTAACGCAACATGCATTTAGCAATAAGGACAACGCTCTGCCTACGAACTTATACGAGTTCAAAAACTGCACTTTACGGAGAATTCTAGCAAAATATTTGAGAATAAACAGCCAAAAAAACGAACTAGACACATGACTAAAAAGATTTGGAAAACAGGAAGCACCGACCAAAGGCATCAAAACGCCAGATTAAACCATGCTGATACTGAGGAGAACAGACCCACTGTGGATGAACTGGCAGATCTAGTAAACGACAAAGGCCAGAAATGAACACACCATTTAACACACCAAATATCCACTAAGACGGGTCTAATACAGTGTGTCACGGTACAGATCATTCATCGCAATTTTGATGTAAAGTGTCATTTATCTTCCAACACGCCTGTTGCCTATTAGGCCCTATTATTAGTTTATTCTTGCATTTACATTTTACAAGGTAATGTAAAAAACGCAGTTACGGTGTGGTGAAATATTCAATTACCACTTTAATGCTAATTGTCCGACGAGTGTGCCAGTGAAAAAATTTTAAAATCGGTTAATATTTGTCAAAGATATGGACAATTACAAAGTGGGACGTTTTTTGAAACACAGTGTGGATGTTTTGGGCTGTGCATGTATAATTTTTAAAAAAATTCTTTTGCTGTATGTATGGTTCTGCCAACAAATTAGCAGAATTTGGGTGACATGTGCCAATGTCGTCACGAAAATAAAAAGAGTGAAAGACAACGTACTTTCGGACGATTCGATTCGCCGGGAGTATACTTGAGTGTTCGCACACACATGTTTACGCAGAGAATGGGTGACCATTCGACATTTCGATCTTCAACAACTGGGACTGAACACTATTATCGATCTGTTATTGACGCCCCCCCGTGTGAGTTCAGTCTTATAGGGTGTTTACACGATCCAACAAACGTCCAGCAAACTTCTAGCAAATGTATCCAAAATACACGTGAATTGCTGGACGTTTGCTGGATCGTGTAAACACCCCATTACTGTAAAGTCTGCAACGGCGCCTTTACACTTCGCCGATATAAAGAAGCGAAGTGTGAACTTATTGACTGATTCAGATGAAAGGGAGATCGTCGGCTTTCCCAATTAAAAAAACTTATAAAAGCATACTACTAGACGTAAATTTTGTCGTTAAAATTCTTAACTTTTGGCCTCCTGCACTGCCTCTGAAGCCCGCTAGGGGCTCCACCTTCAAGCCTCGCGTTCGTCATGGTTTACTCTTCTTTTTGGCAAATTTGCTTGGATCCGCGACTGAGGCTGTTCAAAGTGTATCATAGTAAACAAAATAAATTTAGCAGCTAAAATAAAACAATATGTCTGATTTAACTACAAATAACACTCCTAGCAAATAAACTTCTTGCGTCATCAGGATGAAACAGACGCATGACATTAGACAGTGAGCTAGTGTGTGAGTCAAGTAAAATCTTGTTGTAGCCTAAATAACAGTATTTTGCTTACAAAACTAGACAAAAAAATAAGCCGCTAAACAAAAGTTAAACTAAAGTTTACGTAATAAACCAAAATTTAAATCAGATTTATTGCTTACATTATTTTAATGAAACCTATAGTAGGGCCTACACACACGACGCATTCTCTTCTCAAGCAAACATGCAGATAGTGGGGCAAAGATACATACAGATATATAACGACAGAAGGCAATTAATGTCCTATAGATAGCTACAACAAGTCGTCGATTATAGGACAGTGTTTTTATTGTCGTCTTGCCCCAATCATTGACAGCACAAGAACATTATACTGTTATATACACTTATGGGGCGTATAGACAGACGTATATATGCACCCGGGTTAATATAGGTGATAAATAGGTCAGTAACTTTATGAGCACGCGTGTATGCATGCATTTAGGCCCATACGCGTTGAAAGCAGAGGGTCTCCGTGATGTATATCTCAGTCACGACCTTGGACGTTTCATGTCTTATTTTGTCTCTTTCACACATAGTTGCTGTCAGCCATAATAGGCTACTGTGTGATTGTTTCTAGCATCACGTAGGCTACAGACAAGTAATTTGAGCAAAGCTCACGTGACGCGCGATAGCAGCGGTCCTGCCACTTTGGCAATCAGTGTACAGCAATAAGATATTAATGTTTTGTGAAAAAGTACTTAAATCTGAGGCCGCCGTACGGAAGACTTCTTAAATTTAAGAGATCAAAACTTAAATTCTTAAAAATGTATGTTCTATGCTAAAAATGTCATACGCAGGTTGTCCAGGTCCATCTCCAGCCATTTTGGTGCAATTCACCCTTAAAATGTGTGACGCAGCCGAAAATCGCAAAAAAATCACTAAAACCCTTTATTTTGAAGGTTCAAGGTTATTCAAGGTCATCGACGTTGACACCAATAAAAACTTTGTCACTATTGCTTGTTATGATAAGCAGCATGTCTGTGCCTATCTGCAACCGTTTTCACGCTACAGGAGCCAATAGCGGCAACATATCACTTTTTAGGGAAGTAGCCGTATTTGACGTCCGCCTGCGCCGGCTTCCTTGAACCTAGAAAGTCGGGACTTGGACTGCTGAAATCTGCGTTTAATGCTGAAAATTTCGTACCGGTACGCAGGTTGTCTTGGTGTATCTCCAGCCATTTTGTCGCAATTCAATGTTGAAATGTGCGCTGCATCTAAAAATTGCGAAACATTCACTAAAATTTCTTTTTCAGGGGTTCAAGATAGTTCAGTGTCATCGATGTTAATAAATCTAAAAAGCCTGTTACAAGTGCTTGTTATGATAAGCGGCATTAATGTACTTAAACGAGCCAATAACGGCAATATAACGTTTTTAGGAGGGGTACCCCTCTTTGACGCTTTTGTTCGAGAGGAGCCCTCGCACCCCGGGGTACGAAATTTTGTCGCAAAAAATTAGAGACCTTGAGGCAGCCCACGGTAAAGATTTCGTAATCCTAGCCCACACCATTTTGATACAGCTTACGAGTGTGACAGACAGACAGACAAACGCCAAGACCATGGCTAAGACGCGCGAAGCATTCTGCTATCGCGCGTAAAAACTTACTTATCGTTTGGTGTTCAGTCAAACCGGTTCATCTAACCTACTTGAAACGCTTTAGTCCAATCGAGACAAATTTCTGAAAAATGTGACTTTTACAATCATTTTGAAGTAAAAGTTGAGAAACCGATTTTTAGCACAATATGACCGTGCTGATTTTGAATATATCGGGATTTTAAATTTTAATTTAATTTGCATATAAATGGCGGCTAAATTTGCATTATAGGCACTGTCTGTGAAAAGTATTTATAATTTTAAATGAAAAGGTCCTTGATGCTTTAGGTTCAGTGCGTAAATTTCAAACATTACACAAAGCTCGGTGCACCGTGAAAAAGTCAAAGGTCAAGGTTACCATTCGTCTCCAAGTTCAGTTACCAAGTGCACTAGAGCTGACTAAAAATTATGAGTTACGGCTGCGACAAATTCACGCATGCGCTGTTACGCCCTCTTAGAACCAATCGGATTCAACATTTGTATACCGACCGAATTGAGGTACCAGCGAGATAATTTTTGCCAAATATTTGGAGAATCGGCTCAGGTAATTTAGATCTACGCACAAGACCCCGGAAAACAACATGTCGGCAGAACGCAGCACGGTAGTAATGCACGCTAAGATTGCGAAATGACGCTTTTGGGGTTTTCCTGTAGCTCCAAAAAATTTTTACGGATTTTCAAAAAGATTGGCGCAGATGGTTACGTTGGCGACCCAATCGCACAAACAGAATTCCTCTGTAATCGGTTTAAATGTTGTGTGCGTGTCTCCACATGCGTGAATATGTCTCCGTCAGGCGTCTATTTCGGTAAAATGTGGCAGATTTTGGCCGCCTGCAGTATCAACGTTTTCAACCTTACATACTTAGGCCTACTCGTCACTGAAATTTGGGCCTACATGTAAGTCTAAGCTTTGTGTGCGACAAAAAAACACTGCGGGGCGACGCTACGTTTAGTGCAGCTCTCAATCAACTCGGGTTTGGTAGCGACATCGCACGAAACCATAGCAGTGACGTCTCGTCGAGCGACGGCGTTGCTAAACTTGAGTTTATCGACTGCAGCTGCACTTTACGTAGCCGCGTCCTCCTGTTTTTGTCGCACATGGAGCACCATCTATCTCGGATAACTGGCGAGTAAACTGCTTGGTGTGGATTGTAGGAAGACCGATGCAGTCTGCGGCAAAAGTACTGAACGTGACTACAACAAGTACATCGCGCGGTGTGCCTGCGCGTGCACGCGAGTGTCGCGGACTGCGCTCCAAGCGCTATCTGAGCGACGGCTTTTGTCAGACTCTGCGCCCGATCTCGGAGGTTCTCTGTAGCGGCAGCTGCCTGCTGGACGATCACGCCGCACTTTACCCGTCCTTCGTGTCGTCGTGGGGTCGTGCGAGCGGCGGCAGGGCCGTAGAATGGCGCTGCGTGGATGATCAGGTCCGATACCGACGCGTCCGTCTCGTCTGTGAGAACGGTGACGTCAGACAGTACCGTGTGCGCGTCGTGCGCAGCTGCGCGTGTCGGATGATGACGTCAGCGTTGCGTCATGGACGACGACGTCAGCACCGAGGTCTTCACCATCAGCGCGCTGCCAACTGAACCTATAAATAAGCCTGATACGATTCAGCAGCAGGCAGGGCAGAAAACAGCGAGTTCCGAGGAGACGTAACTGTCTCCGTGCGTGCGTGCGTTCTTGAGTGAGCGAACATCGGTGCCGCCTCGCTGCTTGCAGTTTCCAAGATCACCACTACATGACAAAAGCAGCTTCTGTGGGGTGCCTATACTGCAGTTCGCAGTCTTGTGACGTCCGTCGGCAGAGCGAAAAAAAATGGCGAGTTCTGCGCAGCGTACACGAGAAACTCGGAGATTAATTCAAGAGTCGGAACTTGGAGCAGAAGTTTGCTGCATTGCGAATTTGCCGTGTCGTGGTCTTCGTCGTCGTCGCGAAGCCGCAAATCAGCGACAGCCGCGGAAAGAAATCAGCGGCAAATTATGCCCGATTAATATTGTCCCGTAAAAGCCGTAATATCACTTCAGCGCTGTATTACATCATAATGACCAATTCACACCTACGACGCCGACGCGACTCAACTCAACTCAACTGTCGGCGACAGTAGAGTAGTAGACTATCGTCAATTCTCAACTAAGTTGAGTTGAGTTGCGTCGGCGTCGTAGGCAGGGCTGTTTTTTGCCAGCGCGGGACCCTTGGCGCTGACTGACCCGCGGGGCCCATAATACCACATCACTACCTGTGGCCACTGTGTAATAGGCTTAAGTGTCTGTAATGTAGTCTTCTGTGTCTGTATACTTACAATTTCGCGAGTGAAGCGAGCTAAAAATGTGGACCCTAGACTTTAACTTTCCCCCGACATTTTTTGGATGTTTTGACTGAGTTTAAGTTGTGAGAATAATTTATCTCCTAAGGCGATGAAAATTAGTTAGACTTATCGATCGATCCATCGTCCCTTGCGGCAATCACTGCCCTATCGCGGGGTCCATTTTGGGGCGCGGGGGCCTTGGCACAGTGCCAAGCTGCCACTAACTAGAAGACGGGCCTGGTCGTAGGTGCAAATTGGCCATGTTAGATCAGTGAACTTAATGCGCTAGGATAGAGCCTAATTTAACTAACAGCCTGCAACCGTAACCTTTTACAGCTGCTACGGTTTTCACGCACGTTCTTTATCGAGTTCTTTAATTATTGTTGTTGTCGTTTTTCGTAGTTTTTTTTTCTTCAATTAATTTATAGACATATGATCTGCGCAGCAAAGCAAGATCTGTCTGTTTAACAGTATCTGCTAAGCGCAGACGAATGCTTGCATTGCGTCATTTTGTGTCGTGTGTTAATGGTTCTTTATTTGATGTGTGTCGTACGAACGGCAGCTGAACTGGAACAAACTTTCACGGGTATGTTAACGAAGTTAACTAAAGTTTAACGTGTACATAAACCTAATAATAAGCTAACATAATTCTTTTCTGTCCGACAGCCATGTATATAGCGCTAAACTTATCTAGCCGTTGTGTAGTAGGCCTACTTAATAAATCTACTTTAAAGGCGCAAACAGGCCTCAGAACTAATTATTGCGCTAGTAGTTCAGTGTTTTATAATCGTCGTGATTAATGACTGTGGATTAACGAGTTTTGTTACAATGTTATTAAATATGACCGATTTTCGAAAGTCGTTCACAAACATAGTGCACACTGTACGGAAAATTAGCAAAACGCCGATTCGTTTACCACAAGTTAAACAAATTGCTACGCTACTCTGCAAATATTTAAATTTGAGAAAATAGCCATTGTTGTTACTCTTTCACAATTTTTGGACAGCATTATCGTTAGCCACTTTTGTTCAGTGTCTGTCTTAATCTTTATTATTTAATCACTTGGCTATTAACTTTTACGATTAAACGTATTGCTTTTCAAACATTCTAAACAGCCGAAGTCACCGTTGTTTATTTGGCATTAATTGCATGCATTTAGTGTCCAAAATGTCCACCTTTTGCAAGCAGATATACGCCTATAGTTTACGTTACAGTTATCTGACATTTGCAGTATACAACACATTGTGGTGTACAGTAACACATTTTCTGTGCATAGAATCTTCATTATCAGTAAAAATATTATATTAATATATTTGGTGAAGTTATACCGTATATCAAACACTCTGTAAGTCGGTGTCATATTTTTTTCGATTCGCAGTGTAGTTTTTCTAATCATAATTGGAGCTATTAAGCAACTTTATGCTACGTGGTTCTTTTGCGCTCTCGCCTGTATTATTGCATTTTTTGTTGCTGTATTTTCTGCTGATATTCAGACATGTTGAGACATTCTTCGAGTCGCTGGTTGACAGACCGTTCTGCAGCATTTGGAGGCCTTAACAGCAATGTACAGTGTACATATAGTTATTAATTTGTTCGAGTGCCTAAAATGTCAGTGTTTTGTGTTTTTGCGTCTTCTAACTAGTTATCTCATATCGTGATGTCGTTAGCCGAATGTGATTTGCTAACTACATTATAGGCTACACACTGCATGTTGTTGTGCCGTAATTCTAATTTGCTAGTTTGTCGTTAAAGTGCGCGTGTGATTTACTAACGAACTTTACTGCAGAAACGCACGCCGACCGTTTTCACTCTGCGTACAGTAATGTAACCGTTGAATGTGAAGAAAAATGGTAATTGGTAATCCAGTGAAAAGTTGTTGAAACGGCCGGGATTGTGGCGAGCATAGTTACTGTAACACACGTGCAGTTATGGCACGTTCGTCCAATCACTACAGTACTAACACTGTGGGCTGATCAGTATAGGCTACGTGTAGCGTGGTCAATTGCTCTTGTCTTTAATTAACCCAAGTGCAATTGAAGTGCGTTAACTGAACACGCCTCTTCACTGCCCAATACAGCATTATACTATAGCCCCCGCATGGCTACGTCCATATGCCAGCTGCACGTTGTTAATAATTCTTCAGCTAACTCTTCTACAGTTATTCTCGGTACAGTGTAGGATGGAATCTTTGGAATCTAACGGCATAGTCTTCATGCCGTTGTTGAATTATTAAAACTTTGGCTACCTAGGTGAACACAACCTACTGCTGGTGCTAGGTTTTCATGAGAATATTTTATCACTTTGAAACATGCAATTTTACTAATGGCTTATCACTCGCCAGCTTCCGCTCGCTCCGTCAGCGTAATGTATTTTGCCTTTTTATTCTGTGTTTTGAACACTGAGAAAAAGTGCCGACACATAAAAAAACATCGTAGCCTATACAACTCTACGTTAACGAACGTCGCAGCTATGTGGTTTTTCACGATTTTCCAGAACAGCATCTTAACCGAAAGAATGCCTTTATTACTAGAATGCCCTGTAATTTTGCAATGCCGCTAATTTTAATTAGAAAGTGTCGTTTTCAGGCCTGAGGTGCGGCATTCTGTTAGGTTTTTATCGAATGGAAAGTCCGCCAGCAGCTAAAAATCTGTCTACCTATGTCACGTGACCCTCAGGTGTGTTTAATAAAGACAAAGGTAACCGGGATCGACAAATTTCCTAGCGAAAGATGCGGGTGCAGAATGCAAGTGCATAGCTATACCAGATCTGTTAACCTTTTACGCAGAGACAACGCGAGGAATCCTTTATTAGATATGCACACGTAAATATAACGTAATTGGCACGCTGGCTGATACTCCAGTCAAGCGGGCAGACAGGTGGATACTCGATCTATTTGCCCAGTAGGGATGCAAGGCTGAGTTGACCTGGGTTGAATGTCACATTTGGTACAGTGATCGGGGATCGGTCAAGCGGGCACGCTCAGAAGGGGAAAAGAGCCCATGTTATTGCAACGATGTGTGACGTACGGGAGAGATGTATGGGGGAAAACTACTGTAGGGTAATGTCACACACGTCACATCTACTGGAAGGCACTATGACAGCCATTTCACGACGCCGACTCGCTGTATGTGGCATGACAAGTAAGCCTGGAAACATCTCGAAACACGATGCAGAGTTTTACACGACTTTTCAAAAATTATTCTTTGCAATCGCGTGACGTTATTTATTCTCGACTCTATCATGTTCCAGCTGCATCGAGAATGTTACAGAAAAACATTAATAACTATAACAGCGCCTGAAAGGGTTAAAGAGAATTTCAGCGTGAAAACTGAGTTCGTTTCATTCGTGCTCTTGTTGGCGTTGTCGATAATAACGGTGAACCACTTGTACCGGAATGGCACGGGCCCAGCGCACTGGGGCCGAATCAATGATTAGACGACGCAGTTGAAGTGATATGTAGCCGCTAGGGGTCGTGAGGTGCGTCCAAGAACCAGAACTGCGCATGCGCGTCAAATCAATTAGAAACAGTCGATCATCAGCCAATAGCACTAGCATAGAACATAGCACTGTGCACTGAAACCAGCCAACTAGGTACTGACCAGACAGCAACTGTACTGGCTCCAACTCAACTAGATATGTTGGCTTTATTTTGTAGTAGTTCAAAATTATCTCTTTTCGCCTATATTCGATTCTGAGACAGTGTGAACACTCTGTCATAGTCGTAGTGTGAAGGCGCCTTAACATGTAAAAACGTAAATGGCAAAGTCTAGCACGTGCTATAGCGCTTTTTATAGTAGCCCAGAAGCGCTTTACAATCTCGGAAGTGGCAGCTGACTGGCATGAGCTAATGATACCGCAGCGCACTATGCGGCCATCCATTGCCCGCTTAAGCGAACAATTGGACCTGCGGTTTGCAGCTACCACATACAACCGCTTCAATCAGCCACACTAGGCCTTCATCCCATAACCCGTAAGCTACTACTTATTTCCCATCCCACGAAGGGTAAAAGACTGAGTTGGCCTGAGCCCATAGTGGGCTAGCAAAAATGTTTGTGCAATTCGTAAACCGAGCAAGCGTTAAAACCTGTATTCAGTTACTGGTGTTGATAGTTTACCGCGTGCGCAACAGAGACCAATGGCTACAAGTCAGCTAGATGTTGGCTGTGTTCTGAAAAATGAGCAATTTATTGCAACGTGCATGTTCAAGTAAAGTAGGCCTAATCCTACCATATGCCAGGTCGTATTTTCACTCCAGTAACCATTATACTCGAATACTAAAGGCATTCAAAAAACACTGAAATGTCACAAATGAAAATTCGCTATAGGCCATAAACCGTGGCTGTATGTCAAAAGAAACATTCTCGCAAATGTTATATTTTGCGTGATACCCCGTTTACACGACGAAGCTGGCTTAAGAGCTAAGAGCACATGTCGAGCGTAAATTTGCAAAAGGTTCTGCAGCATTTCACAGGCGACAGCTTAACTCAGTGAGGAATAGATTGCAAAATTCGACCGCTCGTAGATAAAAGCCCCTTAATCCGATTCACATAAATCTAGGGCTATTGATTTCCTCCGCCAAACGACCCCGCCTGTGTCAGTTGAAAGCTTTTCGGCAAATACGTGAAATGTAACAATTTCAAAAAATTTTCAAGTTACTACCTTCTTAATCGCTGAGGTTTGTGGACAACAGAATGACAGAACATATTTAAGAGATGTAGCAATAGAATGGTAGGCTAGTGTGATACGTCTTCATTCAGTCTGTCACTGTCAGTCGACTGAAACAAGCATATCGCACGCATGTCATCGTTTCATGTCTCAAGCTTTCGTCTTCTGTCACACACACTTTATACACTGTATCTAAAAAAGATCCCTAGCATTACCGACTGTAACGTCAAGCAGTGTTACAGGATTTTAATATTTTTGATACGAATATTTCTGCGATTGACCGTTTAGTTTTCCACTTTACACAAAGTCTGCTTCTGCACTACCTGAAAAATACTACAAATGAAATAAAACCTGTGCATTGAAATGAACAATAAAACGTCAATACATCTTATATCTTTCTAAATCTGCGGGCCTCAACAGCTTTGACCTTAGTCCGGCTGATTAGGCTAAGGTTTAACTAAAGCGCAGCTTAAGTTTAGGAGTGCTGATGAACTCAAGAAGCGAATGGTAAGTCTTCTCTGGACTCTGAAGCAGAACATTATTGACACTGCTATCAACGAATGGATAAAGCATCCACGTGCCTTTGTTCGTACAAAAGACTGATACTTCGAACATTTACTGTAGGCAGTTGGAGAACTGGACATTATTGTATAAGCTTTCAGTCATAGTGACACAAATCTGGACAGAATATGTGTTATGTGAGTCACTTTAATTCAGTAACAACACGGCATTAAACAAAAATGTGATAGACCTATTTCGCTTGATCTGTTTTGCCAGGTATGCAGAAGCATAAGCGGGAACTTAAACGGTCATTTGATAACCAGTTATTTTAGAAATATTCGTATAAAAATTACTAAAATTTGGCAATATTTTTAAAGTTTAAGTTCGATAATAAAAGAGATCCTTTTGAGACAGCAAACTAATACACATGACGAATGTTTAACGACTCGAGAGGCACTAAAGTTTTCAGCGCGGCGGGCGCTGTGTCGACGTTAGTAGAGAAAAGAACAAACTCTAAACTCTCTCTATTTCTTCAAGCGAGTGTCTTATACGACGTGATATCTGTGATGGGTTGACGTGACCTTTGACTCGTGTCAGTCGTAAACAGCAGAGAGATAGAACTACAGGTTCTCAATGTATAGCGACGACGTCGCACTTTGTCGTCAATCATTTCAATAGCAGTGAATACTCACAGCTAGTGCTGGGACGAGTAATATCGGATAGTAACCGATACACCGACTACCAACGCTTCAGTGTCGTAAAAGATGATAAAGAAGGTGGTTTGATGGTGTAAAGGCAGACTGTCGGACTTGAAGTCAAAAGATCGTGGGTTAGGCTACTATCTGCATGTGCAGTGTGACTGTCTGCGGTCAGGTAAACAATTTCGGTATAACCAACCACAAAGGTCAACTCAGCCTTTCACCTTTCTGAATCTGAGGTAATGCCTGGCTGGGGTGAAGGTAGAGCATGGTCACTTGTGTCGGGTGACAGGTAGGCTAACATTGGTGTGTAATCCCACATGGCAGCTTTCGTGTGCATTTTAGTAAATAACTAAAAAGCAGTCAGAGCCCGCACACTTCCGCCAAGGCCATGTTGTTCGCTAGGTGGCGTCACCATCTTTGGTTTTTGCAGCGGTTCGCTTATGCCCCCTTTAACGCAATGGTAACAAAAATTTCAAAGTGATCCAGAATCCAGGATTCCTGCCGGATCACCCCCAAAATTGTATCACTGGTAGTTTGTGCCATGCTCGACATACCCTCAAAATTTCAGAAAGATTCGTCCATAACTTTGTGAGTTATCTTGCTAACAGACAAACAAACAAACAAAAACCGGCAAAAACATAACCTTTTTGGCGGAGGTAACTATAGCTTATGGACTCTTTTCGTTGACCGTTTTAAGCACCAACCATCCAAAACTTTTATTTTTAAAAATTTGGCCAAAAAGTCGTGGATCAAATACGATTTAAGAATCATTAATGTCTATTTGGATTACGAAATCTGAGAATACGAGATTGGTTACTTTGAAACACCACTAGAGCACTGTCACGCGTATTGTGTCCTGTAACAGTACGCGCCAATGCCACGTGCGCGGGGAAAGAGTATGAATGGCAAATGTGGTCGGGTCGTCGCCGGCTTTCATTCAGAAAAAACGGTGACTTTGTACAACTGCAGAAGTATTATAGCCATAGCCAGTACATGCGTGTGTATATAGGTATACAAGCAAATAGTCAGCGTGTATTGTACGCTGTCCTTTATCGCAGTGGGCCATCATCTTGCCATTCATTCATACATTTCGTTCACTCACTCATTCATTCACACATTCAACAACACACCGCAATGCTCGCTGAACCATTATGTGCTGAAGACGTTTAGTCTCCGACTTTATATCCTATAACCTAAACCTACTACACTACTATCAAAAAATTATATACTTTTTCAAACCTTTTTCGTTAAATTCTTGACGTTTCGGCATCCGCTGACACCTTCATCAGAAACACGTTTCTGATGAAGGCGCCAGCGGACGCCGAAACGTCAATATTTTAACGACAAATGTTCGAAAAAGTATATAATTTTTCGACAGTGACAACAGTGTCCACAGAAAAGTGCGCCCGCCATAAACATTTTGGAATAGGCCCTAAAAAGCGTTTAGCCGCACCGAGTTGAATAGAATTTTACACGGACAAAACGACATTCACTCCAAGAACTAAAATGTAGTTTTGCAGAAATCTGCCATGTTTTTACAGACATGTCAAACTTTAAATAACGCTGCCTAACTCTAAAAGTTTTCAGAATACAGTTGGATTTAATAACAGTCGAAACAATTATTCAGCTGTTGAGGGCTTTAGGCTTAATCGCGTGTTTAAAGTGCCCCAATTCTGCGCGGATACATTTTGCGACCTTTTATCAAAAGGAAATGGCGTTACTGATATCAACAGCAACGGAAACGCAGATCGGTGACAACACTTAAAACGAAAATCTCTAATCCAGAAATACGGACTTCTATGAAATTTTTCGTTGATGACTCAAATGTATGTTCCGTTGTGTGCGCATTGTATTTCATACGGTGCAATTCCGTGGTTATTATTTTAAGAGACGTTAGGATTGCCACTTGTGTGGCCTATCCGGTAGGCCTATACTAACCTTATTGCAGACTTCTGAATTTGCACCCTGTCCAGAAAAAAGTACAGTTGTTCACCAATTAGGTTAAACATATTAATACATAGGACCTATCTTTTAACACTTTTGGCAAACATAATTTGACGGTACATTCTACTAAAACATTAAATTACCTTCGAAATGAACTCGTCATTAAGAATACAGCTATATGAAATCATAACGCTATCAAGAATAAAGTTTTCAAAGAAAGTTGGCATTTATTCGAGCCTTTGACAATTATTTAGAAAAATACAACACATATTTGATAGATTAAAAACATACAAATAACGCACTCTTTACCAAAAAATGTCTAACTTTAGTTTTGCTTTTGGCCATGTTAACCGTGTCCGTCGTGTGTACTACGGGAAAGTCGTTGTGCAGCAACCGTTAGCAGCAAGCAGCATCATTTCTTCAGCATGCGTTAGCGTCGCGATAGTGTAGATTTTGAAAAAAGTTTTTGACTTCAAAGTTGGCGAATACCAAGTTTTGACAATAAGAACTGCCGGTACGGCTTCTTGTACAGTCTATCGACAAAAATTTGGCTTAAGCCCTGCTATTATAAGCTTACTCTGTACATTTCTCAGAGAGTAACCTATGGAAAAAGGCAAAGGCGGACCGAAAAAGAGTAGGGCAAGCTTGGTCTACAAAGACAAGTACGAGACATTATTTTGTAATTTGAGTGAAGCTCACGCGACGAGCAACAGCATGAGTGCTACCACCTGAGAAATCAATGTATAACGTGCAATAAAATGTTTTTTGAAAAAGCATTCAAATTTCGACGATAAAAGGAGTACTTTTTTACGCGCGATAGCAAAATGCTTCGCGCGTCTTAGCCATCGTTTAGATGTCCGTCCGTCCGTCCGTCACACTCGTGATCTGTATCAAAACGGTGCAAGCTAAAATCACGAAATCTTCACCGTAGCTGCGTCAAGGTCTCTAGTTTTTTGCGACAAAATTTCGTGCCCCTGAGTAAAGGGGTTCATCTCGAACGAAGGCGTCAAAGAAGGGTACCCTCTAAAAGACGTTATTTTCCGCTATTGGCTCGTATAGTGTGAAAACAGTTGGAGATAGGTACAGACTTGCTGCTTATTATAACAAGCAATGGTGACAGGCTTTTTAGATTTAAAAACACCGATGACTTTGAACCACCTTAAACCCCCCCCTCCCCAAAAAAAGGTTTTTAGCGATTCTTGGCAATTTTTAGATAGAGCGCACATTTTAACATTGAATTGCGACGAAATAGCTGAAGATAGACCAAGACAACCTGAGTACGAAATTTTTAGCATTAAACGTACATTTTAGCAGTTTAAGTCCCGACCCCTAGGTTCAAGGAGGCCGGCGCAGGCAGGGGTCAAATACTGCTAACCCCTTAAAAAGTGGTTATTTTACCGCAATTATCTCGTGTAGCGTGAAAACGGTTACATATAGGCACAGACATGCTGCTTATCATAACAACCAATAGTGACAAGCGTTTTATTGGTATAAACGTCGATGACCTTGAAAGACCAAAATAGAGGTTTTTAGTGAATTTTTAGCGATTTTCGAATGCGACGCACATTTTAAGAATGAATTGCGCCGAAATGGCTGGAGATGGAAAGGGACATCCTGCGTATGACATTTTAGCACAGAACGTACACTTTTTAAGAATCAAAGCTTTGATCTCTTAAATTTAAAAAGTCTTCCGTACGAAAGCCTCGAATTTAAGTACTTTTTCAAGATACATTGATTTTATTGCTGTAGGCCTACACTGATTGCCAAAGTGGCAAGACCGCTGCTATCGCGCGTCACGTGAGCTTTGCTTAAATTACTTGTTAATCATAGGAGGTCGAGACTCAGACAGTTAAAATTCGCATTGTATGCATTCATATGCAGGTTTTTCTGATCTATCTGCAGAAATTTAACGCAATCTACTGTTAAAATAGGCTCAGGCCTATGCGTATAGTAGCCCAAAATCGCGAATAAAAATCACTACAAACCCGCATTCCGAATTTCGAGGTTGTTCAAGATTATCGCAAAGTCGGCGTAATGGAATTTGGGCTTAACTGAGCTAATTCTACTCGAGAGGGATTGTTTAGTTTCGAGAACTAATTGCAGGTCGCTGCATCATAGCGCTTTGACATGATTCGCCAGAAGACAGCACCTACAAGATAGTCTATCTGTACAGTAGCTGCTGCTGTCTCTATAGTGTCAGGTCAGAGAGGCGATCATTTCAACGCATTTTGAGTGTTCAGCCATTTATACTTTGCCCCTCTTCGTCATTTTATCCTTTCATTTTACGCGACAGTCTTAGATATCGTCTTAACGTCTGTTTGTCTGTCTCTCTGTCACACTGCTGCATTGTACCAAAAATGAATCGAAATGTGTATGACAACAGTCGCTCTCATTTTTACGCGCGAAAGCACAGTGCTTCGCGCGTCTTTGCCATCGTCTGTTTGTCTGTCTGTCCGTCTGTTTGTCTGTCACACTCGTGATCTGTATCAAAACAATGCAAGCTAGGATCACGAAATCTTCACCATGGGCTGCCCAGAGGCCTCTAGTTTATCGTGACAAAATTTCGTGCCACTGGGTGCAGGGGTTCCCCTCGAACGAGGGCGTCGAAGAGGGGTACCCCCGTAAAAAGACGTCATTTTGCCGTTATTGGCTCGAATAATGTGAAAACGGTTGCAGATAGGTACATACATACTGCTTATCATAACAAGCACTGGTGACAGGCTTTTTGGATTTATCAACATCGATGACCTTGAACGACCTTGAACCCCTCAAAAAGAGGTTTTTAATCAATTTTTGGCAATTTTTGGATGCAGCACACATTTCAACACTGAATTGCGATGAAATGGCTGGAGATAGACCAAGACAACCTGCGTATGAAATTTTCAGCATTCAACGTAGAATTTAGCAGTTCAAGTCCCGACCCCCTAGGTTCAAGGAGGCCTGCGCAGGCGGGCGTCAAATACAGCTACCCCCCTAAAAAGTGGTTATTTTACCGCAATTATCTCGTGTAGCGTGAACACGGTTGCATGATAGGCACAGACATGGTGCTTATCGTAACAAGCACTGGTGACAGGCTTTTTAAATTTATTAACATCGATGACCTTGAATGACCTTGAACCTTCCCAAAAGGGGTTTTTAGTAAATTTTTCGCAATATTAGGATGCTGCGCACATTTCAATACTGAATTGCGACGAAAGGGCTGGAGTTAGACCAAGACAACCTGCATATGAAATTTTCAGCATTAAACGTAGATTTCGGCAGTTTAAGTCCCGATCCCCTAGGTTCATGGAGCCTGGCACAGGCGGGCGTCAAAGACGGCTATCCCTCCTAAAAAGTAGTTATTTTACCACAATTATCTGGTGTAGCGTGAAAACGATTGCAAATAAGCACATGCATGCTGTTTGTTATTAATTTTTGCGATCTTCTGCTGCAGCACAAAATCCAAGAATGAACTGCGACGAAAAGGCTGGAGACAGACTGACAGTTTGCGAAGAGGAACTGCTATAGGCTTTCGCGCGTCTCGTGAGCATT
>Ga0209367_1003347_pt1 | contig 21774 bp, 14 predicted proteins | sample WorMetLIZISLAND2_FD_187412 | JGI IMG/M metagenome (GOLD analysis project Ga0209367, IMG submission 187412) | Marine gutless worms symbiont microbial communities from Max Planck institute for Marine Microbiology, Germany - Olavius geniculatus... ...
CACCAATGGTGAGTGTCCGGTCTGGCGACTGTAGCTTGTTGATGGCCGCACGGGACCCGATCCAGATCGCCTCGGTTTTGTCGGCGTTTGGAGCCGTCGAGATGCACACCATTGCTCTACGTCGGGCTGGGTTAGTACTGCAATGGGTGACTGCCTGCAGGCACGTAAACCATCTTGGTATGTAACCAGCCGCCTAAATCAACTCAGCCTTCCATCCTTCCGGGGTAGGTAAATCAAGTACTGGCTTATCTGGCTGCAGTTAAGGCGGGGTGCATTCACCTGTGTTGGGTGGCAGGTAACAAACATTGTGTGATCCCATACGGCAGGTGACGCTCCGTAGCTCTGTGAGGGGTTCAATCTTTTAAAGAACTATATTCCGACCTTTACCTTTTATCTCTACTGCAAGCATGCAGTGGCTTTACAAGTAATGTAAGGGTGAAGGTAAATCGTCGCCGATAGTCAACAGTGCTCTCTCACAGCTCTGTGACCGATGCGAGTGGTGTTCATCTCCGTTTCCAATCGCCCCGAGCCGGCAGTGAGTGCAAACACAGTTCAGTTATATGGGAGGAGGGCCAAAACTTCCATACACTGCCGTTGCCTTCCTGGCAATTAGACTGGTACCAAATTATAGTGCTTCGTGAAAAGGAGCACATGTGTCTGCACAATTTGCCCATGGATTGTTACCTTGCTGGGAGTCAAACCAGTGACCTCGCGATCAGTAGTCCATCGCACTACCATTCGACTAACAAGCGTCCAAGCCACTACTGGCTTATAAACTGAACTATAATAACAGTCATATAAACAGTTGAACTACACTTTAAAACAGCATACTATAAATATTAAAAATGCCCAAAAACGCTCATCAAAAGTGCCCCGGTGTATAGCAAAAACGGCTGTGTTAGCGACATCATGAGGGAAAGCAGACAGTGGCTGACGACGATATAAGTGCACTGACAATGCCTGAGAAAGAGCACCCACTATTGTAAAATCATGCTATAACAATCCTAAATGACTGTCAGAAATATCTCTGAGAACTTGGCTTAATATGTAAAGTATGAGGCGTATTCAAGAAGACCCATGTGCTTGCCCCAACATGAAAATAAATAGAATGCAGAAAAGACAAAAAAATAACCACAGAAGATAAGAAGTAGGCATGCCTAACACAGTTATTTCTGCCATAAAGGGGGAGGGTACGTGCAATCCACCCACCCTTTCACGCTTCTAAATATGCCCCCAAAAGTACGTAAATTAACCGGCTAACAAAAACCAACACGTAACAAGTAGCAGCTATGAGGACTGCAAACCCGGGATTAAATTTTCAATCATGGGATTCGAGACTAATGCAAGTAGACAAAATGTGGGGGTCGATCCAGGAATTGCAATCCGTATAGGAGCGATCGTGAAGTCAGACGTCATAGTCAGTGTGGGAGTCAAGATGATCGTCCAATCTATCATCATCAGCAGCAGCAGCAGCAATGATGAGGTTGTCATCTGCCAGTGGCAGTCGTCGTCGACACTGACTGAGGTGTTGCTGCAGCTTGCGGTCACTGCGTCGCACGGTCTCCAACATGCGTCGGTTGTCACTGCTTGCTGCCTGCCACATCGTCTCCAGGTCGTCCAACACCGCTCTACAGCACCATAACACAGCATTAGGTTCCATCTCGTATTCTGCATTCATTGAGTAAGTATGTAAAACGTGAACTTACATAGTGCATCGACGCCAACAAGCCCCTAATGCAATGCATTCATTAGTACTCTGAAAAAAATAATTACAGTTTGTTGCCTGTCTGTCCCTCTGTCTGTCCACACGTTTTGGTTCTCGTAGTTGTGTGCATTCCATATTTGCGACTGCACTGCTGTCATGGTGTTTTTTTCACCAACTCAAAAATTGCTGATAAGCTATAGCTTTTAGGCCTTCTACGAATCCCACCTTCGATCTGACTTTGTAAGCTTTTGCCCTGTAAATTTGCTCTGATCGTCACAAACTCGTATTGACTCCTCTACTGCTCATATGACAGCTTCATTCATTATGTATTCTCTGAACAACTTACATCATTCCACAGCCGCATCTGTCCTGCACATGTCAACCACACTGTCTACAGCAGATAACTAGATTCTGTAGCACATCACACTGAGGACATAAAAAAACCAACTATGCAAAAACAGTATTACTTTCACATATGTAAAAACAGAAAAATTCACCAGCAAAACAAGAAGAAATGGAATAATTCTTGTAAGATAAGACTGGAAAAACACAAACTGAAAGTCCAATTTAAATATCACACTAAAACAAAGAATAAAAGCCTTGATCACTTTTTCTCCATTTCGAGCAGATTTGAGGCATCATCTTTTTCTCTCAGCAGCTGGCGGAGATGTTTAATCTGGCGTTCATACTCGTTGCTCTTCTCACCAAATTCTGACTCATGGTCCTTAATCCTTGCACAAAACATGCATCAGTTACTTGACATGCACAACAATATTCACAGAATTAAAACAACACCAATACAACTCAGAATACATGCAGTACTTAGTTTTCAAACTGCAAAGAATTTATGTAAAATATGTAAAAATGGCATTACAGAAATCACATCCACTGCCAGTGTGAGGATGAATCTGAATGCTTAAAATCAGCTTAAGATAAATACTAAATGCAAAATCTGCTCTCTGCATAGAAGTGCCACATACTTGTGCAGGGCTTCATCAATCACTTCGTTTGCTTTCTGACGATAACTCTAAATAATAAACACATTAGTCATTCGACAGCTATGCTGGACATAAAACACACTTGCGGTAAACATGCAGTACCGGTACAAATGCAATTCTTGTTAAAGTCAACTAATCCACTTTCCACAGGTATTTCAATAGACTAGTCAACGGACAAAGTGTGAATGCTACTTTCACAGGACAGATAGATACACTATCCAACAGCAGCCATTGCTGAACAACTTCCAACATCAACATTCAAAAACTTCAAAGAACTGGAAAAACGTTAATGTTTGCCTATTTCTAGCTCGGCAAAGAATACCAAAACAAACTGTTCGGCACTGTTTCAATTGGAATAAAGTAGGATACATATGAATGCAAAAACTATTAAGCCTACTGTGAGTTCTTACCAGCATCTTTTCTTTCAGCTTAGACTTGCTCGCACGTACAGCAAGTATCTTCTTCAATGAATGACGCTTTTCTTTATCATGCTCTTCAATCTACACAGCATTGCCACATCGTTCAGCGAAGCATTAATGCATAAAGGTAAAAAAGGTAAAGGTCGTCAATTTGTATAGCGCATCGTCGCAAACATGCCTCTAATGCACTTTCGTCACTAACCAGAGCCGCCTGCCGTACGGCCACCGTGTGCAGCCTGCAGACACAGGCTGGCGCAGCAGCCGGCTAGGCAACCCCAGTCAGCTGTACCAAGGTCCCCACCTTCCGTAACGCATGTAAACGAGTTACTACTCATTTTACCGTCCCACGGAAAGTAGAAGGCTGAGTCGACCTAGCTGGCAGGATACGCACCGAGATGGTTTACCTGCCTGCAGGCAGTCACCCATTGCAGTACTAACCAGGCCTGGCATAGAGTAACTTCATTTCAACCAAAACGGGTTACCAACTATGCCACGCCACCAACCTAGCAGGGCATCACTAAAGCTGGGAGCATGGACATCAAACTTTACATTAGATACATGTTGGCTGATCAGTGTATGGCGGGACATCCAACACAGACAAAAAAAGTAACGCTATATTGCTGATACAATGACACATCGACAGTCACAAATAACATAACATTAAAAAATCAAGCAATCTGGTCTTAGTGAAAATCACTGCTCAACTCACAAAAAATGTTCTTAAAACGATTTTCTGGCCAAGCAGATTAAAACTAGATACACTGTAATGAATAACGTTCTGTTGCGAAGATCATTTGCACAAAAGCCACATTACAGCATGTAATATGACTGGCAAAAAGTCAATGCATAGATTGTTTTTTTTTATTGCATGGCTAAATATAATTATAATAAATTATAATTTTTATAAATAATTCAAATTCTATCAAAATTTTAGACTTGTTGGCATCACTGATATCAAACACCTAGACATTTCCTATCGATTATAAACTACAGTAAACAGGCAGTTATTCTGCATAAGACATGTGATCAAGATGTGTACTTGTATAACGTCAATAAAAGATAATTACAGACTGTACCAAGATAGCAATGCAATACATACTGATTGGGCTAGATCATCGCGTTCGTCAGCCACTTTCATAGCCTGTTGCAAATGTTAAATCATACATCAGCATTTACTGGCGTAAGTAATGCAGCATACAACAATGTATAAAAATGTGAAATTGCAAATTCAAAAGACAAAAGGTACCAACAGCACCGGCCAGTAAGTTTATTTTAATCAGCCAGTCAAAACAATCATACATACATGTCAGTGGTAAAGGAGATATACATAACTGCTCGTAAAAAGGGCACCATTGGACATTCTATCTGAATTAATCAGTGTTCCCTTCAGGGATGCCACAAATGCACATAGCATAAAAACACTGACACAAACCGCTGCAAGTACGCTGCTTAGATACTGCTCCACTGTCAAACCCTTCTTATGCATCTTGTCGAGTGATGCCTGCAAGCGTTCCACACTCTTCTGGTATTTCCTGCCAGTTATCAGAACACAATCAAATGGAATCAAACGTTTCTTTAGTACAACAACTCTCAGACCACACACAATATTGTACAAGGAGTTCCCAACAAAGTGTGAACATCAGTGCTATTACAACAGCAGCATGCTGTGCACAAAACACTTTCACGTTCTTCGCAAACGAAACATGCTTTTCACACTCAACAATCAGCAAACATTACGCAAAAACACGTCAACAGTCTGCAAATTCTTTCAACATTAAAACCTCACTTTTTCTCCTTGTCATGCAGATGAACTTCATTTTCCAGCAGCTGGATGGTGTCAGTTAGTTTGTTGACTTCTTGTGACAAACGATCTCGTTCCAGTTCGACCGCCTAAACACAGGAACTTCTCAAACTTACAACAGATTCTGTTACGCAGTTAAAACGAAACATGCATGTTTCAAATAAAACCATTTATTCCACAGTCGCACTCATATTGCGCTATCTCCAGCACTATGTCTGCAGTGGTATAAAGGGTTGATAACTCTTGTGAGTGCACTAATGTACGATCAAACAAATAATAGTTCAAGCTATTGGACCAACCATTGGCAGCTGTGGAGTGAGTGTGTTAGACTGCTAAGTTCGTTGAAAACTCACTTATGCCAAGCCAGGCTGTGGGCTAACATACACAGAAATTACATGTTATGACATGGTATCTAAGACATCTATGCCAACTTGAGAAAAACCTGGGCGACCAGTCCAACTGAATAAAACAGTACACCACTGGACATTTGGATTACATTAACAGGACAGTGAGAACCTAGTGGAATTGCTAATCTCTTCAAAACACCTGCACATTCCCACATATAGGCACTAGCCTGGTTGATTCATCATGGCAACAACAACATCAGCTACATTCAAAATTTATGTAAAAAAAACTGTTCAGAGGAAGTGACATCGTGATTGTACATATAAAACAGCACAAATCACAATTTAAAAATTCAAAAAACCGGGCCAATATATATTTACTTTCATATTTTAATGACTTACCATTATCTGCATCACCAACAGCATCATCAGTGTAATCTTTAACACTGATCACTGAGTTCAGTACATAACGTTAGCTTTCAGACTTTCTGTTTACTGTCTATCAGAAGTTTCAAAAAGCACTGTGAGAAACAGCATACAACAACAACAAGAACACGCATAACAGACCTGCTGTCTTGCTGATGCTTCGTTTAGCTCTTTTGCATGCGTCATCTTCTCATCTTGCAGTTGACTTTAACGCAAGCAAACACAACAATTCTGCTTACTTCTTCATAAAGGACATTTAAACTCAACAAAAAGTCACAAAAATAACCCCCCAAAATGGACAATGTTTACATAACAATATAACTTTAAAAAGCAATGTGTAACGAATTCTTTATACACTTGCAGTGTCTCTCAGTAGAGAATTTAGAATGTGACAACAGTCACCATAAAGATAAAACAAAAAATACTCACGAGATGCACGAAAGTCTATAGCAATTACTATTTGCCTTAGTCTATCTACAGCCATTTCGTCGCAATTCACTCTTGATTACGGTGCAGTGGAAAATTGCAAAAAACAAAACGAAACCCCATATTTTTAGGAATTCAGAATTTTTCAAAGTCATCGATGTTGATACAACTAAAAGCTTGTCACTAGGGTGAAAGGCAGCATATCCATGCCTATCTGCAACCGTTTTTATGGTAGACTTGCCAACAACGGCAAAATAACGACTTTTATGGGTTACCGCTCTGTGATGCCCTCATACGCAAGTTTCCTTGAACCAAAAAGGTCGAGACTTGGACCGTTAAAATCTACATTCAATGCTGAAAATTACATATGCACACTTGTCTTGGTCTATCTGTAATGAATTCGGCGCAATTCGCTCTTGAAATGCGTCTTGCAGCCCAAAACCACCAAAAAATCCATAAAACCCCTATTTTGGCATTCAAGGTCATCCAAGGTCACTGAATTCGGTGGCAATCAAGAGCCAGTGTATGACTTCCTATTAGTGATTAATAGTAACCTAGGCCCTATCTCGCACCGTTTCTGAGATAGTGATTTATTGGCTAAAAACGGCAATTTTTTCTTACCCCCTCTAATCTCAAGGCGACCCTTATAGAATTTGTGAAAAAGCTTTTATGGTTCTTGAAACTAGAGTCTTCCACGCAGCTAATGGTGAAGATGTGGTGATCCTAGCCTGCACCATTTTTGACTGATCCACAAATGTGACGAACAGACAGACAGAACTGTGATGGCTAAGACGCACTAAAGCAGTAGCTGCTTTGGCGCGTAAAAAGCAATCAAAAAAATGTACAATGTTTTCATATGAACAAAATAATAACTACAGGGTATGACAAACGTATCACGAAATACAACTCTATGTACTAAACTTCGCAGAACTACAACTCAGGCTAGCTGCATTATTTCAAGAGGCAAGTATTTACCGGTTATGATCAGCCAGAGCACTGATGTGTTCATCAACAGTCATCTTGCCAGAGTCCACCAGGACGAGTTTTTCATTCTGTTGTCGCAATGCATCATACTTGGACTCAAGATCAGCAATTTGCTGCTGAGACTGAGAACGTTCAACTTCCAGCTGACTCTTGGCCTGACTCAACTTCAACACTGCAAGTCATCATACTCAACACTCAACGAGGCATTTTCAAATAGGTGCGGTTTTCTTAAACCGCGTTTCTACCTAAATGTTAAAAGGTTAAAAGTTGCATATAGCTCTTTATGGAAACCAATCGCAAAGCTACCAAACGTCACCTGCCACCTGCCGATTTTGACCTTCACGTGACGTCATCAGTCACGTGACCATTTGACTCGTGGTGGGCGACTTTCTATGGGTGGTCAATTGTGACCATGCGTCTATCTTGCACCGTTACAGAGATATGGCGCCTCAAATATATTGGGGTCACGACCCTGACCTTTTGTGGTCACGTGACGTCATCAGTCACGTGACCATTCGACTCGGCATATGTGGTTTCCTATTGGTGATCCATTGTAACCATGCATCTAACTTGCACCGTTAGGGAGATATAAAGCCTCAAACTTGCATCTGCCCATGTTACAGACCAAAAGTTCACTGCGCATGCGCCGTGTCACGTGACCTGCAGGCAGGGGGTCCAGAATAACCGCATATTTGGAATTCCCGAGGCCACATTGCCTATTCACCATGCCACTTTGGTGAGGCTACGATGACGATTAAGGGTAGTTTGTAGATGAGCATCTCCATTGTTAAGCATTTTCAGTCGTAATTTTTCGAAGTCCGAAAATGGGCCTAAAATTTGCGATTTTTGGGAATTAGGAGGTAAAAATACTAAAGATGAATGTTGAGACCCCATAGGAAATCAATCCCCACCGAAACACGTCATCCAGTGCAAAAAATGTGGCGCTATTCCCAAAAATGTGTTCTCCAGAGCTTGGCAAGAAAAGTATAAAAAAATGAAAAAAACCCAGTTGAACATTATATTTCACCCCTTTGCCCCGCCACCCCTGCTAAGCCGATTGGCAGGTAGGGTCAAACCGCTGACGTAATCATCCAGGTCAAATTTTAAGTCGATTGATTCAGAGGTTTGGGGGCTACGGGTGCCCAAAATCTGGGGTTTCCCATTGACTTTGACAGTTGCCCTTACAACAGTGTTATGCATTACCATGCTACACTGCGATAATAAGCAAATAAAACATAATGCAAGTGGCGAAAACACTACTGCATAAATCACGCTGAGCAATGTGTCATTTTAATGATCTTCAGCTTTCACACACACACATGCACGCACACTTATCAACAGATATAAACAAATAGCAGAAACAAAAAGAGTCAAAACTGAACAAGATTTGACAAATACGTCTTACAAAAATACTACACAAATTTCAAATTCAGATCAATTACCTGCAACAGTGAAATGAAAATTTAAAAAAAAATGAAAGCAATGATATTAAAATAACTGGGAAAAGACACAGCTCATTATTATTAAGTACTAAGCAGCATAAACTTTGTAGCAACAATACTTGCTAACTATTCAATAAAAACATTTTCACATTAACATGCAACATACACTACATACCAAGTTGCTTGACATTCAGCTTTGGCAATGATGAAACAAGTAAATAGCACGACACAAAATAGAAAAAAAAACAGCTTGCTAAGACAGCGGTAAACTGCAGACCTTCTTGAATGTGCATTTTGCGCTGTTCATCATGCTTGCGCTGCTGTACATCAAGTTGTTCCATCAAAAGCTCATTCTCCTCCAGCACCAACTTGCACTGTTCCTGCAGCCTCTTCCTACGTACCACAATCAGCGTCACCGCATCCATCGGCTCAGTGCACATAGGAGGTGTTCACCACATTACTTGAGGCATTTCTGTTTGGCTACACTGCGGCACATTGTGACTTGTTTTCTTAATTCTGCCAGCTATAAGCACTCTCCCTCACTCGCTTACTCACTCACTCACTGACATTGTCGACAAATTCCACAAACACAAACATAAATTTTTCCATGTTGACAAAACGCTGGGCGCCGATATTACTGTCAAAGTTATCAGAAAATTCTGCACTTTCAGGAAAATGGATAAAATGTATATGTTAATTTTGGTGTCGACGGACCTTTAAAACAGTTCTAAAGAGTGTTCCAAGTACTGGCAATCATATGGTCATAATTCCTACTGACATGACATTACAGGCTAAAATATAATAAACAATATATCAATGCATGTCATCGGCTGACCACTCAGTCATGCCGACTGGTCCGACAGCATGCATCTGTTCAATGCGTATATGCAGTCTGTCATTCTCCTTCAGAATCTCTTCAGTTTTCTCTGCAAAGTGCTCCCACTCTACCTGCAAAAATATCGTGCATCATAATGCGAGAGGCTTGGTAGTGGAACAGTTAGAATTATGAGGCCACTGGTTCGACTACTGGTCGAATCACGATCAAGCAGTTAGCACTTGGATCGGTGACTGCAGACAAATAAATCATCTTGGTATATAACCAATGCTAAAGTCAACTCAATCTGACATCCCTCCAGGATACGTAAATCGGGTAAGTCTTACTCAAGTTATGGAGAGATGCATTCACCTGTGATGGGTGATTAGGTGTCTTGTCATCCTCTATGGCAGGTAACACTGAATAGGTAATGCTACGTAGCTCTGAGATAGGTTTCCTATAAAGAGCTATGCCATTTAATCATTTTTAACCATGCCACGGAAAATACAGATGACCACTCCACTCTCTATGCATTGCAAAATTCCACAAACGTTTCTCCAAGAATTTCCAGCACTCCTTCTTATCTTGCAGTTACCCGGAGTATAATAGCAAATTATATAACAAATAGTGATACAGTAATGCAATGCAATGATCCACTAAAATAAATATGTATGCAACTGAAATTTATTCATGATGCTAACAATACAGCAAAACAGTTTCCCCGACAGTTCCTGGACTGAACTCTGACTTCTGACCAATTAAGTAACATTACCATGACAGATGGCAAATTCTCTCACATTTTTGGGTTTTCCAAACAGACACTTTAAAAATACTGACTTTCAAGTCGCGAACATACTTTCAAATTTAAAACTAACTGCAAGCTCCATACTAAGTTAATGTTTAACTGACAAAACATTCTATGATGTCCATGTAATAGTCGCATCTCCGTCAGTCTTCAAAAAAATCTTTAAAAGACTAATAGAGATAAATTTTTCATCAGCTGGAACTCTTACTAATGCCCGAACAACACTCAACAAGCACTCCAAAATACTTTCTGCCAAACCATTTTGTAAAAAAATGCCTTTGGGGAGTCAAGTATACCTTCAACTTCTTAATGTCTTCATCTTTCTCTTTCAGCTGGTCATCATATGCTAATAGCAGTGGTGACAAATACTTTGTGTTCACCTGTGACGCAATCAGTCTTTCACAAACTACTGCTTCAATAAGCCACTAACTTTGCTTAACAAACTAAAGACACTAAGCAATGCAAACCAGAGAGCAATAGACAATAACATATCACATAATGTGCCGGAATATTATAAACTACTCACGCTTAGATATGACAAATACAATTGTTCATGTTTATCAAACTTGTTGAAGGTTCTGTAGAAACCTTTCAGCTACAGGATGAAAACTTGCACATAATTATGTACAAAATAATTTGCAAAATTAATTACTGGTAGCTGATTAATTAACTGATAAATAGTAAAAATGCATGTAATTCCTGTCAATTACGAGGTTAAATTAACCTTGGAATTAAAAGAAATTGTGTGGAATTGTGAGCAAAAGTCAGACAACATAAAAGTGAGGAGCCAACACATGCTAACTTAACAGATTTTGCCAACACCACAATCATGCCATCTGACAATGGCAATATTGGCTACAAAAAAACTTTTACACAGTGGTGCAGACTGGTGCTCTCTCTCTTAACCTCAAACAAACTGCAATGAACTGTCCTTGTAAAAAGTACTTTTCTACACTGACATTATTATCAGCAAATACCTGCTATTCAAAAGTCAGTCATTAAATGACACGTACCAGCCATGATGGCTTTGGTCCTCTCCTTGGAATTCCAGGGAGTTTTTCCAACTACAACAAACATCAATGCACTGAAGCTAAAATTATCACACTTCACACATGACAAAGTATCAAAAGTATTAGCTCAGATTGTCTGTTACTAAAACTGAATGGTCAATTGATTACAAACTGTGGGCATTTTTTATTTCATTATTAATTCGATCTGTAACTAACAACAGTTGAAAATGACAGAACAAAAACATAATGCCTTACGGAAGTCCAGAAACAAATAAACACATGGTTACTGCAGTTTCAAACGTAATCAGCCATGTGTTTGATAACATCAAAATGGACTATTAAAATGGCCAGTTTGAACAACAAGCTGATAACTGTCGATATCAACTTTGAAAGAGTTTAGGTCCACAGTGGCTTGTTGGCATAAGAGTAAAGTGTCAGACTTATGATCACAAGGTCATGTGTTCAACTCCCAACTGGGTCATTACCAAGTGGTTACCACTTAGATGGGTGACCACCTGCTAACAGGTAAACAATCTCAATATACCGGGTGGTGCTAAAGAAATGTCCCAAACTTTGCGTAACTATAACGGCGCGTATACTTTATGGAGATAAATTACCTTTGGCACATTTTAGACCAATACGTACTCTTACTTACTTATAAGTTTCAGTGACGTCATTAATGACACCACTGAATGCCGCTTAATGATGTAAGGCGAGTTAGAAATCAAATTATGTAAAGACAGCATTCCGTCACATCGCATAAAAGCAACTCAAAATTTTCTTCTGCAGAACACGCCCCATTTCATCAGTTAACATAAATTGACATCGCATTCAACAGATTTGCTTCCGCTAGATTATTCAGTTTGGGATACCTTGCAAGAACTAGTATACGAAAGAAGGCATGAAATGTTTGCGAACCTCAAAGATCTTCAGGATGTTACCAGAGACAAATGGCAAGATGTCAACATCAGCCAGCCAGAATCAGAAAAATGACAGCAGTGGAAAAAGTGCCTAGCATCAGTGACAAAGAAAAATGGAGGAACTATTCAGCACATTTTCTGCTGATCAGCTGAATGACGATTAGGCCTACTGTGACGTTTTAGCGTAGCCTGTGTACGAACAGCAACGCAACCAATAAACTGCTTGCAAAAATTGCTTTATGGCATATAACGCTATTTTGTTTGTATCACGGCTAATACAGAAGTGTTTTAGGCGAAAATTCCTACACATATTCGAAGACGTTTGGCCATCACATATATGCTTTTGCGCTGATTCATTTTGACCACTCGGCTGAATAACACATGCAAATGTTCGAGGCATTTTTTACGCCATCAGGTATAATCAACAGAAAGGTCAACTTAGCCATCCATCTCTCTGAAATAGGTAAATTTTGTTCTGGCCTGTCTGGCTGGGTTTAAGACTGAGCATGTTCATCTATGGTATGGTATGGGTTGTTAATTTGTATAGAGCATCGTCGCAAACACGCCTCTAATGCGCTTTCGTCACTAACCAGAGCCGCCGGCTGCACAGCCACAGCGTGCAGCCTGCAGACACAGGCTGGCGCAGCGGCTGATTAGGCAGCCTGAGTCAGCTGTACTAAGGTCCCCACCTTCCGTAACTCATATAATGGGTTACTACTCATTCAACCGACCCCGGAGGGATGACAGACTGAGTTGCCCTTGTTGGTTGACTGATAGCGTATGCCTTACCCACAAAGTGGTCAAACGGCCATCTATCAATCTAGCACAGGATAGGAAAAGTTCGCCGGCCAGGACTGACGTTCTAACCACTATGCATCTATGTCGAATAGCAGGCAACACTGTGTGGACCCATACAGCAGGTGATGCTCCATAGCTCTGCGATGGATTTCCCATAAAGAGCTATACACGACCTTATTAACTTTTTTACACTAAAGTGACGAAACCACATGAGATAAGCCTGCAAATCATCTTCAGACCTCACTGGCATCCAGTTTCCTGAACTTCATCTGATAGCGGCTGAGCTCCTGGTTGAGTCGATGTACCGTTGACTTCAGTACGTTGGAATCATCAGATGGCTCCTGCTGCTGAAGTGGGGTATCTGACAGAAACATTATCACGACAAATCACTCAGCTACATCTCTTCAGTCAGTCTCATCCAGACCTATTATCACTTGCCACGCTCTTCAGGACCAACCTGATTGATCGACTGACTAAGTGAATGACTGGACGCCATTTGACATATCGACCTTTAAATATTACTTACACATATTTCAGTGCAGCTGTCTGCCTAACAAAAATGCTGACAAGTCACTTCTTAGTTACTAATCAGCTTCAATAACTACTCGAATAAGTAGTGCTAACAAATATTACAAGAGTTTCAGAGTTTGGACACAGATGTGTGACAAGACAGACTCCCAGAGTCCTACACTGGGTCCTCACTACAGTATTTGAAATAACTGTGAAAAAAACCAGGCTAGCAGACTATAAATAGCATAAATAGAATGTCATAGTTATGAATACTATGTTAGGCCAGATCAGCCAAATGAGAGCATGGAACTTTTTGAGCAGAGTTTTCTTGGAGGCCAGATGCTGATGCTGTTCTCTTACTAACAGCATCAAAGTAATGACTGCATTTTATATAATATCTTACATTTATAAATAACAAAAGGTACAAATACCAGCAACAGCCAGCCATGTGTAATCAGCATAATGCCAAGCATACAGCAAACCTACCAATCAAGTCAACCAAAAATGTATTTAGAGCTGTGAAAAAGAGGCCCGGATATAGATATCTGATGTACTACTCCCTTCCTCTTATAGTTAATTTTTCCCTTTCTATTACGTTTTTCATTTTCAAAAATGGTCTATCCACAACCACACCACCTAAATATGCCACCGGAGTCAACAGAACTGTAGTAATACATCTCAGATAGCACAAATGCAACATCGGCACAAGATTAGTACGACATAAATCTCAAGTGTATATTTATGGGTTCTATTACCAGCAGCAGTCTGCAGCTGACGTTGACGCAGTGACTTCAGTTCCTGTGCTTGCTGTCTATTCAGTTCAGCAAGTTGCTTCTGCTGCTCAACAAGCACCGAGATGCGCTCCTCGAGCGACTTCTGATACTCTGCATTCTGCTGCCGCATCTGTTCCATCATAGCTGCACCAGCACATCAGTTTCACACTCTCACTAACCAATAATGTCATTACACAAGATTACAGAGGTTTCAGCGTGGGTGGCACACCATCACAAAGGGTTAGGTTTCACTGCTCATTGTCATTAACAGTAACACAGTAGTAACACACACTATCAGTGACCCTTCGCAATGGTGCACTTTTGCAATGGTGAATCAGAACTGTTTTAGCAAGTATGATTCGTTTTTACAGTATTCTAAATTAAACTGCATTTTTATCAGCAGGGAAATACTGTAAGCAAAATTTGGACTTAATTCTCTACCATTGTTTGAGATTAATGAAATTAATTTTATATTGCACACAATGCACATTTTGTGTACTAAGTAAAGTAAAGCTTTTTGTCAGTGTTTTTGTGTTTTAAATGTACTTTTCTATAATGATTTAAAATAAATATGTACATATAACTGTTACAAAAAATAAATACAAAAAGCACTTTGCCCTTGCTCATACAATAAAATGAAACTTGCTGATAAAAAGAATACAAAAAGCCAATGACACATTTAAAACGAAATAAAATAGAAACAAGTTCAATGCAGTATGAGGAAAAACAAAAGTTTCACTGTTGAATCTAGTGACTTCTTAAAGACAATGAAATCCTTAATGAAATCCTACACTTAACTACTCAGTCTCCCAAAATTGATGGCAAACTCGCTGCACAATCAAATAGCGTGGCATAGGCTAACGCGTTTCATCTAATCAACGAAGTTACTTTACACCGGGCCCGGTTAGTACTTAGATGGGCAACTGTCTGCAGGCAGCTGAACAATCTTGGTATGAAGCCAGCCAGCTAGGTCGACTCAGCCTTCTACACTCCATGGGATGGTAAATGAGTATCAGCTATCGGGCTGAGTAGTAGTAAACAGCGATGGTTAATGTAGTACTTGTAGCTGCCTACAGGCGGATCTGAGGTTCAGGCCGATCGGCCTGGTCCAAAGATCGGCAGCCACCTTGCGCTCGTGCTGTTCTGACCAAATGAACCGGGTGAACTCTCGCAGTAGCAGTTCATTGCTACGATGATAGCACCATAAACATTGTCATGGCTGTTACTATTACTATCGCTATTACTATAACAACAGTAACTGACAGTGTGACTCTTGGAACAGAGCGCTAAGTTGCAGTGAACTCAGCTCATCCGGTCGCTCTGACGCTGACTTGGTCCGCTCCTGCAGCTGCATCTGCAGTGCGCTCTGCCTCCATAGCTCCGACTCAAGACTTCGCTGTTTCTCCACCAACTCTGTATGCTGCTCGCTCAGCAGGCGCAATCGACCCAACGACGACGTTGCATCTACGTTATAACAATAAACAGCAATCCACCTTATATATTGCCAATACATCTCAAAATGATCCAAAAACAGTCATGCATAACAATTACTAGGCCAAATGACATTTTGTCCGTCAGAAATAACCAATAGCAAACTACTGTAATTTAACTCAACCTTGCATCACTTCAGGGTAGATAAAACGAGTACCAGCCTGCCTGGCAGGGGTTAACATCGAGCATGTTCATTTATGTCAGACAGCAGGTAAACACTGTGTCATCTCATATAGCAAATAATGTGCAAGAGATCGAAGATGGGTTCCTTTAACCTTTTAGTTGTTTATGTTTATATGGCAATTTGTATCTTATCCTTTACTTGCATTGTAACACACAACCCAGGCTATAACCACTGTCTTAATAACAAGACATGTCAAAGATAACGAACTGTAGGATCATAAGTAATAACAATTAGCAATATAAAGTGGTAAATGATTAACATTTTAATTAACAAACCTCACATCACTGCCAATCAACTGACATGAGTACTGCCACTCTTATCAAAACCATCAAAGCTGACAGAAAGTAATGTCTAACAACCTGCTGTTATAAGGCTTGCTGACAGCTGCCCATCAGTCAGAGTTGACGGAATTGTATACGTGGTTCGGTCAGGTTGTGCCGGCGATCGATTTCTGTCACGCTGAACGGTCGTCTTCTTTCCCCGGTCCGTGGATGACTTGGATCGTGTTTCTTCAGTCCTTGCCTCAGCCGAATGAGTTCGTTGTCGTTGTCGTCTCTCTGGCTTTTCCGGTGTCAAAACACCCGAGTGCTTCATAAACGTCTGCGTCACATCTGCCATCGACAAACCAACTGATCAAACGCACTATAAAAACACACATGGCACACAATGTTTACCATCACAACAGTGAATTCACTGCAGTATGTGGCAGTCACACCAACACCAATACCTACACCTAATACTCAAGCAGTACTGGTACAATAGCTAATAAATCAAAATTAACAGACAATAAAACATTATTCATCACCACTTGAGTCAAAGCATTAACAAATAACAGCAATAATCCATACAAAAATTTGACATGGTAACTATAAACTAAGCAAATATTACTCCACTGTGTAAATTAATAATTTGTAATTTTTAATTGTGCATTTCACAAGATATATTCCATTATTCAATACTTGTATCAACGTCATTGCATGGGTATTTGGTAGTAAGTACTTCATTTTTCACTAAATGCAGAACAAATACTAACAAGCAAACATCATTACTGCAGAAATTACTAATGAAAATGCTAGCTCTAATACTTCAGCAATAACTGTGCTAATTTACAGTGTAAAAAAGAAAGAAGATATTCTGTTGCAGCACCTGGTGATTCGACGTCACTGTCAGCAAAGTCAAGTGGAGGACCAAGTACAAAGCCATTCTGTTGCCTGTTGTTGTCATTGTACTGCAGATCACCATCAAACCTGTTACGGAGCATGCAACTCTTCTGTACTGCCAACATTATATGACCTATATGCATCTGTTATGACCACTTCAGCAAATATTAAATTGAGATACATGTTTATGTTATTTAGAATCATGCTTGTACACCATAAAAATGCTCACATTAACTGCTCATTTATGGTACATGTTTAACACTACAAAAATGGTTTCTCTACTAAAAATGAACGTATATTGCAAACAAACACTGATTCCAAAAAATGCTAAAAAAAATTAAACATGCACATTACAAACACTCTAGATAAAAAAGCAAGATAGCTAGCATGCAGCTTACACCACGATGCCAAAATATGCCAATAAAGTGATAAAGTATATCAAATGTAAAGAAATGTGCAGAAAAAAATACAAAATGTGCAAATAATTATAATAAATCAAAACAAAAATAAATCACAATTTAAAAAATGACAGCAAATCTCTGAAAACACAAAACTGATAACTAAAAATCTGAGTGCACATGTGTTTTCAAAGAAAAAAACTCACTCAAGTGAAACATCATGCATGTGCTAATACAGACAGTACTAAATGACTAATGCATGTGCACAATCCATGGCAGAACTACATAAAGCCTGATTTACCAACAATTTTATCAGTTGAACAATCTGTCTAGTATCTTCTCAATTTCAGCAGTAATACTGTACTGAGGCACAAAACAAAAGGTCTTACACAGGCTGCTCACTGTGTTTGGCAAATTTACAGTGTTGCCACAATACTGGTGAAGCTTGTTGTTGATAGTCATGCAAGCTACCAGTATCATCCGAACAACCTGATGCTGGCTGCAACGCACTTTTTGGAGACTGTTCGGTCATAGCATCAGGCGGCAAAAGCTGACACTCAAACGGAGGTTGCGGCAGCCTTGGTACAGCTGTGAATGCTACCGGAGGCATTATAGCTGCTGCCAGGTGCTGCTGAAATAAGAAAAATTCCAGATAATAAGCAGTTTCAATAACAACATGATGACACACGTGACAAAAAACGTGAGGTTTTGTGGAAAAATTAGTCAGCACTTTTTGCTGAGAAATAAGCAGTTGTAACCAAGATGCACAGTATCAGTAAAGATAAACAAAGAGAGTTTTAGACAAAACACAAAATAAATATGAAACTAACATCTAACACAAACAGTTCAATGGAAAACATAAACGTGCCTTCATGTTCCCACAAATAATTAACACGCATCACACAGCTGTACAGTAATATTATATTCTTTCAAATAAAAGTACAATAAAACAACTAACAGAAATAACGTGTGACTTTCTAAAGCAAAACAGTGCAAACCACTACAAGCCATGAAAGTAAAGCATACGAAAAAGCATCAGCCATGCATACAGGCAGCAACAGACTAAATCTAGAATTCAACCCACGAAGCAGTATCTCTGGCTTGCTGATAGTCAAAAAGACTAGAATCTGTCTCATCTGAATCAGGAAGAGGTAATGAGCTGGACAATGGTAATGAGTGCTGCAGAGTTGGGCTAGAGACACCTGGAACAACTGCCAATGCACTTGCTGGGACTGTAGCTGGAAGAATGCTAGCCAGCTACAATGCAATATCATTGATAAAACACAATACAACATACAAACTGGTTCAATCGCCATATAACATGCCCATTTCTGAAAAAAATGCATGGCACACAAATGCTGAATACTTGACACTTTTGCTATTAAGCATTTTTAAGCCTCACCATGTCCATTTTCTATGTGTGCCATTGACATAATACTAAACAATGACAGTGGTAATTTTAAATCTACATGTTTGTCATTTGGCATAAATAGCTAAAGTACAGATTGAGCAAGTGATTCATTTCAATGAATGGTTATTTAGTATATATTCATTTAGTGCAAAAATGAGAAAAGTCTGGTGCCAGAGGAAAAAATTCAGATAGCGTGACATGATGATCCCGATCGAAGACCAATTATTGAAATGAAAAGTTCTTGCCATCTTCGCATGTCTCGTCTAGACACTTTTCGTATTTCAACACCCTTCTTTCTTTCACAAAAGCTACATTAACTTAAATAAATGTACAAAACATAAGTTCATACACTTGTTAATGGCGACATTTAAGGACTTGCACATCGAAAACAGCAAAAATTACAAAAGGTGATATTGCCCACATCACACTGACTGTGTGTCAATGTGCTACTGAATAATATCACCTTTTGTAATTTTTGCTGTTTTCGATGTGCAAGTCCTTAAATGTTGCAATTAGCAAGTGTATAAACTTATGTTTTGTACATTAATTATTTGCTGTTTTATTAGTAAAATAACGTTTTCCTACAGTTGATCAGTTACGGAGATATCTAGCCATAGATATTTTACAATCACAATCTTGACCGTGTGGGGTCACATAACATAAAATGGCAACAAAGATTGGTTGTGGTGGAATTAGATTGGCCTCATTCAATAGCCCGTCCCCCAAAACCTCCCATTAAATGGAAAGATCTTGGAGATATCTCTTACAGAATCCAAATTATAGCCCTTTTGTCTCAAATTTCATTGCCATGGCAACAAGGGTCAGTTGGGGTAAAATTTTGTTGGCAGTATTCGATGGCCCAACCAAGAAAACTGCATTAGAGATGCAAAGATTTACCAGATATCTCTAGCAAAAGCCGAGTTATAGCCCACTTTGTCCCAAATTTCGTTGCCATGGCAACCAGGGAGAGTCCAGAGTAAATTTGAATGACACTGATAGATTGACCATCCTCGAAAACCATACCCTATAACCAAAAATTACGACTCTATCTTATACACAGCCAATGTTATGACCGTTTAAAGAATTGTTTAATTTTTACCATAAGTGCCATTGCAATTTTTTCGAATTTTTTGAATAAATACGTTAAATATTAATTTCAAATTTTTTAACCCTGAAAGGTTTGAACCTTGCCTGAGGCCGCGTCGTTTGAGCCATCGCGCGTAAAAATCCGCTGAGAGGTCTGACCTGTAGGTGTATTGAAGAAAAAAGGTATATGGTTACAAAAATTTTGGGGAATATTTCACCTATTTACCCAGAAACCCCCTGTGGACGGATTTGCATAAAATTTTGCACTGGGGAACGTCTCGCCGACGTAATCAACAGTGCCAAATTTTATCTCAATTGGGTTAGGAGTTTAGATTCTGTGGGAGGTCGAATTATTGGCTTTCCCATAAAAAAGAGAAGTCGCCGTTAACACATGGCTTAAACTACTGTTCAGCCTCTGATATGAATTCATTGATATGAACAAATAGTGATCGTTTTCGATATCGATATATAGTATCGTATCACATCGTCCAAAAAAATATCGAATTTTTTGATATATCGCGATATTTTTTATATATTATGATATTTTCGATATATCACGATATTTTATGCCAAAAGTATATATTTTTATTACTGCATTACCAAAATAACGAGAATAAACGTAGAAAACGACAAACTAACCGAAGCAAACTAACTATAGTGTCGTAATTTAACGGCACTTACGACAGTCTATAGTTGATTTTTAAGTTAACTGACAATTTTAGTACCTACGTTAAGCAAACTGCCTTGCTGAACGTCCACGTCTTGTTCTTGTGCTTGTATAAGATTTACATACTTATCGATATCTCGACATTTTCAAAATATCGTATCGATATCGTATCGAAATTGAAATCCTGATATCTAATCATCACTATGGACAAAGCTTCCATGACAACACAACATTTTCATCATTCTTGTCAAGCTCATTAAAAAGCAACAAAACAACGCAAAAGCTTTCTTACTCTACTTTCTTTGCTTTTCGATCTTTTCATTTTTAGCATTTTGAACGCAAAGTTAATTCAATTTAAACAAATTACAAAATCCAATCGATCGAAAATAAAAAACAGCGAAGAATGCATATTCTATGCGTAAAATTATCCGAAAAAGCCGATTTGATGGACGTAGGCATCATGAGCTACGTAAGCAGTGGTCTTGAGTATGAAAAACTCTGCACACCATTTACACACAGAATTGTTAATTATTGTGTGTTCTGTCTGTGTCTTAATAATTTCAGAGCCAAATAGTCATATTTGTAGCAATTAACATTCTAAACTTAGCTGATATAATGCTTTTGAAACAGTGATATTTGACACAAAGTCAAAGTCAAGTCAAATAAATTATTTGACTTTAGTCAAAGTTACCTTGTAACAAAACTACTGTATATGGGCCAGGAACAGAAAACATCACTTCGAATTACCTTTTTGGCATTTTAGTTTTTAAAAAAATTTTTTGTCATGCAATGTGTATACAACTATAAGTAAATTGCTCTTATGTTTGATTTTCAGTATTGGTTTTTAACTTTTTATGTTAACTTTAGTAAACTTTTTCTTTATTTTTAATCTTTTGGGGATTTTATTTCAATGTCATTGGTACTGGTATTAAAGGTAAAGGTAAAGTCCAAGTACTTGCTATAGCGCTTCTTACATGCTTCTTCAAGACCAGAAGCGCTTTACAATCTTGGAAGTGGCAGCTGATTGGCATGAGCTAATGATATCGCAGCGCACTATGCGGCCATCCATTGCCCGCGCGAACGAACAATTGGACCCGCGGTTTGCAGCAAGCAGACATACCACCGCCCCAATCAGCCACACTAGGCCTTCACCCCATAGCCCGTAAGCTACTACTTATTTCCAGTCCAACGAAGGGTAGGAG
>Ga0209367_1003348_pt1 | contig 21771 bp, 11 predicted proteins | sample WorMetLIZISLAND2_FD_187412 | JGI IMG/M metagenome (GOLD analysis project Ga0209367, IMG submission 187412) | Marine gutless worms symbiont microbial communities from Max Planck institute for Marine Microbiology, Germany - Olavius geniculatus... ...
CTTTTAACCTTCTTCCCCCTTTCTAGAGGAGAAGTTTTGTTAAGGATGTAGAGTGAAAAATCGGGGAAAATAAAAATAGGCAAAAAGTTTTGTGAATGGAATAAATTGCCCAGTAAAAATATAGATGGTGGAAAGTTTTGTTGAAGGTGTTGACTGCTCAGGAAAAACAGAGAGGGGAGTCTTGTAGAATGCAGTGGAAAATGGGGGAAAGTTTTGATCTACACTCTTAACAAAACTCCCCCCTTGTTTTTCTCTAGGCACAAGCTGCACCCATCAGGTATAGGGATAGAAGCCACTGCTATCAAACAACTTTTATCACAATGCAGCTGCTGCAACGGCAAGCAAATAAACAAACAACAAACACGAAACATTTCAATCAACACAGCGGCAAGAACGTCTGAATTCAACAGCTCGAGTCAAACGTACATCAAACCACAACAAAACCAACGAACTCATCTGCATTGTGATACGGGAGCAGCTCGATAATCCTAGGGCTGAATAGTCGGAAGATTCAATGGTCCAAAAGTTTCCGGATTTTTTCCTATACACTTCTATGGATGTTGACTCAATCTCTACACTTCCTCTCAACCAAGAGTACCCCAGTAGGGTCAAAGTTCGCGAAAATGCACTTTGCAGCAGTATACACTGTCGAACAATCAAAGCTTCGGACTATCAAGCCTTTGGACTATACACACACAACCCTGTGAGATGAAATTACCCAAAAATTCCCGATGATCTGCAGCAAAGCTCCCTATGGCGTGGATACCCACAAGGCATGTAAACGACGACAGAAACAAACGAAACCACACTAAAATTTCAGTTTCAGTTAGTTTGGCTTAAAGCTGTCAAATTCGTCAATGTTTTTCTAACACGTTAACACATTGCAATCAGCAAATAAGATAAGATATTTTGCCGCCAATATCTCTTGTGCTTTCAGGATTTATCACTTAATGAATTATGACCGCCACTGTTGTAGCTGCATAACTGCATGCAAGCATGGCGAGCTAAATTTTTTTCTAAAATAAAACGTGAAATAAAGGCTGTATGGTGCAAATATTCCAACTAATGTTTATACTTTCATTAATCCTTTTTTGAGTCTTCCCCAACTTCTCCCTGACCACTTTAAAATTCCCCGGGGACTTTTCCAGGCTTTCTGAGTTAGTGGTTGCCGTGGATTCATGGAGTCTTCACTGCATGGCCATTACAACGGCAGAATGCGAAACAGCTTGACGCAATTTTTCAGATAATTGCACACATACAGGAGGCCATCGCTCGTCAGGTGAATGTCAGAGGGACGAATGATGCGCTCCGGCAGATCCAGAATACCATGCACCACACCATCGCTGGTAAACATCTGCCAAGCCAATGTACAACCACAACGAGATATTTAATAATTATGATATTTAATACGTTATGTAAATTCATCAAAATACAACCCTTTATTTGATTACTGTTTAATTTTGCTTAATTACTGCACCAACATCTGGTGGACAGTCGTTCTGATGAAGGCAGCAGCGGTTGCCGAAACATCAACAATAATTAAATAAAAGTCTGTATTTCGATGAATTAACATAACCTATTAAGTTACTGTATCAAGTTCAACCCACGAGTCTATTCAAAGATGAACCACAATGAAAATTTACTAGAAGGTGTGCACAAAAGGGCATATCTCCGCCAAATGAACCGCTACAAAGTACTAATTTAACAACATGGCGAGATAGCTCAGTTGGTAGAGCGCTGAGCCTTGGATCGAAAGGTCCCGGGTTCCAATCCCATCGGGTCAACTCAGCCCTTCATCCATCTTGGTCGATAAAATGAGTAGCACAACGTGCGGAGGTAAACAGGAAGTCTCTGTTGAGGACCAGTGAGTGAGTGAGTAGAGTTTAACATCCCACCCAACAGTGTAGGTCATTTCGGTGACGGCCTTTCGAGGCAAAATGCACATACATCAGGCCCCACCCTGTATATTAGGAGACTGACCTGAATGCGATCGTTCCTACTGTCGGCCACCAGGATGATGTCGTCGCCATCCTTCGTGATGCCGGACGGTTCGTTGAACTGACCCAGCGCCCGGCCGTACTGTCCAATCTGCAGCAGTGGATGAGCTTCATAGTCCGTTTTGTAGCACACACTCTTCCCTAAAGACACAACCAAGGTAAAACAAGAAGCACAGCTGTCACTAGGTTACCGACCGTACTGGTTGTCATTGATCAATAGCAACCTAGGCCCTATCTTGCACCGCTTAGCCACAATACATCTGTGATGGACAGACAGACGAACAGATGGACGACAACCATGACAACAGCTTGACCGGTATTAAAGTACGGTCGGCTAAAAAGGTGAAGGTGATGTATACATGTAGCTCTTACTAGAATACCCTTCACAGAGCTACGAAGTGTCACCTGCCATATGGGATCACACAGTGTTACCTGAAACCCAACACAGGTGAATGCACCCCGCCTTAACCCCAGCCAATAGGTCAGTACTCAATTTACCTACCCCTGAGGGATAAAAGACCGAGTTAATCTTGGTGTTGATTATAATACCAGATGGTTTTACCTGTGTCTGTACACTTGACACCGTACCATTACACCATTACACCACCCAGTCACCTAAGCAAACAACTACAACCACGGTACATAAACTGCGCAAAGCTAAATACTCTAATGTTCAACTCGTCCTAGAAATGGAGGTAGGGACCAAAGATTGTGGCTGCGGCAACCTAACAACTCTTCTACGATACAAAGAAGAGTGAGTGAGGAAGAGAAAGAGAAATGAAGTCGTTTGCAAGACTGTGCTATGCCAGGGGATAGACTGTCGATTATCATTATGCTTCACTAGGTAGTGTAACGACATAGTTAAGGTGTGGTGGGAAACGGAGTGGTTTGCAGCCAGCCGGTGTGCCAGGGAATGGAGTAGAGACGTCGAATGGTTGAAATGCATAGATGATCTTTAGACAACCGGAAAACTGGCAGCCTGTTGGTTCCACAAACGAAAAGGTGACTCCACCAGAACCAAAAATCTTAAATAAAGAGCTGAAGTTGCAGAGAGCTGAGATGGGTTGAGTCAGCAGGACTATAAAATCACATCAAGTACTGGCCTGCCTTGCTAGGGTTAAAGCCGGGTGCATTCACATGTGTGAGGTGGAAGGTGGAACACTGTGCAATTTCACATGGCAAGTGATGCTCTGTAGCTCTGAAATTCTATGAAGAGATAATCCAAGCTCTACACACTTTTAACCTATTTACGCATAACTGGATTTACTCTGGGTTAGAAAGATTAGATCAGGTTCATTAAAGTGAACTGTTGGTAACTGCTGTTAAAGCAAACTGCTTGCTCCAAACTAGTTCATCATCCTGTAGTGCAACTGACAATGTCAAACTACTGAAGAGAAAACGAATGTTTTCCAGTTATCATCATGATACAACGAAAAGCACTGAAGTAAGCTTACTATATCAATCAGAAATAAATTGACCAAAGTGAATACAATAAAAGCTGTGCACAATTGGCAATCTACATTTTTACACGTGACAGCAGGTACTGCTGTAGCGCGTCTTAAACATTGCAATTCTGGCTGTCCATCTGTCTGTCACATGGGTGGATCAGTCAAAAAAGGTTGTAGAAAATACTGTTGTGTAATATGTCGAGGCCGGAAACTTTTGGGATGGCCCTCGTACATACGGGTGGTGTAATGTTCAAATTATAAATCCGAAAGAAACGAATTTGATACCAAGATCAACAACGATGACTGAGTCGCTGATGCACTCCATGAAGCGGCACTTGGAGGTCATCGAAGTCTCACGAGTTTTCAGTGGCAAGAACTGAGCTGAGCGAACCAAACGACCATCCTGAGAGTAGGTGATCAATGATGGGAACCAAGGTCCGGTGTCAACTAGCATCAGATTATCCTCATTGTTCAGTGCCAAACCTGTGTACCAATTTTCAAAAAAGAAAAGATAACCCATCTATACTCGAAACGAGCATTGGACCCAGAGCAGAGCCCGGTCAAAAGCAATCAGCCCACAGGTGATAGTCATAAACCCGGTGGTAGGCTGCCATTACTTTCCATCAGACCTGTGGTTACCTTCCCAGTTAGAGGGCATCACCACCCTCTGACCGGTACCAAATTATCCTGCTCGGTAAAACCCCGTTTATACGATGAAGCAAACATGAAGCAAACGTATTCAATATACACGTGCATGACATGGGCTCTAAGTTTGCTTCATGTTTGCTTCAATGTGTAAACGGGGTATAACAGAGGCACATGTGTGTGAACAACTTGCCCAGAGTCGTTACCTGGCAGTGCACCGGGCTGAAATCGAACCGGGGACCTTGCAGTCACCAGTTCTACACGCTACTGTTACACCACCAATAGGGATGTGATGAAGCGAAAAAATATCCACATTTGTTGAATGCGAATATTAACTTAACTATTCGTCGAATAACGAATGCAAATGTGAATAATTATTCAGCCTCAAGAAAACTTCTCTATACCAGTATTTGAATAAAGCAAAACATCCAAATATAGTTGTTCAGTGTTCAGTCAGTGAAAATCAGCACCAGTATCTAAGGCAAAGTTCAGCTAATCCAGTTCAATTAAGAAAATGAAACATCCAGAGTGCTGTGTTCTCTTCATTGGCAGTATTTTTATTTAAAATTCAATAAACTTCAATCAAGTTTAATAAAATAAAATATTCTTATTCGCCAGAAACTCCCCCAACTATTCGTCGAATATCGAATAGCTGTAAATTTGCCGAATATTCGCATGTTGTCGAATGCGAATACGAACTTCGTCACATCCCTGACCACCAGGCCATCAATTAGTCACAGAAATTGAGGCTGAAGTCTGCGACGCATGGCCAGTGCAATGCCAGACTTATGGTCACCACAAACGATCACGGCGCTTTGACCAGTACCAAATTATACTGCTTGCTGACAGAGGCACGTGTGCAAACAACTTGCCCAAGGTTGTTACCTGACAGTGAACCGACCGTGAGTCGAACCAATCCTGAATTCAATGCCCTAACCACTGAACCACCGTGACACCCAAATCAGTCACATGCAATTAACAAATAAAACAATCAACTAGAACTGATCAAAAATCTCAACCTCTGCCAAGAACGTCACTGCCACCTGGCGAATGCAAATAACTTAATATGGTCTGTATTAATAGCAGAGAACAATAATGGCTGCTTCAGAATCCACTCCAAAAAATCCGGATCACTGCCAAAATCCAACCACATCTTACTCGCACCACGCCAACCCTTCCAAAAAATTTCATCAAAATACGTAAGTAAGTAAGTAAGAGAATTTGAGATTGTACATCAAGTTTGTGCAATATATCACAAGTTTATGTCTGAACACAAAACATGACTTCTAAAGCAACAGCGAATGAGCAAACGGTTTCTTAACAAAAAAGCCATCCAGCGCCATGAATGTTTAAGAAAGGCATTCAATTTAAGTGTTCGTAAAAATGTAAAAAAACTGGTAAGTTCAAAACATTTAAGCTAGTACGAAACAATGTTATTTACAATGGTTAAAATTTATATCTTTAATAAAAAATAACGTTTTAAAGATTCAACATTTTGCTAAAGTTCTTTGAACATGTGTATCAACACCAAGACGTCGTTTAAGGTGCTGAACCAAAACAAGTGCAGTCAATCAAAATGCTCTAAAACAGTGAAAAGAGAAAAGCAAACAGTTTATTTCCAGTTTATTTTCTTGTATTACAAAGTAAAAGTTTGGGGTTTAAATACTGAATGCAAAGTCTAAAGCAACAACATATCAAGGACATATCCTGCAATTAACGACGGCAAAACAAGTCCTAACTACAAACTACACAATTCTCCACAAAAAATTTAAGCTAATGCTCACGAGACGCGCGAAAGCCTATAGCAGTTCTGGTTCAGTAGTTCGGCTGAAAAATTGAGGTGTTCACACTAAGTTTATTCACGCTAAGTTAATATACAAATACCATATTCTCTATCTAGATCGCATAATGATAGTTCCATAGTGCCACCTTGTGAATGATATAGACTTGTGTCGCAGCCCGAAATCGCCAAAAAATCCATAATACCCATTATTTTGGCGTTCAAGATCATTCAAGGTCATTGAATTCGGCGCCAATCAAGAGCCAGTGTACGACTTCCTACTAGTGATTAATAGTAACCTAGGTCCTATCTCGCACCGTTTCTGAGATACAGTGACTTATTGGCCAAAAATCACAAATTTGTCCCACCCCCTCTCATTTAGCACCCTTATTTGGGGTGACCCCCTTCGAACTTATGAAAAAGCTTGACGGTTCCTGAAACTAGAGTCTTCCAGGCAGCCGATGGTCAAGATTTGGTGACCCTAGCTTGCACCGTTTTTGACTGATCCACCCGTGTAACAGAAGACGGATAGACGGATAGAAGAACAGAATTGCGATGGCTAAGACGCGCTGAAAGCAGCAGCTGCTTTCGCGCGTAAAAATGCTACTTGAATATTTACTTCATAACATAATAAAACACAGCAAACAAATCTGGGTGTTATTTATTAACAAACTTAACATTAAGAACACTGTGGGAAAAATTCTGGAAAAAATGGACTGCATATACAAAGTTTTTTCAATTTTCTTAAAATGTTGTTGACTACATGTTTTTGCGATTCTACCGTCGATATACTGCTCAAACCAAATCTCATCATCTCTTAAGCAAAATTATCGGAATTGGTCTTACCGTATGGGCGGCGCAGACGACCCTCACCGATGTCCTGGAGAAACTTTCCATTCGTGTCGTAAACGTGGACACACCTGTCGTCCTTGATAAACATCTTGTTCTCATGACACACAACGGCCGAAGGACGAGCCAAACGACCCGATCCCTACACAGACGTACCAACTTGTCGTAAACGCATCGTGTGCCCTCAAATCAAACAGCAATCAGGGTCATTCAAAAAGTTTGCAGACTGATACAGTTGGACAAAAGATATTCAGCTCATATTTTGCCACTTTTCAACATTTCTGAGCAACTGAAACACATTTTATCCAGCATTTGTAAAAACTCCAAACCTCGAATTTCATTGTAGACAAGAAATATTTTAGATTGTGACCAATCTAATGTACTCATAGCACACATTATTTTCTCCTGTATTCTTTTAACTGCCTTTTAGTTCCTTTCTTTTCACACCGCAAATGACGTCATCGGTCACGTGACCATTCGACTCCTGGGGGTCGACTTCCTATCGGTGGTCCATAGTGACCATGCGTCTATCTAGCACCGGTATGGAGATATGGCCGTTTGAACTTCTTCCAGGAAGGCTCTTCCAGGAACAGAGGTTGGTCGTTGGTCGGTCCTCAATATTTCACTGATCTTATATGCTTCTCTTCGCTACGTTAGGAATGTAGCGCACGAGGAGCAAAAATGTTGACGTTCGTCTTCCGGCCTGCAGTTTGCCGTGCAGATTACGAGGGACATTCAGCAAGTTTGTAGTCTGATATAGATGGACAGTGTAAAAGTCAATGACACTGTGTTACAGGCTAGTACCATCTAGCACTGCAATATTGCACAACTTGTTAATGGGCTATAATTAGACATCATGAAAGTAGACACATTTGCTGACAACGAGGACGTAGTCTTGAAGGCAAACTGCTGGCTGGAAGACCAACATCAAAAGTTATTCTACAACAAAATCAAAGCACTGGGGTGACGATAGAAAAGTGCATTTAAGTTGTATGTTAATAAGTAGCAAAATAGGATGCATATCTTTTTTGTATAACTATGTCGCTCTGCAAAGTTTTTGAACGCCCCTCATATTTCTATGCGTGGTGCAATGTCTCGATACTTTGAGTCTCTGATACTTTCAAACGTCAGCTGAAGATATATATTTTTGCGAAATATTGATGACAAAAATGTATTAAGCGCATTAGAGATCTTTTTGAGTATTCGCTATATAAATTTACACTTTACTTACTTACTTACTAATGTCTATGACTTGGGGCATAAGAGTTAAGAAGTCGGTGTCATGGTGAAGCCTCCTATAACTATCCATGTATTAGAATACAGAAAAAAATGTAATCAAAGAAAACAAAACAAAATCAACAGCATCATAAACTGGAAACAGAGAGAGAACAGAAACCAAGAGTAACTTCGTTGATCGGATGAAATGTGTTACCGCTACGCCACGCCACCAACCAACCGTGTTATCCCATATGGCAGGTGACACTCTGTAGCTCTTAGATTGGTTACCAGTACATGATATAATCATTAAACAACCTTTAGGCTATAACTAGGGCATACTGGTAATAAGGATCAGTGCTTTAAACTGTTGGTTACGTGACAGTGTAAGTTCTGATTTGACCCCTAAACAAGCCACCGGCCTTACTAAGATCTGCCCAATAATAGCCTCTCCATGAAAACACAGACTAAAATGAAATAGCTCTTAGTTCTGGATATGTAACCCAATTATTAAAAAAACAAACCAAATTAAACATAAAGGCAAACCAAGTTAAACAATAAGGCAACACAGAAGTATTTTGTTCAGATTTACATTACTGTTTGGACCATTAAAATACTGCATGTGGTTTCAAGCTAACAGCTGCTGAAACACTCGCTAAGCAACAAAGTGAAAACATAAAGCCTCTCGCTAATGCGTACAAGTGGTCTTAAAAAAGCTGTTGGAATAAAATGGTCTTACGGCAGATTTAATGATTCCACAGACTTTGCCATTGCTGTCAAACACCTTGACCAGGTTGCGACGAGTGTCACAAATCACAACCTTCCCCTCACCGTTGACTGACACGCCAATCGGAAAACTCAGTCCATCGGGACCCTCCGCCTGCCCGGGCCGACCGTAGCTCATCACATACTCGGTCTTTACTGTAAACACAACCGGCAACGTTACTTCATCACTGCACTACATGTCAAAACAGAGGCTCAAATCGTAGGCGTGGCCAAGAGGCATCTTCACAACTGATCCATGACGCCTCTGAGACTTCCTGGAACAAAATGGGGCATTGACCTGCCCCTGTGACCGGGAATGAGGGAGAGGGGAGCAGTTAGTCGATGGTGGTGACACCCGAGAAAAGATAAGTCTTGAGGTGTTGTCGTCTGTACTTATGGTAATTGGTAGACTGTTCCAGATACGAGAAGCGGTGGAGCGGAATGTGCGGCTTGCGCACACAGTGTTAAACTATGTGTTACAATTTCAACAAGGGCCAAAGTAATCTGGCAAAAAGCAGAATCATTGCTCGATGCTGCCACCTGGTGAATTATAAATTAGTTTTTTTGTGAATTGAAAAGAACTGCATTGAAAAGAACTGCATGTTTTGGCTGGGGTTGACCCCCCAAATCTCCTCTCCTCCACCATCTAATACAAAATGCATCATGTGTAGAATGTGTAGAAATAGTTGGAATTGCTTGCGCTGCAAGAGTAATTCCACCTAAAACCAGATGTGCTATGCCCACAGAAATATACATTAGGATCACATATACAGGGTGGGCCAAAAAATGGCCCAACCTGTTCTTGTCAGAACTTCATGAAATCTTCACCAAATTTGATAATTTTTGGCACACAGACTGCCAAGACGATGGAATTATGTATAGTACCCTCATTGTCCACTTCATGCAATTTATGTCACCACACTACCATGTAAAATGCAGATGCTCAAAATTGTTGCATAATGCTAAGTTGTTGTCTCTGTAAAAGTTCTAATGACTTAATTAAGCACAAAATAAACTAAAATGTGATATATTCAGCACAATTATAAGTTTATGTAACAATTGCTTCCAAATTATCATAATTTATGCCCAAAGTCTACACAATGGCTTAGACGTGATGCCATGGCTGATAGTGGCATTAACGATCAACTGATCAACATCACAGCACTCATTCATGGATTGAATGTGTTTTAAGCTCATCAGTCAGCTATTTTGTTGTCTGCTATTTTCAGCGTAAAATATTTAATACCACAATATTATTAAATCACATGGTGCCCTGTGTGAAATTGATAATGAAAAGTGAGCAATCTGATGGTGATAATAACCGCGTAATGTAACAATTTGGAGCATCTGCATTTTACATGGTAGTGCATTGACATAAAATGTGTGCGGTGGACAGTGAGTACATCTTACATAATTCTATTGTGTTGGCTATCTGTATGCCAAAAATAATCGAATTTGGTGGAGCTTTAACAAAGTTCTGACAAAAGACAAGTCACGTCATTTTTGACCCACCCTGAACATCAAACAAATTAATCCATTTGGATGGATTTTCATAAAGCATTCCAGGCTGAAAATCTGGAAAATGGGCATCAATTTCTCGGAATAGTCTATCTACATGCCAGCCGTCATGAGCACTTATAACCTAGCGTAGTGCCACTGCCCAAGACTCAACAGTTTTATAAAAAAAAAACATTAATTATAGTCAACCAAACTAGAGGTAAGATGCAATGAAAAATAAACAATAATGCAGAATAATAGCTGATATTTTTCCTTTTCACTCGCACAATCCTTCTCATGCAGAAAAATAATATTTCTAAAAAGTCAAACCAAGGAGAAATCACATATCAGTGTGACATATCAGTATCAAAAAAATTCAGAGAAAGTCCGCAACATAAAACGTAGTCCTTCCTGAGCACAAGAACTAGAGGGTGGCAACAATTTCGGCTTCCTTAGCCCTCAGCCAGACACCAGCTTACACTGTGAGACCATAGTGCATTAAATGGTATGTCTGCTTACATCCATCCCAGCTTTCATCGAATGATACTAACTGCATCCACCCACAGACGGATGGCCAGGCTGAGTTGACCTAGGTGGCTGTTTACATAGTGAGATGGTTTACCAGTCTAACGACGATCACCCATCCGAGTGCTAACCAGGCACAACATGAGTAACTTCATTTCTCGAACACTACACTACGTCGGCAAAAAAAGTCAACGGATTTAATTCATACCAACCTTTAGTGATACCTTTTCTGACATACTCTGCCAGAACGCCCTCTCTCTGAGCTCCAGAAAAGCTTCTAGCCATGCCTGATGGATGGACACACAACAACAACAACAAAAAACAAATATCTAGAGACCGTTACAAAAAGACGTGACAATTAAACACTTAAACACACCCAAAAAATGTGACATTAAGACACCCTTTCTACCTATGTTATTTAACATAGTGTACCCACTTATTTACAGTTACCCTCCAGGTTGAAACGTGGCAAAGGAAAGCTTGCTATATAGCAGCTCTGCTTACACAACTACCATGTCCATTAACTTTTACACACTGTGGTGACGAAACATTTTCAAACTGGATGTAGAAAAATACTAGCAAGAAAAAACGTTTTTATAAGCATCCATGATTAAATGAAAAAAAACTGTTTTGAAAACCGAACATTGGCAGTTTTATTAACTGCAGATTTTGAGGATTAAACCCAGGGTTTTTAAACAAAAAATCTGAGCTAATGCTCAGGAGACATGCGAGAGCCTATAGCAGTTCCTGTTCGTAGGTAATGTTGGTCTATCTCCATCCATTTCATCACAGTTCACTCTTTTGCAGCCAAAAATTGTCAGAAATCAGTAAAAACCACAGATATAAAAACCATAGATAGTGGATTCAGCAAAAACTCTGAAGCCCAAAACATGCCACGCCCATCTCCGCATATGCACGATAAATATTTAATATATTTCGAATTACAAGCTTCTTTAATTTGGTTTGCGCAACAAAAAGTCGAAAGGTTACAGCTACATGATCTAAAAGTTTATGATATGCAATTTAGAACAAAAAATAACGTACCAGGTAGCAAAAAACAATCTAGTTTGCTAGCAAACGATAATGACGTTCGTGGCGTGAACTGCGTTTTTGATGGTCTATCTAACACTAAAACGCGGTAGGCATACCTGCTGACGGCACGGCAAACGAAAAATTCGAAAGAGTTTTGTTTTGTTGTATTGAGGCAATATACTACAAAATTTGTTTTTCATTTACCGGCTTGGGCGTTTTATAATATACTTGTCTATGAACAAACACTAACGCGTTAGGCATCAAAAACACAACCATAGGTGGTGGATCATACCACTTGAAATATACACTATGAATATTTAATGAAACTGGCTTCAACTCGTTGCGTTAGGCGAACCGTGAGTAAGCAGTCTACTTATTTATATGTCTGTGGTAAAAACCAATATTTTTAGGGTTCAAGGTCATTCAAGATCATCGATGTTGACATTCCTAAGAAGCTTGTCACCAGCGCTTGTTATGATAAGCAGCATGTCTGTACCTATCTGCAACTGTTTTCACGCTAGACAAACCAACAGCAGATAAATAACCACTTTTTAAAGGGGTACCCCTCTTTGACACCTGCATGTGCAGGAGTCTTTAAATCTAGAGGGTTCAGACTTGGATTGTTAAAATCTACATTCAATACTGAAAATTTCATACACAGGTTGTTTTTGTCTATCTCCAGCTATTTTGGCAGAATTCACTCTTGAAATGCGTGTCGCAGCTCAAAATCGCAAAAAAATTCGCTAAAACCTCCTATTTTGGGGGTTCAAGGTCATTCAAGGTCATCGATGTTAACATTTCTGAGAAACTCATCGCCAGTGCTTGTTATGATAAGCAGCATGTCTGTGCCTATCTGCAACCATTTTCACATTAGATGACCTTGACTTTTGACCCAAACGAAAAATTTCCCAGGACCCATGCATGTTTAACTATAACCAAAAAAAACTAAGTACCGTATTTAAACTAGTGAAGCAAGCCGAAAAAAATTTGAACTGCTGAATGAAGTATTTTTAGTAAGCAACAGTCAACACAAACTGGGTGATAGCTACTGCTGCTTGTTTTAATTTAAGCCTATGAAAAATGCATGATTCTTAAGAATAATTTTCCAGGATTTACCAGGACCTTAAGCTGATTTCCAGAACTTTCCAGAAAGAAAGTGAATTTCCAAAACTTTATAGGTCCTGGAATTTTCAAGAAAAAATCCAAAACTTTCCAGGACTTATCAGGAGGCGTGGGAACCCTGACTTTTGGATGTTTTTTTGTTCGGTTGTTAAGTGGGTTTACCCAATAAGAGCCACCATGGTTTTTGGGGCATGTGCCCACTGCCCGGGGTGCCTTATAGGCCAAGTCGCACGTAAAAACGATATTGGCTAAACATGTGTAGAATGCAACACTCATTAATAATACGCTGATCAATTGAAATGAAAACATCGCTTTGAAGTAATTTTATCACAAATATGTTGTGCCAGCCGAATGCACCCGAACGTGCCACAAAAACTGATGACGTCACTCACAGGACGCTTGGTTGACAAACTGACATTTGCATTTGAAAATAATAAATCCGTCAATTTTCCTCGGAATAATGTTAAATTTATAGAGCAAGTAATGGCGCATAGGTGACATCAGAAATTATGTCACTGTTTATTTGTTCACTACTAAAGGTGTGCGGTTAGTAAAATTAACGATGTGCTGGAATATTGTGGTTTTTAGTGGGTTAACTATTAGCGAAAAATTCGGCCTTTTTGAGGCTATATGGCCGTAAATTAAGTTGCATTTCACCTCAAGGCAATAAAGCTAGTTAGCAACCCTCCTGCAGGTGACGTCACAGTTCCGAAGATGGCCAAAGCCGTGAAAAGGGAAAAGTGAGTACTTTGAACGTGATTTTTAGGGTATTAAGATGAACTAGCAACCAGAAGATTAACGAATATTGACAAATTAGCATTTGATTAAACCAATTAGCGCTTTATAACAGTTACGAAAAATGATGTGACTTGGACTTTAACTCTGTGGGCATCTAAATGAAGAAAATTTGCATTTCTGACCCGATCCATCGAAATCATCACTCTCTTCGTAAGCCAGATCTTCAAACTCCAGAACCGAGCCCCGCGTATAGCTTGGCACAGAACCACACCTAGCTGAAGCACCAGTACCAGTTTGAGTTGTCTGCAAGGTGAACGGGAATGGCCAGTCGCCGCCGGCAGAATTGTCAGCCTGTGATGCAGCGGAACGAATGTTCATTTGCTGCACTGACGTGGTCACTCCTTCCCAGTCGTCCTGAATGTCTCCTGAGACTGCAGCGGCCCTTCCAGACTGTCTTGCGGGCCAGTTGTCATTGCCAGCACTCGCAGTGGCGGTCATGGTGGTTCTGCCAAAGGCGCCCCCGGCCGAAACTCGTGGTGTTGCAACGTAATCAGTGTCACTGAATGCAGCCGAGGAGGTGCTGAGTGCTGCTGCTGTGAGCTTGGTGGGGACAGTGTCCGGCTGGCTACAGTGCAAAGAAGAATGAGACCTCTCACTCGAAGGTACCGCGTTGTTGTTGGACCAGTTGTAGTTCTCCACCACCGAGTGTGGCGAGATCGGTCCTGCCGCCACCGCGAAGTAATCGCTGTCGTCAAAGTTCCCCGAGAAGGAAGGAGGAGTAGTGGCAAGTTGCGCGGTGGTGGACGAAGCGATGATGGTAGGAATTTCACCACCAGTGCTGGGCTGCGTGTGGGTGCTGTCATATAGAGGCCTGGCGGTGGTCTGGGTAGGCAGGGCCGGTTCCCTCTGAACATCTATCTCGAGCGGGGAGCCACTGACACTCACGTGGAACAGCTGGACATGAATTCGATGCTTCCCCGGGATTTCGGGCGTAAAGACCACGTTGTAGGAGCCATCCCGCTTGTTCGCAATGCTGAACGTCACTGCTCGGCTGTTCACATCGTTCAGCTGGATGTCAAGATGGGCCTCGGCGTTAACACAGTTGGTGTGACCGGTCTTGATCAGAACAATGCACTCACGGTTACACATGGTCTCGGTATTGGCCGCGAGGCTCACGGTCACATCTTCCGGCAAGGCATTACACAGTCGGAGGTATCCAAGATGCTCGGAGCGAACGTAGAGCCGGCCGGCCTGCACAAAGTCCACGTGCGAGAAATCGTCGTCGCAGTTGCTGAAGTCGACGCAGCCGGTGAAGAACATGTTGCAGCGAGCAACCATGTCCGTGCCGCCGACCTCGACAACTTCGCGTGATTGCATCAGCAGGTCAATATCAGACATTATCTGTTGCACATCGTTCAGCTCCCGACGCAGGGTTTCGTCACGAGATCTCATCCTGTCTTCCTGCTCCGACTCGTACGTCTGAAGCTCTTCAATGAAGTGGTTCATGCACGAAACCAACTGCTGGTGTAGCTCTCTCACAAAGCTGCATCGCATAGCGGAAACGTGTTTCATTCGATCAACGAAGTTACTTTACGCCGGGTCTGGCTAGTACTTGGATGGGTGACTGCCTGCGGGCAGGTAAATCATCTCGGTATGTAACCAGCTGCCTAGGTCAATTCAGCCTTCAATCCCTCTGGGGTAGGTAAATCGAGTATCAGCCTATCTGGTGCGGTTAAGGCGGGGCGCATTCACCTGTGTCAGGTGGCAGGTAACACTGTGTAATCCCATATGGCAGGTGACGCTCTGTAGCTCTGGAATGGGTTTCCATTAAGAGCTGTAACACTACCTTTAACCTTTAAAGTACGAGTGTATTTCTATCTATACACCCAAACTCCATTTCTCTTAAAACTCCCACAAGAATGACCACTTCCCCTCATCACTCAGCCAATATAATCCATATTATCCTGCATCGACATGTTTACAAAAAATATCCTTCCAACGATTTCACCAGGATGCTTCCAACTGTCCATAATAATATCACTAAATATATCAAATATATGGTAAATATATTATAAAATGTCACATCTGGTTATCCAGACATCAATTATGTATGCAATATATTAATTGTTCATGACACTTTTGCACGAGTAATATCCAAAAAATTGAAAAAAATTTTACGTCAAAATTATGTTATGTATTGCAAGTTTACATAACACATCGCTACAATAACAAAAATATCACAATTGAAACTCGACTTTCACTGACAACAACAGTGAACTGAGTGCATAAAAATATGACGACAACTACAACACCACCAAGTACTAGTGCAAAACTAACTACTGCTACTTCAATTACTACTACTCATACTGATACTACTACAATTACTGCTACTGCTATTACATGGAGTGTAGCATCTAGAACAACTACTACTACTAATAAAGCTGCTACAACAACAACAACAGCAACTATTACTTCTACAACTACAACAAGAAATCTGAGCTAATGCTCATGAGATGCACGAGAGCCTATAGCAGTTCCTGTTCGCAGGTAATCTTGGTCCATTTCCATTCATTTTGTCGCAATACATGTGTAGACAGCCAAAAATCGCCAAAAAAGCACTAAAAACACCTATTTTAGGGTTCAAGGTCATTCGAAGTCGTCAATGTTGACAATCCTAAGAAGCTCGTCGCCAGTGCTTGTTATGTTAAGCAGCATGTCTGTGCCTATCTGCAACCATTTTCATGCTAGACAAGCCAACAGCGAATAAATAACCACTTTTTAAAGGGTAGGCAGGGCTTTTTGACACCCGTATGCGCAGGCCTCCTTAAAGCTAGAGGGTTAGCTAAAATCTACATTTAATGCTAAAAATTTCACATGCAGGCTGTCTTGGTCTATCTCAAGCCATTTTGGCACAATTCACTTTTGAAATGTGTGTTAAAGCCCGACATCATGAAAAATTCACTAAAACCCCCTATTCTGGGGGTTCAAGGTCATTGAGGGTCATCAATGTTGACATTCCCAAGAAGCTCATCACCAGTGCTTGTTTTGATAAGCAACATATCTGCGTCTATCTACAACCATTTTCACGTTAGACGAGCCAATAATGGTAAAATAACGCCTTTTTAACGAAAGTGCCCCTCTCCCGTCCCTTCATTTGTGGGGGCCCAATTCACCCAGTAGCATGAAATTTTGTCTTACCTGGTCTTGGAATGGTACCGGGACGTTACAGACACCAAGACAGAATTACCATCCTCTGAACGTATTATGTATCTTATGTTTGCCTTGTTAAAGTTGTGTCTGTCAACTTTACATTAAACGAATATATGATGCTGATAACTAATACGCGCTATAGCTACGCTAGCTCTCGCATGCAAAAACTACTACAGCAGCATCTTGTACTCCTGCAACCGCTACTACAACAAATACTGTGACTACTAATACAACTAAAACAACTACAACTACAATACATAACTACAACAAACCCTACTGTGGCGCAGGGAATTTCTAGGGGCTGGTGGAAAAGGGTTAATTTACCTGACAAGAGATTCACGAGCAGCTGTGCAACGAGCATGCAGCTGCGTGTGCTGTGCTTCGCTGCTGTTAATTGTCTGATTGGCACAGCTCACAAAGTACTGCGCAAAGCGCTTCCACATTTGGAGCTGTTGCAGCTGATCTCCAACGGAGTGCCCAGCCATCTGCAAAATAACAACCATCACACAATATATGACAGCAAAACTAGCAAGAAAAGACCACTCAGTACAACTCAAACAAGGAAAAATTAACACAAAAAGCCCAGCTGTCGCTAGAATATAGCCAACCATGCTGGTCGTCAGTGACCTTCAAGGTCATCCAATATCGATGATTTTCATTTTATCTGTAAGGGCGCGTGCCACTTCCTACTGGTGATTAATAGTAAACCTTGGCCGTATCTCTCTGTTTCCGAGATACGACCAGTTTTCCGTTGAAAAAACGCACATTTTCCCTACCCTTCCCCCTTCATTCTACCCAAATTTGAAAATGTTCCCTTCGGAGTAAATCGCTGAAATTATGCATGCCTGAGTTTCACATGCATGGCTAATTATCCGTGTAAAAAGTTTTCCCCACAACCTACCATTTGCCATGGTACATCCGTTATAGACAGACAGCGGACAGACGAAAACCATGCTCAACCATTACTTAAGTACTGTCAGTGAAAAACAAACGGTTGAGTCATTGTTATCAAGGGTAGTGGCACATTTTGAAAAATGCTACAGCAATTGGCCATGTATTGGAGAAAGTTAAGAAAAAGTGAGGAGTCCAGGGACTAGAGTCCTTCTAGCTGCCAAGGGGGTACCAACTAATTGTTACAAGCTCCACAAAAGTCTGGATGAAAATAAATAAATTTGGTGACTTTAGGCATCACTATTAGTAACAACGAACAATTCCAGTGGAAGAATAATCCAACATTACTGATTGTGCAAAACCGAACTCAAAGTTCTGATACTTGCCAGATATAATTTGGGAGAAATTTTTAATGGCAGCACATGCAAATTAACTGTTGCTAAGCATTAAATTAACTTAGCGATTAACTGGTTACAAATACATGATTGGGCTACATGTATACCCAACTCTTAACAATCACTCATTTGCTGCTTTCAAAGAACAAGACCAGCCCAACATAGACTATACAAGTGATGTAACAAAAGCTATCGAGACTAACCTTTTCACTTTTAATAGACAACTGATAATAAACCGATCAAGCAAAATTTAACACTAACCATCTGAAACAACATCAGGCATAAAATTTATGATAGAGCAAACAGGTTTCGAGCCATGAATAAAAATACTCATTCAAACCATGAATGAAAATACTCAAAGTCCTGGATCTCGAGAACGGTCTTCAGAACAAAAATTGCAGCTCTGTCTTGGTCTTGAACTTGGCCTCAAGAGTTTGGTCTTAGACTTATGTCTCCAGATTTTGATGTATGGTCTCAGATATAAGTCTGAATTGCCACAACCAACCTCCAGGCCAACTCAGCCATCCTTCTGGGGTAAAAAGATAAAATACCAACCTCCCTGGTTGAGTCACAGTTAAGATTATATTTCTAGTGCACTCTAAGTTAATTTTAATGTTACAGGCTACATAAAATTACGTTTTACTTTACTTACTTTTACATTACTTTGCAGATGGTTCAGCCGCAGGACATTTCGGTTGCCAGTCAATATGGCCGCAAAAAATGTTTCGTCCAAAATGCCTCAACTTCTTTATGAGGGTCTGTGCCTTGAGGCAGTGATGCAGCCTGGTGCAAGTGTTAAACGTACAGAAGGTGAGGGTACTGGACTTCTATGTCACAGACTCATGGCACTTCTGATGCATTCTGCCGCATCAGTACATCCCAACAATGTTCAATCGACTGAGATCGGGTCTGGATGGCTCTCGTAAAAAATGCTCGGTGGGAACCACAAAACTTAAGACCACTAATTTAACTAGAAACGCAGTCAGAGACCGCAGACCTCCGCCAACGCCATGTTGTTCGGTTTCCCTTATGCCCCATTAAAAGCAATGTTAACGAATATTTCAAAGTGACGCAGAATATAGGATTCCATCCGGATCACCCCAAAAACTGAATCACTTGTAGTTTTTGCCATTCCTGACATTCCCTGAAAATTTCAGAAAGATCCTTCCATAACTTTTTGAGTTATCTTGCTAACACACAGACAGACAGACAGACAGACAAGCAATCTCTGGCAAAAAAATAACCTCCTTGGCGGAGGTAATTATTAAGAATTATTTTGTGGAATACAAGACGTCCTGCGGCCGAACTGGTTCTACGCCATCAACACTGGATTGGGTGAGAGATAACACTGTGATCCCATCCTGCCATTAGCCGTGTCACTGGTCGTCTGCCAACTATTACTCACATTACTCTACGTAAACACAACGTACGCAAAATTCAGCAAAGTAATAACTAAAAAGTAACGTAAAAAAACCGTAGTGGTATAATGTAAACGGCACCGATACTTCTTTTTCGACAAAATTGCAAATAAACGCAACAAATTCAATAATATTTACGTTCACATTACCCACCGTCCGCGTGTATTAACTTTTTAGAGATGGGCTCATGCGACGTAACGCAATTGTGAGTAACTGAGTACTTAAGTCGATACCTTGGCACAAGCAAAGACCGTAAAGCGCTTTACGGTCTTTGGCACAAGTGATCACCCTGTATAAAATATTTAGACAGATGTTAACTAATCATGGAGACAAATAGTACCCTTAGGTAGTATATAGGTCCACGAAAAACTGTCCGGTTTTATTGACGAAACTGACTATGAATCTTTCTCGCAGTACTGAATTTTGCCACAAAGCCTGCATACTCACTCACCGGGTACTCACCCGGTGCAGCTGCACCCGTTGCAGACACACGTAACATCAGAACTCCATGCAGATGACTGTTGCGAATCGTACAGCTGATAGGACTTGTAGACTTGCTATAAGTCTTTGAAGAAGTCCATCTGACGACTTCTCCAAGCGGCTCGTAAATGAATTTACCGAAGGAACGTCCACTTCATCTTGTGACAAACTGTTCCACCGGTTGATAACACGCTGCGAGAAAAACTGAAGACGTGCATTACAATGGTAGTGGTTCTTGACAAGTTTCAAACTGTGACCTCTAGTCCTGCTGTCTTCACTTTTACGAAAAAAATTCGTCCATGGAACAGCTGTGAAACCCTTGAACATTTTGAACACTTCAATAAGATCCGCTCTGTTGCGTCGTTCCTCTAGAGACCACAGACCCAGCTGCCGAAGCCTTTCATCATATGGCAATCCTCGCAATTCCGGAAACAATCTAGTGAAACGATGCTGAACCCTCTCAAGTAGCTCTTTATCCTTGCTGTAGTACGGGTTCCAGACAGATGAACAATAGTCCAAATGCGGCCTGACAAGAGATTTGTACAAATTTAGTAAAATTGATCTATGTCTGTACTTAATGGTTCTGCTGATAAGTCCGAGCATTTTATTCGCCTTACTGTAACATTCTTTGCAGTGACGAGCTACTTTCAAGTCCCTGGAGAAAACAACACCCAAATCTTTTTCCGATGACACTTCCTCAATTGGCTTCTCATACATGGAATATGACGAATCTGCATCAGTAACGGACCTACCGTAGCGCATAGACTTGCATTTTATCACATTGAATTCCATTTGCCAACGAATAGCCCACTTGCAAACCACGTCCAAGTCGCTCTGTAATTCGTTCCGATCATCGTCACAGGTGACCTCGCGGGACAGCTTGGTATCATCTGCAAATTTAAACACACGACTCGATGTACCATCTTCAAGGTCATTGATAAAAATTAAGAACAAAATGGGGCCGAGCACGGAGCCTTGTGGCACACCACTGCAAACCTCTCTCCAGCTTGAACAAAAGCCCTTCAGACAAACCCTCTGCCATCTGTTTTTCAACCAGGCCTCAATCCATCTGCATACAACTCCGTCGATTCCATGTAGCATGTAGCAAGATTTTTATGGATTACACCAGTAATTAATAATTGGTGAAAAAAACGGGTACTAACGGCAATTACTCGAATGTGGAACCGAGTACAGGTATTAGGTGCCCGAGGCGCGTTTCGCACTTTTTATTTCTGTGAGAATCTCTGATATTCTCTGAAAATATCTGAGATGCTGCGTAGAATTCGCGTTTCGCATCTGCTTTTTTTCTGAAATTCTCAGAGAATCTCTGAAAATCTCAGAGAAATAAAAAGTGCGAAACGTACAAATCAGTCACTACCACGCAGTTGATTTCCATTCTATCTCTGCTTTTACCCGTTCAATGCGTTACATCCGTTCTCTCGCAAAATATTTCGGTTACGTGGTGTTTTTGGGTCGTTCGCGTAATTAATGAATGCCATGGATGATTGGAAGCTAAAGACAACGTCAGTGGTTAGGCTTCGAAGAAGGGTGATGGTAAAATGCGAGGTGCGAGGAGGGTATAGTGCGAGGCGAGCGTGCGAGGATTCGTGCGAGAAACGGGGTAATTTGTGAGGCGGCGTGCGAGGCCGCCTGCATTGTGTAGAACTGCGGCGCACAATGGCTGCAAGCGACGGCGTGCTTTGATCTAATCTGTAGCGGCGACGACCGTTAATTGACGTTGACAGGTGATGTAACTCAGCGTGG
>Ga0209367_1003350_pt1 | contig 21769 bp, 14 predicted proteins | sample WorMetLIZISLAND2_FD_187412 | JGI IMG/M metagenome (GOLD analysis project Ga0209367, IMG submission 187412) | Marine gutless worms symbiont microbial communities from Max Planck institute for Marine Microbiology, Germany - Olavius geniculatus... ...
TTGACGGTCGGTCGAGCGGGGCGGGGGGGGGGCATACGGCGTAGATATCCCGGTACGCAGAGTGTTCAGTAGCCGTGTGTATCTAGACTGACTCGCCGGGCGGCTAGAGCGAGCGGTCACCGCCGTCGTTTGATGTCTCCATGAAGAGCAAGCAGACAGTCCAGTGAGTGAACGCGCGAGTTCATCGGTCACTGGTCGCCGTCCAGTCGTACCCAGACAGACGATAGTGGGACGATTCGCGCAGTCCCTTTGATGGCTGCTGTAACTTGTAGGAAATTACTCTTGGAAATTACTCTGTGTTGCTGTGTCGTGTGCAGGTTCATCATGAATAGAGTCAACAGTAAATAGAAGAATGCAATAAAGATTCGAGTGTTTAAACATTAGTTCTACAATAATTTTTTGTTGTTAATTAAATCTTCTTGTATTAACATTATAATGCAAATGAGCACTTGCTGCTGTCTGGCTACCTTTAACCCTTCTGCTTGTGCTAGCTGCATTAACCCATGCACACTCCATACAAGGACGATTAGTGCACTGGGCGCGAGGAGGACAGGACAGTGCTGTTTTGTTGGCTAATTTTTGTAGCCAACAGAACTGATGACTGAAACTGCAAAGTAAACCAAGTTGGCCTGTAGTCAGCGTTACAACACAGTAGCGACGTATGACGAGAACTAAGTCATATGCGTCATATTTTCTGTTTTTGCTTATTTCACAAAAGGTGGCATTAGATCCGATCAAACCCTGCAGTGCAAGAATCGTCCTAATGCAGCATCAAAGAAAGTGCACGAAATGTCGCAATACCAGACAGACAGACGGACAGACAGACAGCACCGCCGGCGCAGAGATAACTAACCGGCAGCGTCGCGACCGATACCGGAAGAACTAGGCGTAAATCAGAAACGACTTCATGGATCGGCCACCCATGACGTCCGATAGCATCACGACTTGCAGCCTGCCACACACGACCAGCTCGTCATCGTAGCATTATGTGCACGGCGCTCACGCGTCCTCAACGACCGCACAGCTCTACGTCGAATTTAGGAAATACCGCAAACGAAATCCCAGCAGAAAGAAATCTCTATCCACAGCCCCGACTCTAATCCTACGAGCAAAGATGTCTGCGTCGATTGCGGCGGTCGGTTTAGATGCTGTTGTAAACTTGTAGTCGGCGCTAGAGCCGTCCGACATGCTTGAGCCGGCAGCGGACGCCAGTGACTCGCCACCCGCAAGTAAACATGTTTGCTAGATATATTTGCTAGATATAATGTGCGATATTTTCTTGAAGTTATTTCCACTTTCAATGATTCACTGTGTGCGTGTGTGTTTCTAAGTAAGCAAAGTAACGGTATATGTTCGCACCAATTACGTTTTTACGCCGTTTTATTTTCGCGTTAGGAGCTCGTACGGAACACACTGACAGACATACGGGCAATACGTGTAATGTGCTCTATATATAGGACTGTGATACCCGCATAATAACCTTTGTATTGGCTTTGTTTTAGTGAGTCATCACCGTTACATCGGGATCAATATTGTCATCTTATAGACACACGATTCTGCGCGTTTTTTTATATGAAACTATTCACCAAAAAGGTGAATAGTTTCATATAAAGGCAAGTTTATTACAATACAATACTACCGACTCGACCACCGAGTCGGTAAAATTTCGCTGCCTCTTGCTAAGTAATGCCGAACGTTTTCCGTTTGTTCGTCCAGCAAAAAATGTGATCATAAATATGGGAATTAAAAAATAAAATGAAATTTTTAACACACTATACTCATAACGTTAGTGTCAGACGTATGCGTGGGCTGTTTCGCACGGACTTTATCAAAAAGAGTGATCCAGAAAGTGAGCCAGCAAGGTTTTTGTCATAACTTGTTCAATTTTCAATCATTGTCGCACTCTCCATTGGATTTTCATCAAATTTATCTCACGACATGATTACGAACGGCTGAACTGTTCGCTTTATGAAATATTAACGTCTCAAAGCTAAGCGGCAACATTCGGCAACAGCTGCAGGGCTAAAAATCTAAAAGACAAAACGGAACATTATCCGGAAAAAAACACATATAGAAATCGACTGGTGTACAAGGTCCAAAGCGTGCGGTAAAAATGAAACAAAGCTAAAGCAAAATCGGATCTGACTGCATGGCGACGCCTCCTAAGTCAGTCCCGTAGGAGCTGTATCGTTGAAGTGATTTAGTCGTTTATCTCGCTTAGTAATCGTCGTCCTGGGGTGGTGGGTGGGTGGCTAGACGGCTGTTGCTGACCGACCGAAGGCGCAGAGCGCTTCTCCAATCTGTCAGTGTAAATTTGATCAACGCCGGAGCACGGCCGGACCGCAACGACGACGACGCACATTGTCGACGTCGTCAGCCGCGTCGTCGTCGTTGTCGTCGCGCAGCTGCAAGCTAGGGGGAACGTCGAGATGAAATTAGGTTAAACATCACCGGCGGCCGGCTGTTGTTCGGCATCCGGTTGTTATTGACGACCGGTACGGCGGTACCCACGGGAAGACAGCAGATAGAGCTGGACGATATCTTTCTGGTCGTATCACTTTCACTCACTACGAACGATGTCGCCGAGTTTTAGAAATCGTTCGATCGTTTGTTCCAGCATTTCCCTTTATCCCATTCTCTGTTTTCCCCCTTTTTTCCATTCTTTTTTTGCAAATCCCCCCTGTAATGACTACACTATACAATATTTCTACACAAATGCACCACGGTTGCCGGAGTTCAATATTTTGATCAGCTCCTCCGGTTTTAAAGCACGAGTTAGTTGACAATCAGTCACAACCTGACGTCCGCTCTGGCAAACTTAAAATTCTTTCTGGTAATGATAAAGCCGCACTATCGATAGTCCTGTTAGTAACTGACGTCAGGGACACGGCCAGTGTCTGCTGGTTTTCGTTTCCTTGTTTACGTAATTTTCAGCTCTTGTTCGAATCGATGCGAATACCCAGCGACAGGTGCAGCACTAAGAAAGTACAGGACGGGCGGCGGATGCAGATGTTGTTGTGACGTCACTGTGCTGACGTGTCACGTGACCAGACGACGGATGGTGCACGTCGTTGTCTCTACAATAGATCAGTTAGCAACGCCACGCGACGAGTCGGTCGCGAGCTAGTAGCCTACGTCGTCGCCAGTTTCTGAAAGCGTCCAGGCGAGAGCCGCATTCAACGCCACCGTTTGTCAATCTTACTACCACCGCGCCTGGTCGGCCTTTCGTTACGCCGACCGTGTTTAGCAACGAACGACGCCTCTCTGTTATGTGTCTACTTCGTGACCACGACTTACAATAATTCATGTCTCTTGTGGACCGACACAACAGCCTCCGATCTGTTCTGTTACATAATTACCGCGGCTTGTTTTTTTGCCAGTTATCCTACGTTTTTGACCCGCTACAGATATGCTGTGCGTATAGGTTAGTGCTCGTCGTCCCAATTAGCGTCGTTGTCGTCTGTAGTCTGTCCGTCCGCCATCTGTAACGGATGTATTGCGGCTACCCTGTGTCTTAAACATAGGCATGTCAAATTTTCGCGACCTAGTGCAAGGGAAACATTTTCAAAATTGGGGTTGAATAGAGGGGGTGGGGTAGAAAAAAATGTGCATTTTCAACGGAAAACTGCCCATATCTCGGAAACGGTAAAAGATAAAGTCCAGGTTACTGTTAGTCACTAATAGTAAGTAGCGAACGTCCTTTCAGATAAAATGAAAATCATCGACCTTGGATGACTTTTAAGGTCAGTATACTGCAACAGGGTAGTGCAGCGACACGTTTTTGGTGTGATGTGATCTTAAATAATAGTATTCTCACAAATTTTTCAAAAACTCTGCTAGTAAAAATCCGCTGAAAATTTACCAAGTTGTCGATTAAGTTTGGTGCACCACTATTTGGGGATCGACACAGTGTAAGCAGGATGCAATCTTTAAATTAAGTGTTCAGAGGATGATGACGATGTAGGCTCATGGACAGTGTCGTCGAGATGAGTATTAAAGGCCTACTGTACAGCGTAATAATAACATGTTGGTTGTTTTAGCGCCTGTTACATGTCGAATTATCGATATCGAGAATTCGAGATATTTGGTATCTCACCAAAATTGAAATTGTGACATTGACCCATCCCTAGTTACTATCTTTTGTCACGGTGTAAGAATAACATTATTGCTATTTTATGTTGTTTTGATGGAGGTGAGAGGTCTTTTCAAAGTAACTCGGAAAATGTGTTAGGTTTTGATTCTAGTCCGTAAACAATTTGTTATTGTCGTATAAAGCCGAATGCTATTTGTGCTGGGGTGAAAATAAACGTTTGTCAGTTAAGACTTTACTAATAACGGCAGTGATCGCATTGAGCAACGCGTGTCTAGTTTCTGTTTACTTTTGCAACAGACACCCCCAGTCTCCACAGAGCTTATTTCAACTGATTAGATTAAGTTAGGGTTAGGGATGTTGATGTTAGCAGATTGAAGCAGATGATTAACTATGCAATAAATATGTTTATCTGTTTTTTTTTATTTTGAAAAGGTCAGTGCTGGGGGTAGATCGGCGATCTCGCACTAGTGAGCAGAAAATTACTAGTGGTAGACTTTATCTAATTACATTTATCACTTTATCTAATTACATTTATCATGACTGTGGTTGGGACTGAAATATCAGTTACTTTGTTATTAATTACCAAATTTATTCAAAAACGATATATTTTACTGTTACAAAGAAACAGATATGGCTTGAGATGGACTCAGATATAATACTGAATAAGCCTGATTTAAATACGTGACAGTGTCATGGCATGGTCCTATGACTACCAAGAACATAAGTTCTACCATGTACCTAATAATGTGCCTACCCGATCTACCTCTAGCAATTTTCCAGTGCTAACAGCAAGATCGCCAATTTACCGCTAGAATTACTGTTTTGAAAAATATCTGTTAATGTCTGAGGCACGTTTCGCACTTTTTATTTCTCAGAGATTCTCTGAGAATCTCAGAAAAAAAGTAGGTGCGAAACGCGAATTCTACACAGTATCTCAGATATTTTCACACAATTTCAGAGATCCTTAGAGAAATAAAAAGTGCGAAACGTGCCTCTGATGTTGGTCACTGAAACAGTTTTCGTAATTTCAGGTGTCTAATTTCGTTGGTTATATCAGCAGCAGTTTTTGCAGCAGCGTCCGTAGCCGCAATTCTGTGTACAACAGCTCCAATTTTTACTGCTTGCTTTTCTTGCAGATCACTTGTAGCTAACACTTTTTAATTTGTGGTGCCATGACGCTTTGGTTTGTTTTTAGTGTTTAAACTGCACTGAATTTAGTCAATTACTTCTCCGAAAAATAATTACAATTGTTGCCACCAGATGTCATATTTTAGACCAAAATGCACCAAATTTGATTTCGGCTCAAGCTCCGCTTGAGACTTGCTGGGAAAGCTTCCAGTGCTCACCTAGGTCTCCTAGCTGAATTTCAGGGGCCCTGCATCTAAGGGAAAAAACAAAAAGGGGGAAAGAAAGAGAAGAACAGAAGAGAAGGGAAAGGACAATGTGGAAGAAAAAAAGGGAACGGGAAAGAGAGAAGGAGGCGGAGAAAACGAAAAAGGGAGAACAGGAAGCAAAAGAAAAGAAAGAAGAAAATTGGAAAAGGCAGAGGGTGTTCAAGTTGGGAGGACGGTTGTTTGCTGGTGCTCAGGAAAGATCGATGCCCTTGGTCAGCAGCACCAAGAACAGCGTTGGTAGCAGTAGAGCCTCAGCAGCAGCGTCAGTAGCAGCAGCAGCAGAGTCTGAACCGTAGAAGTTTGTCGTAGAATGTTTAGTTACAGCAGTTGTATTTTACAACTTGTCTAATGCCGTCGATCTAATGTCAGAATTCAATGGACGTAACTAGAGTTACTACTAGAGTTATTACAGTTGTATTCTACATTTTTAGTATAACCATCGGCATAGTGGTAGAATTCAATGGTTGTAACTAGAGTTATGACACTTGTATTCTCAATTTTAGTGTCATAATCACAGTTCTGTTTACAGCATGGTGTCGTAAAACGCACATACGACAGTTGTATCCGAACAATCACTGGCTGTTTTGAGCTCTGTAGAAGTTACAAGTGACGTTATTCGATTTACGACACTTGTATTCTACAATTTAGCAGACATTTCATTTTACGTCTTTTGTATTCTAACTAATTAAATGAAAAATATTGAACATTCAAGTGTAAAAATGGCGGCATCAGATGCGGGACAACATGACGATCCATATGGTATAAAAAAGTCATTTTTGATAAAAAGTCAAGTTATGACAGTTTTATCCTACAGCAACGATAATGGTAGATCTAATGTGTAATTGCACGTGTGTAGCTTATATATGGTTTTTCTATGGACATTTTTTTTGTATTATGATGCTTTACTTAACAGGTGTCAGAGTTTGATGCTATACGCCAAGCTGTGTTTAATCTTATTGCAGAATATGAGGATATCGATGCATTGCTGCAGGAAGTTAGTGCTTATCATTTTGTAACGTGAACTGAGTTCTGTGATCAGCTTTTGATATTAATCAGTTCTAATATTTGCATTTTAATTGCATTTACTGGCATGACAAAGGAAACACTTGCAGTTGTATTTTTAGCACGTCTTAGCCATCGCAATTCTGTCTCTCCGTCCGTTCGTTCGCTCGTCCGTCTGTCACACAGGTGGATCAGTGGATCAGTCAAAAATGGTGCAAGCTACGATCACCAAATCTTCACCGTCAACTGCCTGGAAGACTCTGGTTTCAGGAACCGTAAAGCTTTTCGATAAATTCGAAGGGGCCACCTTGAATGAGGGCGCTAAATAAGAGGGGGGTGGGTAAAATTTGCGATTTTTGGCCAATAAGTCGTATCTCAGTAACAGTGCGAGATAGGGCTTAGGTTACTATTAATCACTAAGGAAGTCGTACACTGGCTTTCGATTGGTGCCAAATTCAATGACCTTGAATGACCTTGAACGCCAAAATAGGGGGTTTTATGGATTTTTTGGCGATTTCGGGCTGCGACACAAGTCTATATCATTCACAAGGTGGCACCATGGAACTATTGTTATGCGATCCAGATAGATAATTTGGTATTTGTATATTAACTTAGCGTGAACACCTCAATTTTCAGCTAAACTACTGAACCGGAACTGCTATAGGTTTTCGCATGTCTCGTGAGCATTAGCTCAAATTTCTTGTCAGTTATTCAGGCAAGGATTTACTGATATTACTGGCCAGCGATCAACCCAACCACATCACAGGGATTTTGATTAAATAAGCATTTGCTGAACTGGTAACTATTTCAGTACTATTGACAGTAACATTTGATAAGGCTTGAAGTAACTTTAATTTATAAGTGCATTTTTTAACTGGCAAATTAAACTGCAATGTGCTGAAAGAAAGTTTGTTCTGTAATTGTATGTTATGTAGTTTCCTAGATATGCTACTTTATGCATAAATAATTAGATAAAATAATTTACTATTTTATATTACAGCTCTTTATTACAGACAAGTGGAAGTTCAGAAGCAGATAACTCATCTATGGTGTATGTGGTCAGATACATTTTTTCCGAATTGGAAGTTTTTTTTTTCGAAGAAGTACATTTGTGATGAGATCAGTGACTCAGAAATTTATTACATTTTTTACCATACACAAAGTACACCATTTAATTTTAGCTTTTATTCATTTTTTCTGCGTATTCATTGACAGAGTAGTGACAGTGCCACTTTTGGTGGCACAGTTGCAGTTGATGCTATACACCAAGATGCTGCTTATCGGTCAGGTTTGTATCAATTTTGTGTAGTATGTCTCTGAATCTATGTATTGGGCTTGTACTGCAATTTACCTGACAGCATCTTTTCATCATCATGTGTTGTTTGTTAATCTATGAGTTAATAGTTTTCTGGCTTAGTCTCTGTCCAGTGCAGTAACAAGTGTTTCTGCAGTGTAAAACCGGGTATAAAATGACTTTGCTTCTGTTCATTTTTCTATGGATTAATTGTGACATGCAATTTTAGACTCATCTTCATTAAATTGGAACAGTTTTTCTTAACATTACGAGGAAAGGTTTTTTGGGGAGTCACGTAGTCTGAAGTATAGAATTACCGGTATGGATGCACATGCTTGTCAATTAAGTGACTTGACTACAGTTTGTAAATAATAGAGAAACAATTGTCATAGTTCATAAGCTCTTCTATTCTCGATATTGCTGTATCTGAAAACAGGAACTTATGTTTTGCAATGGGTTATGTGAATTGTGATGAACTGAATAAGGAGCATTTAGCTAGAAATCTGCTGAGTGTTTTCTTAGTATTTGTAAAGGTTAGTGCATTAAAGTCATTAAATGCCAGAAACTTGTAAATTTATTTATGTTGATTTTAAGCACAGTGTTGAATGACAGGAAATACATTTCATTACAGAGAAAGCGTAATTATTCTCCTATAATTGTACGTACCAGGTAATTGATTCGATGTTCTCACTCTTTCCACTGAGATCAAGTACTGCATTCATCCAACCGACACCAGCTTATCATAGTTAACTGAGGACTGTGTTTTACTTATTTACTGTCACTTAGAGTGACTGGAAGGACATCTGGAAGGGCATGCATAGATTTTCTGCCACAACAATTACCAAAATGTTGCTTTTGGGATTGGCTTAACCAATTCCGAGAAAGTGGCTTGTTATCCTTGCTGTGTTGAGAGATTAATAGTGGAAAGAAATGCTGCCCGTGTTCAGTTGATGGAATTTTGTCAGCTCTTGAGACTCGATGCATGATCAGTGGAAGCCCTGTGTCGGTGGTTGCTGCGGTCACATTGGGTGGCAAACTTCGCACACTGTTAGCGACCGAGTCTGATCCAGCCACACAGATGCATTCACTCCTGACCAGTGAATCACGGGTGAGACTGATTATGTTAATTCTCTGCAGTATTCTTTTGTTTTGCTTACACCGATGAGGTTGTTTTAATTCTTCACTTGCTTCTGTTGCACTTTAACCTACTGTTCGTTCTCATTCAGCCAAGAAACTATGAAACATGCAGCATCGTACTCCAGTGTATTCCAAACTTTTTTGGTCCAGCAGAATTCTACACAAGCATGAAAGTCACTCACAGAACCCTGGATGTTAGTTCAACAGTGTAAGCAAGGCTTAAGGTTCGAGTGGTATGGGGACCGATGTCCCCCAGAGGTGTCAATGGGCAGATGGGGTTTGACGTCACAGGTTAGATTATTGTTATCCTTCTACTGACCAACTGCTGAGTCCTTGGTAGATGCTTGCAGAACCATTGTGTTCCGCTCAACCCTGGCTGAAAAACATCGCCATGCTTTGTTATTTTGGAAAGATAACCAGATCATTGACTCTGCCAGCTGTCTGTATTAGTTTTGTTCACTGATTAGTACTATTCTGTGTGTTTGTGCATTTCTTCATTATTTCTTGTTAAACTGCAAATTACTAGTTTAGTTTTGACATATGTCAGTGTCCTTAATACTGTTTTGTTGTGACTTCTATTTGTTGAACTGTAAATATAATATTTTCTTTGCATTTTGTTGGAAATAAACGTTTCTAGCAAAATGCATTGTACTGTGTGGAGAATATAATCTGTGTTTGTGTTGAAAGTGTCATGTGACTGGTGACAGTTTGTGAAATAGGATCGACTGTTGACTATAATCGAGGTGTGTCAGCATCTTCAACTTGGCTCTGGGTTCAACCAGAAAGCGTTTGTGAAAACACTCTGCAAAGATGTGAGTAGCTTGCATCGAACTTTTTTTGCTGTTGATTCATTTGTGAACGTTTAAACTTTATTTGATCGTGAGCATCTTTTTATGTTCTTGTGTTATTTACCATTAGTGCTTTGACGGTGACATTTTTGGTTGGCCACAGTGACAGAAAAGGCATCTGCCTGTAAAACATTTCGCTTCAACAGTTTTTACGCATGACAGCAGCTACTGCTGTAGCGCATCTAAGCCATCGCAATTCTGTTCGTTCGTCCATCCATCTGTCTGTCACACGGGTGGATCAGTCAAAAACGGTACAAGCTAGGATCACCACATCTTTACCATCGGCTACCTGGAAGATTTTAGTTTCATGAACCGTAGAGCTTTTCCATAAATTTGAAAGGTGGTCACCCCGAATGAGGTTGCTAAGTAAGTGGGGGTAGGAAAAATTTGCGTTTTTCAGCCAATGTTGGAATTCATGCATTGGACGTGGTGCGCAGTACTGAAATTTATGCACTGGATATGGCGCTGGGCGTCATCTGCCTTCGAGTCTAAATGAAACATTGTTGTGAACTTAGATTTCGTTTGCACCGGGCCTTCACACATGCATCGCTGTCGCACGTTCCTTTTTGTGTTAGCTGGGCTTTTCTGGTCAGAAGTTTGTTTCAGAGGAACAGGTAAGATTATTGGACCTATCATTTACCAGAATTGTACACAGTCAAAGCACACACCCTCAGTATGAGTACTGTCTGTTGGTGAACTAGGGACTGCTGGTTTAGATGTAGTCTTGAGTATGCTGTCCAGTTTCTGTGTTGCTCTTTCTTATTTTGGCCAATTCAGTCAACTAGTACATAAATTTGTAAGGTAACCCTTGAACGAGTGTTCCCAATTTTAAGCACTGTCTACTGATGTCAACTTTTTCTAGTTCTGGTGGAATTTGCTGGTTATGTGGCTATTCTTGTGTTTGTGTGCACTGGCAGAGTTCTCGCTTTACTCAGTTACCTGCACTCAATCCCCTCAGGCTGCCTGAGGGAAGAGGTGGGGCAAGGTGGGGGGGCACGTACCTAAGGCCCAAGGATTCAAATGCTGTGTGTCTTACTGGTTCTCTGTCTCTGTGTTAGGCTGTAAATAGGGTGTTTACACGATCCAGCAGACGTTCAGCATTACACTTGCTGGAAGTTTGCTGGATGTTTGCTCACTGTACTTTTTTTATTTATCCTTACTGCTTCTAACCTGAGTGAGTTGGGAAGCCTTTATCAGATTGAATTATCAGATTGAAAGAAGTGCAAAGGCACACCGAGTGACTTTACTGAACTGAACTGAAGTTACAGAGTTCAGCTATTGATTGATAGGCGAGCAGGGAGAGCCCATTGGTCATAGGTTAGCATGTACATGTGCATAGTCACGTAGTCACTGACGCCATTAGATGGTGCCCACTGTGATGCATTACTGCTTGCCCATTGGACAGTTTGTCAAAAACTAAACCATGCCAGTTCAGTTCAGTCCAGTTCAGTTACGTCGCTCTGTGGATATCCTAATATGCTTGCCAGTCCTGTGTGTTGTACAGTGCTCAGAAGGGTTGAACTTGGAAGGGCTGTGGCGACTGGGGGAAGCTGGTCTTCTAACAATGGAGTTGTATGTTGTCAAGTACGTGCAGCACATTACATGGCTTGTTATCGGGCTGGTTAGGGCAGTGGACTCACAATCAAGAGGTTACGGGTTTGGCTCTTGGTCAGTTTAATGCGGTGTTGGCAGGTTTCTGCTAAAGTTGATCTAAACTGTAGTTTCAGCTGGTTAAAGATGGTGCAGTAGACACAGGTTTTTACCAGTTTCTGCCACTTTAAACTTTGTTGTGTAGATTTCGTTACACAACAGTTGCAGAACAATAAAAAGCACAAGTAGCTACACTTTTGTTTTTACGTGCGAAAGCAGCTACTGCTCTCAGCACATCTTAGCCATCGCAATTCTGTCCGTACGTCCATCTGTCCATCTGTCTGTCACATGGGTGAATCAGGCAAAAACGGTCCAAGCTAGGATCACCAAATTTTTACCGTCGGCTGCCTGAAAGACTCTAGTTTCAGGAACTGTAAAGCTTTTCCATAAATTTGAAGGGGATCACCCCGAACAAGGGCACTAAATAAGAGGGGGAGTGGGCAAAATTTGCGATTTTTGGCAAATAAGTCGCTGTATCTCAGTAACGGTGCGAGATGGAGCCTAGGTTACTATTAATCATTAATAGGAAGTCGTACACTGGATCTCGATTGTCGCCGAATTCAATGACCTTGAATGACCTTGAACGCCAAAATAGGGGGTTTTATGGATTTTTTTTTGGCGATTTCGGGCTGCGACACAAGTTCATATCATTTACAAGGTGGCACCACGGAACTATCTGTTATGCGATCCAGATAGAGAATTTGGTATTTGTATATTAACTTAGCGTGAACACCTCAGTTTTCAGCTAAACTATTGAACCGGAACTGCTATAGGCTTTCACACGTCTCGTGAGCATTAGCTCAAATTTCTTGTTGATATTTGTTTATAGTAATTGTGCAATAAAGTTGCAGTTTTGTTTTAAATGGTGAATTTTTGCTACTGAAAATATTATACTTTAATACAAATTTTATAGGTTTACAGTATAGCAGTCAGTGTGATAGCGTTAATGAGTATCTGTCAGTTTAAACCAAATTTCCACCGAATGTTTTAAACCTCTGGATGGCAGAAATGGGTTTTTGCGAACACGAAAACCAGTCCCACCAAATCACTTAATGTATGGCATAAGGTAGGCCTACAACATATTGCCATTTGAAATGTCTTTCCCCCCTCTCTTTCCCCCCTGTCTTTCAGTAGACATCATCTTAAAATTAATGACTGTCTGGAGGATAATAGGGAAGATTATTAGAACTACCATTATGGTAGTTACATATGCACACATATAACGGAGTTCTTACTATTTTAGGTTTAGCTTTTTTGTGTTTTGTGTTTCTGTTAAGTTTTAACTTACCCTTCCATTACTATGTGTTTGTGTGCATTCTGCCTGGAAATGCCATCCCTGAAATGACCTTTACCGTACCATGTCGGGTGGGACATTAAACCCTACTCACTCACTCCATTTGACATTTAGATTTTATCTCACTTAACTTGTTGCACAGGGATACAAAATATTGCCATTTCAAATTCACATTTTGTCTGGCATCTTCACTGAATGTGTTATCATGTTTGTAGAAACCTGACTCGTCCATTGCTGGTGAAGAATCTGACAAAAGGAATTGTGAATCTATGCATCAGTCAAGAGTCGGGATCTGAGAGTTTAGAATTGAGGAAGCAGATTATCGGCAGGCTTGTCACTAGGTTACTCAGTATTGAAAGCAGTTTTGCCGATGCTGATAGCGATGCCGATAATAAGTCGAAAGGTCTGAAGAAGGCAAGTAGCTTTCGGCTTTTCTGTCATGGTAGAGATGTTAGTGAATCAACTGACTATTTGCACTATTGTCTGCATGACATTAGTGTTTTTTTGTGTAAAATTATTGTTGGTATTTAACTTTTAGGTAAACTGCTGTTGCTGAAATTAGACGAATTAGAGACCTGGCAAAAAAATTACCGGAGTGGGTGATAAGTTCAGCGAACATTTCAGGGCATGACTTCAGTGCCCTTGTGGGAATCTTGTCAAGAGGCAATGACTTTGAAGACATTGACCGAATGACAGTTAACGTTTCTTTGAAAGTCGTTGGTCGAATATTTGTGAACACACTTACATTATGTTTAGCGTCAGACTGCAGTTGGTCAGAATGCAGACAGCGAATCCGTTGTTTAATGGTTGTATTGATATTGTGGAGTTTGTTAAGGAAAAAAGTGGCGAAATCATTCGACAGTTTCCTGCTCTCACCAGGAGATCGAACAATTCGCGGCTCTGTCGAATGTAGTGTGTTGCGAATCTCAGACCAGCAATGGCGAGGATCGCCCGACGCATCTCTGATCTTCGCCGTGTAGTGATCGCGTTGAGATTCTACGATGATTCTGTTCGCACGTCGACACATCTTCCTGTATGCAGCATAGTCTTTTGATCGGCAAGTAGAGCACCAGCGTCATTTCAATTGATGACGCTGTCTCTTAGCATTCACCACCGCCGTTGACAGCCATCGGTTAACCCTTCGAGCTGACATGAACCGTTTGCGCAGCTGCAACGGGCAATGTTTATCAAGTGCATCGACACAGACAGCATCAAGCTGCTCAGCAAACCCATCTGCGGTGTCTGACGGACTGGTGAATAGCGCAGACTGGCGGAGATCTTCCTGAAAACATGCCCAGTCGACCTTCTTAAGAGAGCCGAACGTGAACGGTACGAGCTGTGGTTTGGGCTTGACTAGTGCCGACAGTGACCACGTGACCAGGTCATGATCAGATAGCTGGTACGATGGATGAACTGCGACTTGCGACACACGAGTGGAGCTCGAGCTGCAAATGACGAGATCGAGCAAACTGCGACACTTGTCGGTTGTTCGTGTAGGCGACTGAACGAGCTGTTGAAGTCCGTGCGCATCGAGAACCATCAGCAGCTCAGGACAGACAGATGTGTCATCGTCACCGCCGCAGTTGAAGTCACCGCAGCACATAAACCGATCGCAGTCGATGACGTCACCAACTGTGTCTAGTATATCGGACAATTCATTGAAGAAAGTCGCATCAGGACCAGTAGTTGGTGGCCTGTACAGGGTGGTCCAGCTAAAATGAGGCCAACTTACATTTTTGCTGGTAACATTTGAATGCATAGGTAAAATTCAATACAACTAACTGCATACAACAAGAAGTGGTGTGGTGCAAATTTTAAGAAAATTTTGTCATAATAAACACTTAACATGCTAGGTGGCGCCACATTTCCCGAGGACTCTTGTGGGTGCCAGGTGCGTCCTCCTGACTGCAGATCAGCTCCTCGACACGCGCGACATTTGCTGCAGTCCTTACTGGCCGTGGCCGGCGACGAATGCGACCAATGACTTCGTCAGCAGGTAATAATCCAGCATCGATTTTTTTGGATGAGTCGGTCAAGGCTTGATCTGCACCAAGCTTTGCTGGCAAATTCCTTCAGAAAGCGGCGAGAGCTCCAGTTTTTTTCCACCCGTAACGCCTTTAAAACAATTCTGTCCTCTCATGTTATTTTACCCATCAAAATGCAGAAACAGGTAGTTATTCCCAAAGATATTATTTTAAAAGCAAAGTCTAACATATACCAGCAAAACCAGACGATTTTACCATGAAATTTTATTAAGTTCGTCAAAACGTAAGATTATCGGCCTATGCGAGTATGTCAGTAAAATGAGAGATGTAACAAGGGGGAAAATACCTAACCTGGTTACGCCATCTGACGAACAATATTAAATTTTTATGATTCTCAATGTGTGTGTCTGAACTGTTATCACATTTGCAAAAATCATTGAATTTTACCTATGCATTCAAATGTTACCAGCAAAAAATGTAAGTTGGCCTCACTTTAGCTGGACCACCCTGTATTGGCGTGTCAATAATTGTTGCAGTGGTTCTGGTGCATTGGACGCCGCAAGGAGGAAGACAAAGTACTGAGTTGTCGTCAGTTTCGTGAAATCCTTCTCGAGTGAGTCACGTGGCTTACTCTCACGTGCAGATGATTTCAGTTTGAACGCAGCAATCGAACATTCTCTTTCTTTTCTTTTCCCATCCGTTCTTTATTCTTTTTTCCCCTCCCTTCCGCATCATTTTATTCCCTTCCTCTGTTTTTTTCTATCTTTTTATTTTTCATTCCCCCTTCTTTTTTTAGAAGTAATACCCCTTAAAGTCAGATAGAGGGTCTGAGGGAGCTTTAACCAAAATGGAATTTGGTGCATTTTAGCCTTAAAATATGACATCTGGTGACACTATTTTGAGCTGACCGTAGTTGGCAGATATGCTAAACCACTAGTCTACAGTCTACTTCCGGCCGAGGACTACGTAGGCTACATGTAGGCCCTATGTGTTGAACTGGCAAAACTGCATCAGCATAAAAGTGCTCGCATGCCCACTGCTGAGGCCGTGAGGCGGCTCAAGACAAGGCAGAAGCAGTGCACTCTCATTTTAAAGAAATTTTAAAGCCAAATTAAACTCGCCTTTCCCCTACGATGACAGTCGGTGCTTGTGGCTGACAGGAAAGGTTACTACCTGGACGACATTAACATCGTCATTGACGATCACGCTCGTTGCTATGACGACCTGAGTCCAGTTACTGTCAACGAACAACGGGAGGTTATTGCCGACCTGGAGCGCATGAAAAAGGTAAGACCTGTACGTAATTACGTATATGTTAGACCACTGCTGGAGTGAATGAGTAAATTAGTACGCAATATGAAATTTTCCCACCCCGCCGGGCAGTGGCTGCTATCTCCCCAAATCTGGAATCAAAATCGGGCGCAACTTCCCCACTCCCAATTTGGGCTCAGCCCCCCCGACTTTCAAACTCCAGTTTCTCACTTTTTTTTGGTCTTTTTTCCCGCTCTAAGGGGGAGTTTTGTTAAGGGTGTAGATTGCCCAGTAAAACATAGGGGAAGTTTTGATTTACACCCTTAACAAAACTCCCCCCTTTATTTTTCACTGGGTGCAAGCTGCCTGCGCCCACCAGGTATAGGGATGGAAGCCACCGCACCCCGGACAGTGATCACGTAGTATTTGTGATTTGCCATTCAATACCGGTACAGGTAGAATTTGTGAACGCGCCCCGCTTTAACTCCACACAAGCAAATCGGTAGTCGATTTACCTGTGCCAGAAGGATGGAAGGCTGGTGTTGATTATGCCAAGATGGCTTAGCAGGTCGACCGTCCAAGTAGACATAGTAACCTGATGATAGCGAGTCGACCGGCAGTCAAATCAACGACCTCTCAGTCGTAAGCTTAACGTCCCATAAGCATTACGTTGCCAAGCCATCTGAACTCGTGTGTAGCCTATAGGCGCGTACAGAGCGACGTAACTGAACTGAACTGACATGGTTTAGTTTTTGACGAACTGACCGATAAGCAGGCAGTAACGCATTATACTAGGCACCGTCTAACGGCATCGGTAACTACGTGACTACGCGCACGTACACGTCAACTAATGACCAATGGGCTCGCCCTGCTCGCCCGTTAGCCAGTTTGTAAAAAACTAAACTGTGTCAGTTCAGTTCAGTTACGTCGCTCTGTACGCGCCTTTACACAGTACATGAAGGAGGTGATGGGTGCTGCTGATAGTACTCAGCTCTTCCTCTATTCTGTATTGTGCAGTTTGTATTGTACAGTACAGTACACAGTAGCATATACACTGTGTCTCAGAAAAACACCCCTGATATTTTCGACTGTAACTTGGAAACTAATTATCAGATGTTGATAATTGTTGGTACAAATATTCCTGACACAGCTTGTCATCAAACGACCATTCAGTTTTTCACCTCACCCAACGTTTGTTTCTGCACTACCTGAGGAAAGCACAACCAGCGAAATATCACTTTTTATCCAATGCAGTATGATTGCTTAATTAACATAACGCGTAAAAACACATTTTGTTCAAATTTCTGACACTTTCGCTGACATTTCATCCAACTGTTCATTTTTTAACTGCCTGCAGTAAAATTGCATGAAGTGTTGGCTCACTATGCGAACACAGGCAAAGAGACGCTTTTTCCATTCATTGACAGCAGTATCGATAATGTTCTGCTCCAGACCAATGCAGCTGTACCAGTCGCTTCTTGACTTCACAAACATTCCTAAACTTCATCGGGTAGACACACTGCTGCATGACAGTCAAACCTTGTAATAGACTGGCTGTTGGGCCCCAGATTAGTATATATAGGGAATTTATTGAAGTTTTTTTATTCATTTTAACACGTATTGTGCTTGGTCTGATTTCCCCAGGTAGTGCAAAAGCAGATGTTTGGTGAGATAAAAAATAAAACACTTATTTAATACCCAGTGGTGTCAAAAATACTTCTGCCAAAAATTATTCAAATCTGCTAATCTTTCTTCGAGTTACGATCGATAATGTCGGGGATGTTTTTTCAGGTTTTCTGTTTATTTCAACACATATTTCGCTTGATCTGATTTCCCTAGATAGTGCAGAAGCATTACGTTGGGTGAGGTGGAAAACTGAACGGTCATTTGATGGCAAGATGTGTCAGGAATATTCATTACAAATATTATCAAAATCTGACAATTAGTTTTAAAGTTACAGTCGAAAATGTCGGAGATGTTTTGTTTTGAGACACAGTGTAGGTACAGTGCTGTACTGTGCTGTACAGTACTGTACAGTCGCAGTACAGTACATCTCAGTGATGTACTGTAAGACTGCGCTGTACAGTACTGTGGTGTGTACTGTTTTGTACTTCTTAGTGTACTGTGTGCTGTGTAGTACATGGAGGATATGATGGGTGCAGCCGGCACCCAGTTGTTCCTGCGGTTCGTGGAGCGGCAAAGAGCGCGTCTGCTCCAGATGAGAGAGAGGATCGAGGACATGATACGTCAGTACTCACGACCGACCATCGGCTTCCGGCGCTATCTCTACATGAACAAGCTCGTCGACGCCATTGACGCCGTACATTTTCACGCGCAACAGCAGCTACTGCTGTAGCGCGTCTAAGCCATCGCAATTCTGTCTGTCTGTCCGTCTGTCTTTCTGTCCGTCTGTCACACGGGTGGATCAGTCAAAAACGGTGCAAGCTAGGATCACGAAATCTTCACCGTCGGCTGCCTGGAAGACTCTAGTTTCAGGAACCGTAAAGCTTTTCTATAAGTTCGAAGGGGGTCACCCCGAACGAGGGCGCTAAATGAGAAGGGGTAGGGAAAATCTGCGATAATCAGCCAATATGGCATTACCAGAGCGAGATAGTGGCGCCAGCTGGTGAGCACAAGTAAAACACTATAGGGCCTACATAGTTATTTAGCCGTAGGTCGTCTGGCGCCATCTGGTGAGTGATTTTATTTTACTGGGCCTTTTGTGAAACTGCAGCCAAAAGCCGTACGGATGAGATCTACGGATGAAGTCAACGGATCACTAGCGTACGACGGTGCACCGCTGTAGCGCGTTCACCTTTGCGTTAGCAGGACTTTTCTTGTTTACCACCATCCCTGCCGCTGAAGCTATGAAAACTGGGACAGCGGACGCGCGTCGAGCGGGAGGGGTATGGGGAAGGGACTTGCCATCTTTTTCGCCAGGTATGGGGGGTCATGGTTTCACTTGTCACTCCTGGAAATTTCTTGGAAATTTAGTGCAAATCAATGTCATGCATTTTGCGGGTGAAATAAATTGACTGGCGACAAGTGCGACACTAAAGTGTATAACATAATGTTTAGTCTAGCCTACATTGTGCGAGATCAGTTTGATAGCATCATGTAATAGCATGTAATAACATTAAAGTGCCACGGACAACTGAACGTAGCACAGAATTTACCATTCCTGCGCTGCCGTATAGCTACCGCGGCTTCTATACTGCAGCAGTAGCGTGTTTAAAGATGAGTACTTTCCATAGGTTATACTTTGCAATTTCACGATTTTTTTAAAAAAAACAGGCTCTACCGGGATATATACGGGAATACCGTTGGCTAACACTCTTGAGCTGGCATGAGACAGATCGTTCTGGCGACAAATCGCAACGGCGGGATGCTACGGCCGAACGCTTCACGACATGATGATGACGATGACGATTATTATTGTTGTTATTTATAAAGCACAGGAATTGTTATTGGTTTAGGATTCGTAATAACGCTGACGCCGGTGCTGCTGTTTACAGGCTGAAGGTGAAGATGAAGAGAAGAAGGTGATGAAGCAGGTTAAGAAGAAACTCAAGCAGCTGAGATAGTTGGCACATTGGTGCAGTAGCCTACTAATAGGCTGCTGGCACACGGTTATACCCAGCAGTCTGCATTAACGTGGATAATTTTTTTATTTTTACGCGCAAAAGCAGAATGCTTCGCGCGTCTTAGCCATCGTCTGGGCGTCTGTCTGTCTGTCTGTCCGTCCGTCACACTTGTGATCTGTATCAAAACGGTGCAAGCTAGGATTACGAAATCTTCACTGTGGGCTGCGCCAAGGTCTCTAGTTTATCGTGACAAAATTTCGTGCCACTGGGTGCAGGCGTTCCCTTCGAACGAGGGCGTCAAAGAGGGGTACCCCCAAAAAAGACGTCATTTTGCCGTTATTGGCTCGAATAATGTGAAAACGGTTGCAGATAGGTACATACATGCTGCTTATCATAACAAGCACTGGTGACAGGCTTTTTGGATTCATGAACATCGATGACCTTGAACGACCTCGAACCCCTCAAAAACAGGTTTTTAGTGAATTTTTCGCAATTTTTGGATGCAGCGCACATTTTAACACTATTGCGACTAAATGGCTGGAGATAGACCAAGACAACCTGCGTATGAAATCTTCAGCATTCAACGTGGATTTCAGCAGTTCAAGTCCCGACCCCCTAGGTTCAAGGAGGCTGGCGCAGGTGGACGTTAAAGACAGCTATCCCCCTAAAAAGTGGTTATTTTACCGCAATTATCAAATTACTTGTTCTCAGTAACTGTTAATTCGTTTTATTGTGTAACAGCCTATTGACTGTTTTATTAAACTCCGAATGAATGGATGGATGAATGGCTGACAACGCGAGTGCATGGCGTGACGACATTTAATTCACCGTTCTATGCAGAGCAGTGCTTGTCTGTGAATTATTGATAGCGAATGCTTCGCAGACCTATCTATATGCGATATGTTGGCATCGGCATGCGTCGTAGGTGGCTTTCTTTCCATCAGTCGTTCTTCGACGTAGTCTACGGGGCAGTTTAAGCCAAGAAGCTAAGCTCCTATTAATTTTCTATGAAAGCTTTCAACTTTTTCGAATATTTACCAGTTTTTATTGTCAAAATTATTTCATCAGCGACGTCAGTGGCAAACATCAAATACGCTAACCGTCGCACACGTCTTAAATTATAGTCAGCTTTAGGACACAAGTCATACTGTAGATCAACTCGGCCTGGCCATCCCTCCGCGGGTAGGCGTAAGCGCAGTACGTACCAACAGCAGATATGAGACATTAACAGGCACACAGTGCGTATCCGTGGTCTGGCAGTGTAAACTGGTATCTGGCTGAGGGCTAAGGAAACGGAGATCACTCAGGTCAGCGCCGCCCTATGGGCATTATAGCTCGGGAAAACCTTATGTTTTACGTTCTTACGTTATGAGCCATCGTGCGTTAAAATCGGTTCAGTCGTTTTGCTGTAACTTACCGAAACTTTTGCCGAAACTTACAAGGCTGTAGGGGCCTAACGCACTAAGGCACTTGAAACTGCAGGCTAGATTTCGCAAGGTAATGTAGCGACACGACGGACATGTCATAGACGCCGAGCTGTCTCGCTGACCCGCCGTCGACTTCTCGGTGTCAAGCTTATCGTACAGCTATAGAAATCCGTAATTCGTGGCCGTAAGACGCCTAAGTTCTACGGCAATGGCCGCGGGCGGGCGTCCACTGCCGGTCGTTGTTCTTGGCTGCTAACTCACTGGCCGGTAGCAGTGTTGCTTCCACGACGTGAGTCGGATGGAACTGTCATGCATGGCACTGTTCTATGCAGTACATGATGCAGATGATGGAAGCTGCCATGTACTCAGTTGTTCCTGCGCTCCGTACTCTACTGTACTGGATGGAACTGTCATGGCGCTGCTCTCGCTGGATGCTCTTCGTCGCTTGCTGATGGGCGGCAGTGGACGCCCGACTGACTGTGTCGCTCCCGGGCCGCCTCCACTGCTGCCGGCTTTGTTGTTCCGTGTCGTCACGCCTTCGTCGTTGTTACCTGTAAAAGGTTAAAGGTCGCATATAGCTCCTAATGAGCTAACCCATCTCAGAGCTACGGAGCGTCACTTGTCATATGGGATCACACAGTGTTACATGCCACCCGACAGGTGAACGCGTTCCGCCTTAACCCCAGCCAGATAGGCCGGTACTCGATTTACCTACCCCGGAGGGATGGAAGGCTGAGTTAACCTAGGCGGTTGGTTACATCCCGAGATGGTTTACCTGCCCACAGGCAGTCACCCATCGCAGTATTAACC
>Ga0209367_1003351_pt1 | contig 21768 bp, 10 predicted proteins | sample WorMetLIZISLAND2_FD_187412 | JGI IMG/M metagenome (GOLD analysis project Ga0209367, IMG submission 187412) | Marine gutless worms symbiont microbial communities from Max Planck institute for Marine Microbiology, Germany - Olavius geniculatus... ...
AACTCTCACAGCGTTTCATTGATAACAGTATCAATGAATGGCGTCGACGTCTTGAAGCTGTTATCAAGAATGGCGGCGGACACATCGAGCACTGCAACTTAGCTTGAGCAGCCGCACATCATTTTAACACTATCGACAGATAAGTTTAGTCAATAAAACAAAACACTGAACACCGATATTAGCAGTAGTGTTTGTTTTGCTAAGTAATGTGGTCACACAATAGAGGTGCGGTGAGCGGAAGAACTTCACATTTACGCGCCATAAATTTCTGCTTGTAACAGTGAAAGAATGGTTAAAATCGGTGCTGAATTACCGAAGTTATTCCAAAAATAATACTGGGTATCCGTTTTTTGGACCACGCTGTATCTTCGCTTGATCAACGCATTCTGCTCACCTGTCGTCGTCGTCGCAACGGACCCAATTATACGTTTTCGTCAAAAGAAAAAACATAGAAACACTAATGTGTACATGACTGTTAGCCTACTGGCACTGTTTTCATGGCCGCGTATAGTAAAAAATAGTTGTCAGGTTAAACTGCAGCACTTTTTATAGTAGGCCCTACGGTACGTATAATGTTCCTGTTATACTGAAGTCGATTATTTCGGTCGAACTGAAACAGAGTCTCGCTTTATTTTTGCTACAGGCCCCGCATCTGATTAGTCCGGCCGTACCATTATCGAAGCGACGTAGGCTTAAAAAATTCTTCTCCCAGTTGCAGTCTGGCGAAAAAGTAGAGACAGGAAAAATATATTTTTTTATTTCTTTTATTTTTAATTCGTTACATTCCGTGTAATATTACGTAACAGTGGCACACTGAATAGTACCGACGAAAACTGAAGTAAAATACAGCAACATATAATGGACTAGATGCAAACCGTTCTATGTCGATGAAACTAAAATTGCACCAATATTTTAAATGGTCCGAACAAATTTTAGTGACGTAAGGCAACTGGAAACACAAGATTTCTTTACGCCATGCTGGTATCGCTTTGCTGTATAGGGCCTAGTGACTAGTGACACACAACTTGCTGCTTCAGTTTTCAATTAAGTTCCCAGCGCGCCTGCGATTCGTGTCTTCTATGTCGCTCTGATCATGCATTAGTCGTATCACGTCTTGACTATTGCAGCGCGCTACCACCAGCACACCGCTCTGCCTTAGTCCTCCTATCCCAGCGACACCGCACTATCCACTCGACAGCTGCGACCGTTTCCATGTGTTCGGAATTAGGACGCTTACATTGCGGACGAGCTGCAAAAAGGCAGCGGAGATAAACGAAGATAAACAGCCGAAAGACAACAACGGCGCAGTTTTAAAATCAGATTCGAACACTGCACTCGAAATGAACTACACGCGGATATCAAACGACAAAAACAGATGCAGCAGTGGCCACTAAAAGAAAATAAATCACGCAAGTGAGAACGAGAAGCCCAGTTGTCACAGACGAAAAACAGCGCATCACTCAATTTTAATTATCCGACTATTATTTGACTCTCTCCAGTCAACGATTAAGCGCAACTTAGCACATCAACTTTCTATCCCTGAAAACGCGAGTCTCTTGGCTATATTTTTGCTCCTACGAAAATACTTGCATGTATCTTTATTTTTAGCACTGCTAGCACCAAAAGCGACAACGTACGCCGAGGCAAACATAATGGCCACTAAATGTCTTTCATTTAAGGCAATCTATAAGTTTATTTGTTGTTAAACACACTTCTTCGAGACAGGAATATCAGCATAAACCTCATCGTGAAATCGAGAAATAATAGGTCAATTGACTTAAAAATGACGCCTCCGAATAATCAAGTGGGATCGAGATGCATTCGCTATAGAAATTAACTGTGCAATTTCCCTCGGCACAAGTTTCCTCGAAATATACATAAATTAATATATTCAACTGCTATCGTCGAATTATCGCCAGCACAATGCAAAACAAAACAAACAAGCTAGACAGCAAGCATCACTTTTTGATATCTAACCACATGAAATTAACAATTGCATGTACAATAGACATCTCGGAGAAAGAAATGTCTGACACTCTAGTGGCCAATAAAATAAACACAGCTGCATTGCGAAGACTTTCTTTACCTGAGAGAAATGCTGCGAGCAGTATCCATAGACAGGCAAACAGCGGCGTCGTCGTTGTCATGGTGATGACGTCACCGGGATGCCGCAGATGACGTAATTTCATGACGTAATCGCGCGATCACGTGCCGAAAAGCGGGCAACATGCCACGAAGAAAGCACTGTATCGGAATCCATCTGGTGTGTTGTTGACAGTGCAGATGACGACTGATGATAGCGGCCAATGCAGCAGCAGCAGCAGCAGTTGATGCAGCTGAAAGCATCTGTCAACAAACAGCGCACGCGACACTCACTTACCTTGCAGCCATTGCTTCCGCTTCATTCACGACATATACGTCGATGCTGAAACTTAACTCGTAAATAAAAAGACTTTAATAATATGGTGCTCTTTTAACTTTATTAAAACATGAAAACAAGATGCATAAAAACGTTAGCGTCCAACTGCGAGTCTGCAACAACGCGCACTAAGTCAGATGGTATACAATCTGTGTCAGAATCAAAACATCGACATACTGTATCGTGAAAACCGGAAAGTACCTAATGATATACACTTGAAGAAAAAAACTCAAAGCAATTTGTCAACGAAAGCTGCGCCATATCTCTTATTTTGTACCAAAAAACATACCACAATGACAAACCAACAAGAACGAGAAATATACAATAGAGAATATGGCAAATATACTTTTTCGAAGGACAGAAAAGCCAACGCACGACACTTAGATCAATATAAATGCCGCCTACGGGTGTGCATTCGAGCCCTACTTCCCATATACTATACTTGTTATTTTTTTCTTCTCGGGATCTGCCAGCGAAGTAGAAAAATGAATGAAAGAGGCTCAAACATCTCGTATAGCGTAGACCACAGAGCATAGATGACGGTGTTGATATTTCATCCGTGATTAACTGCAGCGTCAGTTTGCGGTGGTAGCCCCCTCACCAATTAACAGCTTACGTCCGTCCAACCGACACGCAGTAAACTACGCTCGGCGCGCCGGAAACGGCCATACTGTGTGACGTCAGAGCGACCGTCGGCCATATTGATTTACTAACAACAATGTCCGGGCGGGCGGGCGGACGACGGTGCTGAGCTATGAGCGGAAGTACTATCGGCGGTGGCGGCAGGTTGTCCATTCGTCTTGAGATGATGCGTGCTGCTCGTTATCTGGCGAGCTCTACTGTATGTCACGTGACTGCCAGGTGCCCGCCACGCCCACCCACCGACTCTCGACGACTCAATGAAAAGTCTGAAGTCTTTGTTCGTCGGCGTCTTTGTCGATGGAAAGAAAACTCGCCAACGTCCTCGACGTCGTCGTCGTCGTCGTCGTCGCTGTCGTCACAGTAATTAACAGCAGTACAATACTGGGGTACGTAGACGGGGTTTGGTAGGAAGGTTCAAACTTCTCATTGGGGACAAAAAAATAAACAGAAATTATATCCCGATACTATGTCAAGGCAGTCAGGTAATGCTTATTTTTTAATGCAGTTTAATGTTTCTTTGCCGAATAAAGGTTTTTGTCTGTTATAGCGTAAAATGCGTTACTTAACCTATGTATGACCTGAAAGTGCATTAAAATGTTGTTAATAGCGGTGCTCCCCCAGAACTAGAAAAATGACTTGAACTCAACTGTAAAATCTTGCAAACATCACTAAGTACTACTACAAGTAGTCTGGTTGTTGTTACAGACTTGTACTAGTTACGTAGTACTAGAAGCAGTAATGGTGTATATAAGAGGTAAGGAAGCGAAATGGCATCAGTAATCGTATAGTTACTGTTATAGCTCGTCTTCGTTTGAGGTGATGATTAGAAGAAAATGTATAAAAAGAATCTTACAACTTCGACGACGACGACTGTTAATCACACGGTCCGTTAGTCCGAGCCTCCGAGGCCACTGAGGACCGTGCGGTGTGCAGTGAGACTGTCCCTCCGTGTGAAGTACATACTGATGACGACATGAAGCAAATAAGCGACACATAACCACACACACACCTAGACAGACAGACAGGCAGACAGATAGAGACACAGACAGACAGAGAGACAGAAAGTGTACGATTTGTTATCGTCGTCGTTGTCGTCGTAAAATTAATATTTCATTCAATTCATTGCAGTTCCAACGACGCAAATGATTAATTAGAAGGATGCCGACGAACACTGGTCTTGGACGCTGCGACCGAAACTTCCCCTCCGTACAATTATATTGATCCAAGATTTGCGACACTCGAATAGTTTAGTTGAACTATTTAAGTGTTTCGCACAACTTGCATCAATATACGCAGGTCTTGCGGTACCCTGCTTCCGAAACCACACAAATGTCCCACGTGTGACAAGGCATTTAGTTGGTGTGGAGATCTAAACCAACACACTGGAGTAAACACAGGAAACAAACCATACAAATGTCCTGAGTATGACCGCCGTAGTTTAATTATTAATATAGCTTTATTAACTTCGAGTAAAACCTGAACCGAATCAGTCGTTAAACTTAAGCCTCTATCAGAGACAAGAGCCAAGTTATAGGCTACGTGATGGGAAACGAATTAAGTCAGCTACTACAAGAAAAATGTGATGCGATCTGTCAATCTATCAGTCGATTCAATCGATTTACAAAACCATATTTATCCGACCTCACAGCTGTACATGACGAGAGTCATCAACACACAACACGAAAGACTAATGGTGGTGTGTTTACACGATCCAGCAAACGTCCAGCAAACTTCCAGCAAATGTATTCAAAATACACGTGCTAGAGCTGGACGTTTGCTGGATCGTGTAAACACCCTATAACGTATATTGAATGTTCAAGTTTACTGTATTATTATTAATATGCATAGCTCATCTTCTTTACGGATTATGATGTCTTTATAGCAGATGTTCCATAAATAAATGGTTGCGGTCTGGCATATCGTGCTGAGGGGCTACGTCAGGGCGAGATATACAAGCGCTTAGTGATTAATCGGCAATGCGCTGTTAACTGCTGGATCAGGAAGTCCATGTCGTTAACCTGTCATACGGACTAAATCATACTCTCAACAGGGAAGCGCGTGGGCATCGCAACATCAAGTACCGGCAACGACATACTGTAGTCAATCAAGATACGTTTTTATATAGGCCTAATATTTGCAGTGTAGGTGAGTGGGGCTACAGGTTCCTCAATTTTTGAGTGCGGGCGCAGTTAGTTGCTTTCTCTTTTTCCCACCGTGCACTTACCATCAGCTTCTATTGCTTCTTTAGTATTTTTTTTACTTTCACAATTTCACACTGTTTTCATCGAATAGTAAGTACAGGTTAATTGTTAGCCTATAATTAATTAATTGTAGATAATTGCAATTAATTGTAGCGTTAATTGTAAGCCTATAGCCGTAGGGTAAAACAACCTCGATCGCTCCAAGTGTGTTAGTAACAGGATAACTTAAAAGAGCCAGTCAACTGCTTGAAAATATGATGAAAGAACGCACTTTGCTACGACTGGACTGCGGCGAAGTGCAGGAATATCGCTATCGCTGAACGTTATGGCATTGGACGGATAATAACAGCGTTCTGAGACTGTGTCTCGCAATGAGGCGCGCAGGCTGCTGACACCTAGCGAACGCGGCTGCGCTAAGTGTAATCAACGCCCAACGCAGCGAGATCTGACGACATCATTCAATCCTGATTAAACGCAGCAGCAGCAGCAGCAAGTGATGCAGTGATGCGGACGACGACGACGATGACGATGATGATGATTATAAACTGTAAGTTCTCTCTGTATCTAGGCTATTCATTGGCGCCTAACATGCAGCACGCGGTTAATCAGCGTTCGCCGGGTTTCACCATATTGAGCTGTCGTTGATGTAACCAGGACTGAAAGATAATACTGAAAAAGCCAGGTATCCGTGAAATAGCGGTGCCCTTTCAACAAAAAGACAACGAAGTAAAGCTAACACGGCGCCGAAAAAGGAGGCTTTGTATTCATTTTTGTGAATTTGTACCAGCTTTTATTTTGCTGTCAATTTTCGATTCCTAATCATGGATTTGTTGTAGGCCTACAGGCTGTGCGGTGTTTATAGATTGAAATAAGAGACGGTTTGCGGTTAAATTGGCGGTATGAAATGTATTTTATTTAGTAGTATAATTAATTATTAAATTATTAATGTGAACAAATGGTAAAAATGTTGCGACATACCTGACTGAGCTGCTTCGGAAACGTTGTCAAGCCTTTGCACCCAGCTATTGACTGACGACGCTGGACACGTGATTGACCAATCACAATATCAATTATTATGTCCATCGCTTCAACATATCAACATTCAACACTTCGCTGTGAACATTCATAGCTTGCCACGCCATGCTGTACATATTTTACAACGCGCCAGTTATAACCTGTCTGTGTTTCTGTCTGTCTTTGATTCATAACATGTTTTCAGACATGCGTGGTTTCCCGATAGTGAGCTTAAGACACACATTAACAGCCTGGCCTGAGTGAAGCCTGATGTTACCTAAAATGAAACACACTATGCATGGAGTGAAAACACCCTACAGTTCGTGACATATTTACACAAGACGTCTTTAAAGAAATAAAGAGATCCAAAGCACTTAGTTTATTACCGGTAGGCTACTGTTAAAGTGTTACGCAGGCGAACTGCTCTTGCGACTTAGGCCTACATAGGGCCTATCCATACCAGACTTAACCTAGCAAAGCCACTAGTTATGGACGAAATTTTATGCCATACTGTGTGTTCTGAATGTTTTATTTTTATTAATATGCAGTTGGTAAGATAACGCAAATTAATTACTGATAAAAAACAACGAAACTGCAATCTGTATTCGATTGACTTTCAGTCGCTGATTGTTGTACCTGTTGTTGTGTAACCTTTCAACCATCATGGTTAATTTTATCTCATATTCGGGTTGCGTCAAAGCGACGCTCTCAGTTGCTATGCAACATTTGCTCATAGAATAATACAATTCTCATAGATCAATTCATAGATTCATAGATCAATAACGGGAAGTATTTACACTGATACGAATAAGCCACGAAAAGTAATAATCGTCATAACAAACAAATAACGTTATGCAATAATATCAACTAAAATATCACGGAAGAAGAAAAAATGTCCCTGTATGCTTTGTGCAGTTTTTTAGTGGCTCTTTTTAGGCGACGTGAATTTTCACAATGCTTATGTACCGGAAATAGACCACTGAGTGAGCTAAGTGACCAGCAAGTCCTAGACACAAGGCATGTAATGTCGTAGGCCTGTAAATAACAGTTTAGAACATGTCTCCAATTTTTGAGTGAAATACGTCGCCTGCTCGTTACTTACAACATTCATTGTTGATCCGAAAACAGATTGTTTTATTTTTGTTTTTCTTTTTACCACTGTTAACTGTTTTATTGCTTTTATTGCTTTTATTATTTTACCTATGTACTACGGACGTTTTCTGTCCGAAATAAAACTTGATTGATTGATTGACCGTTTGTAAATAAATGCGATTCGCGTACGATTATGTTTTAAGGCGAATATATAGCGACAGAACTAAACTGGACAGAAATGCCAGTCCCCGCAGTTGCGTTGCATGGACTGTACAGAGCGAACGAACTGACAGTTGACTTCATTTTATTTTACGAGTATTTCATTTCACTGCTGCTGAGCGAGTTCAGTTCAGTTCACTTCTGTCGCTGTGTACACGCGTTTAGTCATATCACACACACACATGCAGTGGCCTCGTCTCCTATAGGAAGCGTTCGCAGAGTCAGTTTGTCAGTGAATCGTTCACGTAGACGGGTGCCACGTTGCGACGCTGACTGCAGAGGTCGGACATTCGATGGTGCTGTCCGACGCTGTCGACGCTCTGCGGCGGCCCTGGGGCGTCTGACAGCACGACGCGTCTTCGTCAGGTCTCCAACACGTCGCCGTGGTCGTCGACGTCGCCTCCTCTACTACTGCCTGCTGCTGCTGCTGATGATGATGATCGTTGAGTGTTGGCAGCGGTCCTGCGTCCACGTTGGCGTGGCAGCCGCGACAGACGGCCGACGACTGCCATGCCGACGCCGGACCGACGCAGTTACGCGACGACAGATAGACCTCCGACGGCGCAGGCGCAGCTCCATCGTCGTCGTCTTCGTCGCGCTCTTCGACGTTGGTTCTTTCATCATTCGGTAGCCGATGACCATGACCAACCCGGACGAAGTCACGTAGTGTTAGGTTCATCGACATTGACGCGGTGAGTTCTGTTGCGGCCGAAGTGTCCAGCAGCAGCAATAAATTTTCTTGCGTCGTCGTCGTCGTCGTGTTCTTCGGCGTACAGCTCAGACGTGACGTCCGGCAAGGACGGCGACATCGTCTGAAGGAAGCGCGGACAACCGCACGGCTGCAGGTCGCTGGACGAGTAGACACAGTCCGCCAGGCAGTGCTCGACCCCCGGGTAGAGAACTGCAGCTGCCGGCGACGGTGCTATGAATTGCCGGTGGTTCGGCGAGGTGGAAGCGTCGTTGATCCAGTGCCGAGGGGAGCCGTAGATGACGTCATTGATGGTCGCCTGCGGTGACGGAGGCGTCTTGATGTCGACGAGTTTGAACGCGTTCCGCTGATTCTCGTAGTTCACCAGCAGGACGCTTCGCTCTGCTGCCGGCGCTGACATGTAACTGTGCCGCAACCTACGTAGCATAAAAAGGCGACTGAAAATGCAAGACCTGGAAAACGGCAGACCAAATTGCACCTAAACTAAACTCAACGTTTGTACTGCATAATTATACTGATCAGCTATTGCAATATTAGAGGTCCATCATTTTCATGTCCTGCAAATTTAGCGCCCCAGCATAAAGCTATATTCTAACGTACATTACGCAGCGTTAGTTTACGAAATGCAGCGCCGTCGTGGGCGTGGCCACAGGATTGCCCTTTAAATTTTGGGCTGACGAAAAAATGTCAGAAAATATTCTATTTGTCGGAAAAAATTTCGTTAAAAACATGCAAAATTTAAAACTGAAAACCCCTTAATTCGAGAAATTTTAGGGCAGAATTGAAACTTTGAGAACCCGCTGTCTGAAATTTGCAGTGTCTGTCGGAAATTGCAATTTTCTGCCCCGCTACACTTTTTTAACCCACAACACCGCTGACGACGTCTAAATCTATCTTTATATTTAAAATGTTTTACGGTTAATTAAAAATTTAACATAATTTTATCACCGAATGTGTTCTTTCAAGCACAAAATCCACCAAAAATCGTTTTTTGGCCTGGGCTCCGCTATCCGGATCCCGCTGGATAGTTCTCAACGTCAATGACAGTAAGCATGGCATGATAGGCCTATGCAAACGTAAAATCCTTCCGGAGCCATGAGGTTCATACGGCGGCGCTGATCTACGTTTCCTTAGCTCTCAGCCAGACACCAGTTTCACTGCTATATAGACCAAGAATACGAGACTAGTGCATCACGCGGTGTGCATGGCATATATAAACCGAGAACTTATTTGCATTTGCGAGTGTGATTAATTTTGTGACGCATTTCTGTTTATTTTGCTGTCGGGACTGCAATCCGCCGTATATACTCTAGTGAATAAAGATGATTGTTGATACGCATAGACAACAGTGTATGCACTAACATCACTTTGTAACATGGGAGTACTTGCTGACCTTCGGCGACAGGCGAAGATGACGATGAGTAACATAAATCCGATGATGACGCCACTGATGACTCCGATAGCAATCGCCAGCAGCAAGCCTACAACAACAAACTGAATTGAGATCGCTAATTTTAGTAAATTTTTTAGATGTTTTTCCTTTACGCAAGTATTTAGACTGTCTGTGTGTGTCCGTGTAAATTGTGTTCATGTTAGCTAACAGTTTTAAAGGCTGTCATAAGTGCTCTAACGAACATGGCATGTTTTGCTCACGCAATTTTTCTTTCTGCAAACTTCTATCGACTGAGCAAAATAAATCATCACGATAATGACGACGACAACGACACCACTGTTTGCATGTTTGTCCAGCGGCGCCGTGGGTAAAAAAGTTGTGTGAAATAAAAAATTGAAAAAGTTTTCAACGGACAGCTACGTATTTCGGACAGCAAAATCGGTGTTTGAAATTGTAAAATATTTTCACTTGGAATTCAAGGATGATCGGAAATGTACTCGTACGTTATTAGGCCTACATGTGTACGAAAAAAATGTATTTCCAGATGCAACGAGATACGAGTTAGCATACGACGTAATGATACTTGCTGCCCATTAATGTAAGACAAAAATGATACATTCTATCCTTCTTTGAAGAACAAATTCTCGTTTGTTGCTGTAGAGGTAAAAAGTGTTTAGACGGGTTAAAATTTAGCCCCGTCCCCTGCCATGATGCTATTATGTGTGTGCTTGCTTCTGTATGCCTACATAATATTATTATCACCAAACACGCAGAAAACCAAAAATGTAGTCCGCTAACTTTTGTCATAGCTTCGTCGTATATCGACCGATTTTAAAAATATTTTATTGCTGACAACGGTAATAAAAGAACTTTGAAAATCAGCTTATGACAAAGATTTACATTTTAACAGTGCATAGGCCTACAACAAACTGCTAGCACTGACAGCACAGTATATGCAAAATGAACTTATTTGAACGTAAATGTTGTAAAATAAACAACTTTTTTTAAAATTTAAGCCTATATTAATTACTAAAACCCTTAAAATTTTGCTTTGAACATTTTTATAAATATGCATATATAAATAAACTTTGAAAGCGGTGCAGTAGGTCTACGCCTAATTGTGAGCGTAGCACATTTCACCGATAAAGCAAAACCAACTTATTAATTTGATGTTGCTAACCTAGTGGGACGTTTCTTTTGCGTTTGACCGCCTGTTCCGGATGAGTTGTCAACATCTGAACTGCAACACGTCAACAGCACACAGTAGGCTCTACGCGTTATCATGCTGAAATTAAACAAAATGATCCAATTCTTCGACATTTAAGACTTTCGCAATAGACATATGGGATTAAACGACAGCCGAATTTTTGCACAATCCAAGTTGTCAGTTATAGGGTGTTTACACGATCCAGCAAACGTCCAGCAAACTTCAAGCAAATGTATTCAAAATACACGTGCTAATGCTGGACGTTTGCTGGATCGTGTAAACACCCTATTAATCACAGTATAGAACTAAGTCGAAAGCGACATGCTAATTTGCTATTTATTTGTAATAGAAGTTTCTTTAATGAATACTAACTACTTTCATGATTAGATGTTTATTCACGTACGTGTAAAATTGTATCTAAAGACTACTGTTTGTTTTTCTTGCGTAAGGGTTCGCTAGGTGACAGCGCTATTTCACAATTAATGCCTTGCATTGTTACAATGGGCACCTGCAGAAAAAAACCACGTGCCCATGGAAAAACACAAAACGTTGTAGGCCTAAGCATACTGTATTTCGCTTTATACGAAAGGCGACGTAGGCCTAAAGAACGGTGGCTAAGTCAAAAACAGCAGGGGCTATGGCTCCATAATCCAATGCAGAGAAAAACACATCAAAAAAGTTGGGACAAAAAATTTTGTTCTCTTGATTGAGCTGTAGCTTGAATTAAAAATTTCATCATTGGCGTAGCCAAAGGATCACCAATTATCTGAAACTAAAAATCATCGCATCAAATACGAAAGCAAATCAAGAGGGGGACAAAATTTTTGCTCATTACGCTTGCTCGATCGGGTTCTATTCGCCCCTTCGATTAGAAATTTTTGCCACGCCACTGGTAAAGAGATGGAAGATAAGATAAACAACAAAAGTGCAAATGTAAAAATAACAAATAAATAAACGGAAAGAAAAAAAAGAGAGTCTTTTGCCTCTCCACTTGTAAAATTTTCTGCAGACTCGTCACACTGATGCTATTTAGATTTGCGAGATACAGACGAACCCCGCGTGCAGTTGCCGTACGTTCCGACCCAGGTGTTGCCCTTACAGACGAGATGCCAGCGCTCCGACGTCTGGTTACAGAAGACTGTCAGAGTGTCCTGACGACGAGACATCCAAGTCAGGCGAGGAAGCTCTGGGTCCGCACAGCCCGTTACTGCACACGCATCACAATCAATCAGTATCAGTCGATCAATTAAACTATTGGTGTCCCACTCACCCAAGACAGAAAACCTGTAACTTTTAGCTTACTGTCAACAGGTTGTCTGTCAGTGTGTGTGTATTGTGTGTTTATGTAGGTTTTTCTCCCTTTTCGATCTGGCAAAACTCTGCCTTCGCTGCCGCTACTGCTACCAGTAACTTTTGGGTGTGCAACAGATATGTAATTATGTACACGATGGCCTATAGTTCGCTCTGACTTATATTGAGACCGTCTCCTTGTTAAAAAAAGCCTATACACAAAACACATAAACCAGCTAGAGTGCTAGACGCTAAAACACGAAACCACAACGAATGTAAAACAAATTGGCAACAAAAATCAGCAACAAGTTGTGCAAGAAGCGGCGAGTCGTGCGGTATAACAAGTGGATAATTAATCGAAGTACAGACTGTAATGGAATACGCGCATGAACGAGACACGGACCGTCGTATCGCAGAAGGATGTGGTCGTTAGCGGCGTGATCGGCGGTCGTGTTGACGACATGGATGTACAGCTGGTTTGAAGTCGACGTGTAGACAAGTCTCTTGCGCTGTGCGCCTCCTCCACTTGCACGATTCATCGCAACGGCGTCAACTGCACGACTTGTCGCCACGATCGAGCACAGTCGTATGTATCGGTCCACCGCTGAGCGCGGGGTCGAAGCGTTCTCGTAGAAAGCCGCCAGCACTGGACAACGTCGCACTGACAAGGGGGAGGAGGCTGAGTTGTCCTGACTTTCACCAGCCGCCGCATTCTGTCGGCCGTACATAAACGCATTACGAACACATTGGCGTAGCGGTAACGCATTGTGTCCGATCAACGAAGTTGCTCTACGCCGGGCCGGGTTAGTAGACCTATACTTGGATGGGCTACTGCCTGCGGGCAGGTAAACCATCTCGGTATATAACCAGCCGCCAAGGTCAACTCAGCCTTCCATTCCTCCGGGGTAAATAAATCGAGTACCGGTCTATCTGGCTGGGGTTAAGGCGGGGCGCGTTCACCTGTGTCGGCTGGTAGATGGGATCCCATACGGCAGGTGACGATCCGTAGCTCTGAGGTGAGTTTCCTATAAAGAGCTATACACCCACCTTTAAAAAATAAACCGTAATCTCCAGTTTTGTTTATGCACGTATTCTGCAGTTTGCACAATGCATAATACAAAGCCAATAAACGAAACATAGAATTGACACGAAAATAATAATTACTATCACACGACTGTTATGTTTTCATCTATGTTTTCTGTTTGCCTATCTGTCTGCCGGCCGGTTTAATAAAAAACATGAACAAATTTTGATAAAATGTTTTGAATGAGAGAGAACCAATCGATTAAATTTTTGTTGCGATCAAGATCGCGATTTTAATCCTGGGATTCAGAATTACAAAGTCTTTCCGAATGCTTTATTATGCTAGGCTTACTAGTCACTGATATTATTATAATTATTCGTATTTTTACTCCAACTCCCGCCCCCCCCAAAAAAACGTAAGTACAATAAATAAGTACGTAACATCTGGCCGTTTTTATTCCACGTTTGCATTGGAATGTGGAACAGTCTACGTCTACCATACTGTCTGCAGTGGGATTATGTGTGCAGTCAAGCATGGCCAAACGAACAGTATAGCTTTAGCCTACACTAATGACCGTCGGCGAGCATGGCATAAGTGTCAGCTAAACGGCTTAAAGCACCATCGGGAGCGTACAAGTTCGTTTAACACTCCAGACAGTAATTTTGCATAGTGATGCTGATGTGATCACGTGACGACGCACCGATCGATGGTGATTGGCTGGTGAGGTCGAGATCTCGGTGAAGTCGTACAGGGTGAGTTGTATGTGTTGACCGCGCGGTGCTCGAACCAGCCACGGACAGTGTTCGGTGCCGTAGCCTGTCCTGTGAGCGACTCTAGTCGACAGGTAGCCACTGGAGCCGGTCAAACGTATCACACCTCGGTCACACCTGTCACCGCCTTCTTCTGACGACGATGACCACGATGTGTCAGGTATTCCAGCCACTGTACCGACCGACATTCAATCAGTCAATCAATGAATCAAAAAATAAGCCACTTGCAAAAATGACCAGTGGTTTACAAGATATGCCGAAAACCTTGGACAAAATCTGAAGATACGTCCACGATTTTTTTATAAACTCAAATTAAAGATATGAACGCTGTCATTGTCATATCTGCCATTGTATCTTAACCGTGCACAGAATAACCGTTTCCGCTAGGTAGAACTGAACCGTTGGTGTTAGGCAAAATTGCTCAATATTTGTTTTAATTTTTTACCTTTTTTTCTATATTGATTTAAAACAGGTAAGGTCGCCAAAACGGAAAAGCTACGGGAAACACAGAGCAAAATGGAAAAAAAGAAAAATGTGTATGACAGAAAAGGGAGTAAAAAACAAGGGACAGGAAACTCGCCCCACAGTAGGCCTAGTTTTTTTTTAAAGTCGGCGCCTGTGGTTTATACTGTCTATACTGTACATGTATGTACACAGGAATCTAATGCTCGTGCGCGAGCTATCCAGACGGCACGCCAGCAAGACGTCAGGTCGAGTGCCATTAAGTCGATAGCAAACAAGCGCAAATTGACGCCGAAGCCGACGACGAAGACACGTCGAATTAAGCTGCAGGTAATGCTACCAGCTGCTGTCTGTCCGTCCGTCCGTCTGTCCTACGACACTGCGAGCAGCGTTTTATGTTGCAATTGAGAAGCCAGCATCCAGCCAGCCAGTTGCAGCAGACAGACAGACAGACATATTAATGCAATAACGCGCAGATGGGAGAACGACGCACGTATGTGTGGGCCTTCAAGCGCGCCGGCGTGCCCGCTTGTCTTGTTCGCTTTCATTCGATTCTAACCTGATTACGGCGACACGGAGCAGAGCAGAGGCATGCCTTGAGACAGCCTCTCAGTGCGACCAAGCAGCCGTGGTCAGCGTATAGCGTACACGTTGCTGTATCGACAAAAACAGCGACACAACACAAGCGACAACCAATGGCGCTCGCGGCTCAACAACGAGCCTCACCAAATCGTACACTGCTGCGCGTTGGCACTTTGAACTTACTAACTTACCAACTGAGCTACAATTCTACCATAATGTTAACAAAGCATGAGCAAATTTTGCCTTTGCGCCAAAGCTGACGGCCTCTGCGCATGGCATAACTGCATGCGTTACGCTCTCATTGACCAGAATGCCTTCTCTGTGTTTAAGCAACTCTGAAAACCTTATAGTCATGGTCGCATGGCCTGCAAAGCAAAACTCATCCTTTTTTTACAACAAACACACCTAATTATTATCAGTACTGAATACGCCCAATTGAGAAGACAGACAGACGGACGGACGGACGGGCAAGACGCGTAATGCGGCCTATGGGCTATAATAGACCTGGGACACACTGGTAGCTGGCGTCCATGTAGGCGACGAGGTCCTTGCGGCACGGATGGACTTTGAACAGCTCGGGCGCGGGGATGGGCACGAGACAGTGCCGCCTGGCGGAGCAGCGCGAGGCAAGGTGGTCGAAGACGTCCGTGGAACAGCCGACGTAGTAGTCATAGGGCACGCAGCGACCGACCCGCATGCGACCGTAGACCGCCGAGGTGATGAGGATCACCTCGTTGTGAGCACATGAAGCGTTGAAGCTCTCCCACTGGCAGTACTCTTCGCCAGACACTGCAACCAACACATTACCGCGTATATGTTTCAACGCGGTCTGCAGTGTTATGTGCGAGTGTAACGAAGCATATTACCCCGTTTACACGAGGAAGCATACATGAAGCAAACGTATTCAAAATACACGTGCACTACGTGTGCTCTAAGTTTGCTTCACGTTTGCTTCATCTTTGCTTCGTGGTTGCTTCATCGTGTAAACGGAGTATAATACACTTTATATCATGGTCGTGATCGACGATGTGTTCTGTCTAGACGCACGTGTGATATACAAACGTAAGACGCTGTCGGTCGTCACGCTAGAGCGAGAATTGTGTCATTTTCTTGAATTTTTTTTGGCGTACGGTGACCTTGACCTTTGTCCTTTGACCTTTGACCTTTTGCATTGAAAATTAACGTATCGGTTACTCATGTACTGGAAAACGTTCACATCGGTTTTGGTTGTTTTATGGCACAGAAATGTTTTATTCTCATATAACGAAAGATTGTCGACCACGGAGTATTTTTTCTCTACACGGCCCCAGTCAAACCGACGACTGCCAACACGTAACGGACGTGGGACGATGTCGCCTTCTCTCAGCGAACGTCTGCACATGGCGCGGTCCTTGGGACACACTTGCCGTCAGGTGACAGAAGTGATTAGCGTCGCCGCGATTTGGTTGAGACGGTAGAACATCGTGACTTTTCGTTTAGTATGCTGTGTCCACTTATTTACCGTCGATTAGCACCAAAAACAAAACGAAAGTTATGGTACCAATCACAAAATCAGTAATGTCTGATATGGCAACAGCATAACGAAGAGACGTTGACTTAAATGTTTTGCAAGAAAATCTACATAAATTGGAGTGGTGACGTAATGGCCACTTGCTGCAAGACGCCAGCCGAATATACACTGTGTTCAGAAAAAAACACTCACTCACGTTTTCTTTTATATCTCCGTGGAAAATGCTTAGATTTTTACAAAATTTTCAGGAAGTGTTTAGGAAAAAACTAAAATTCCACTTGTGGAAAAGTTAAATATTTTTACTACTGGTGACGTCATGCTGACGTCATATTTCCGTGTTTGTAAATTATGGGGTTTACCATTGAAGACAGACATCTGAAAAATGCTTGCGAGTCAGCAAGGTCATGTAGCCGCAAGTTTGTGCAAGATGTTTTTAAATAATGGATATACATTGAACACTGATGAAATGACACTTTTAAATAAAAAAAAGTGACATAATCGGCAGTATCAAGCCGTTTGACTAATCGCGGGCAAATGGTCATCCACGCAGTGATGTAGTGCGCGTACGCCTGCCAACATCAATAAAGTTGAAAATCTTCCACTCAGCTAAGAAGATAAACCACGGAAACAGTTCACAATGGAAAATTGCACGACGAATTAGCATATTTTGGGGTTCAGTCAACACAATTATCCATTGATATGTTTTACATATTGTCAAATATCTGTCTTCGGCGGTAAAACCCATAATTTACAAACACAGAAATATGATATCAGCATGACGTCACCGCTAGCAAAGAATATTTGAATTTTGCTTTTTGAATACTTGTTTTCTCCTAATCATTCCTTGAAAATTTTGTGAAAATCTAAGCATTTTTCGCAGAGATATAAAAGAAAATGTCGGTGAGTGTTTTTTTTCTGAACACAGTGTAGATAGTCTGGAAGATGACATAATTGGGTATAGGCAACAATGACGAGCAGAAGCAAATAGTTTAATGCCATGTATTTAGTTTTCACAGTATATACCACGTATATACTGATTAGCAGTTACGCACTGGACGTGCTCACTGTATAGCAGTGACTCTGTCAAACAGATAACGAGATACGTTCAACAACACGCACCGCTGACATTACGTCGACCTGTTACAAGCTTCATGTCGGCCTCGTTACGCCATGTCTCCGGGTTCCATGGAAAGACCTTGACGCACCGCGTTTTACACTCCTATCAGATTCTGCAATGACCCATTTAGAAGTCAGAAAGGGTGAAACATCGTTGGGACACGAAGGGTTATAGTTAACGATATAAAAATGTGTAAATCATAAACTAACAAAAACGACAGCTTGGTTTATAAGTATATTATAAAAACTTTATTAATTAAACAGCACAAGAATATTAGCAGTATTTACAATGCACGCAAAACCTTTCTTTTGACACACACACACACGCACTGCATATTATTAAAGACACTCATTAAACGTGTATTAGGTCATGCATTCGTGCAAGACGCCAAACTCCCTCAAAAACGAGCACTTACGAACTCGATTTCATTCCATTTTTCTACTTCCTTAATACTGTTCGAGCTGGTCATTCATGTGGCTCTTTGGCTATGGGACAACACAGGGCACGTGTCCCCTTACAGCCCAACAATTTAATTGTTTCAGTTTATTACGTGGTTGCCTATCCTAGTATTACGTATTGTGGGGCAGTTTGTATTACGTCTTTCGAAATAATACATTGTTATCTCCGAATTATGTTCATGTACTTTCGTTCACTGTCTCAACAGTGCTAACGCCACTGCACAGGTGGTCTTGGCTGTGTTATCAGCCAGACTCAATTATTATTACAATTAAATAGTCTAATCGTTAAGTGTGCAAGAGGCCATCAATTGTATTTCGCACAGTGCTCTCTTGGCGATGAGCTGAGAAGTCAACAGAACACGCAAAATAATCATTTGCACGCAAAGTGTGCAGTGTTTAGCCATCGTTTTCTTCATTCGCTAATTTTCTGCTTGGTTCTACGAGTGCCATTCCAAAAGTTTCCGGCATCGACATACTGGATAACAATATTTTCTACAATTTATACATTAGTGAAACGCATTAGTATAATAGACCTCTCAGAAGGCCTACTTTTTCCTTCGCTGTAACTGCGGCCTGCAAGACTTTAAAAGCATTTTTTCTAAAATTGTGATTTATTATGTTTTGCGCTATTCAGTTATAGATGGCCAGTAAGCAGTAGCCTTGACGCACAATGGCTTATCACATGCGCTGAAGCATCCCTCAGATATTGATTTCAATTGGTCTCACTAAATCGCAAGACATCTGTTCACCAACGCAGTGGTGAAAGTTGGAACACATTGTTTGGCTAATAAGTTAGGATTATTTGAACCGCGAACACAGAGGATGCAATCCAAGAAATGAGAACATGTGTCAAAAATAGAACTACAATAGTTTTATAACTTATATTCGTTTATGCCTCCACGGCGCTTTTACCGTGTCGGCGCCCAAAAACCCAAATGATTTGCTGTCAAAAACGCGCGGAAACTGCAGGCCTGACTGTATATAAATATGTCCATTATGGTTGTGTGGTGGTATATGTGCTACATTCACTGGCGCGGGCGGTGATCCATTAATTGGCTGGCATTACCTCTGGCCGGAAACTCACCGACAATGCGCGCCAAGCGACACGACAAATTGTCGCCCGACACAGTGGCTGTGGTATACAAACGAATATTCCGACACTGGCCCATCACTAGTGATGTGCAGGATGGCAGGTATAACGTGACTTATTGCCGACGCAAAGTGTAAAATGCAGGACAACAATTTGTCCGGCCATTTCACTATTTTGCCCACAAATTTCCGGCTGCTGTAATGGACGACCGGGAGAGAACCATAAGAGCCTACAGCCTATATGTCATGGTTTCGATGGAACCATCTTTATTATTTTTTTGACCTCATATATCATCAACACTGGCACGAGCATGGAATACGTAGCGCAGTAATTATAGCTTAAATATTAATATAATTATGTGGCATGTAATAATCTGAAAAAAACTGAACTTCGTATACGAAATATTTAGAATCATAGTTTTTTTTTGTTTTGGATCACCCACACATAATATTCGTATAGCGTGAAGGTCTGGCAAACGTCAAGGTTAGATTCGTTAACGTATCGAATAGACAAGCAAAGTCCTGCAGCCGGCTGCAAATTTCCAATCACGGCCCACCTCTAGCCGATACATCATAAAGGAGCGAGCATGCCCAAGTAGTGGTAGTGGTGGTCGCAGCATAGCGAATTATAACGGACACGATAAATTGGATAATGGCGATTCTCATGCAATTTTTAACAGTTCATCCGAGCGGCTGTGCTGAAAGCCGCTGCTGAGCGCTCTGAGAACTGCGAAATTTATTGTGCCTATCACTGGACTCCCGTAACCATGGCAACGAGGACCAGGACCACCAGAGAACTGAAACACCACTCTGGGGGTCAACATGACAGGCACGAAGTTTTAGTCCCTCCCTCAAAGTTGCTGCTCCCAAACTGCTACAATTTCTCCGAGGTTTGAAATTTAAACGGCATCAATTTGCGCCATTCAACATCGACATATCGGCAACGCCTGAACCCTCTGTAGCCATGGGGCCCTGATTGGCCTAACATTTAGATCGTGTCTGCAATTTATATGAGGTTTTGCTTTCCCCTGGCCACTGTTAAACCAATTTACACCTACTCCTGTTGTGTGTGTCTGCAATCTAGTACACTGCGCTAGCGAATAATCAACGGACGGTGTGTGGTCATACACTAGCGGTAAATAACGAAAAACGATCGGTATATGTGGCATTTATCGAATAACAAACAGGACATGTCGGAGGACGAGTAACTACTTTCTGCATCCGCTGTCGGCGTTGTTAACTGCGCTACGCCGGAAGTCAAATTAATCCGCCGACACTGACGACACGATCGGACACTAAAGCAGACAGGCCTACTTGCAGACAAGTGCATGGTCTAAGGCCAAATTTTAGTAGCAGCAGCGACAATAATTAAGGCTTCATTATAGCCCTACATTGCAAATTCAGTTCAACTGTCATGCTCTAGACGCATAGCAGCACGCTAGCTACGAATTATAAGCACATCGTAATTACTGCGCAGTGCACATTGGCCTAATGCAAAAAGCGCAATATTGCTACTTAAGTTGTCCGTATGTCCGTCCGTCCGTCAGTCTTTCTGTTCGTCCGTATATTTGTAACTTTGATGTATCGTGGCCACGTAGGTCGCCTACTTCGAAAGTAATTATACGAACAATTAATCTTAAAAACGAAGCATTCTAAATTTCGGGTAGAACACAATCGCCCGCGGCGTAATTCAGCTACTTATTTGTCGCACTCGCTTAACATGTGACGTCATCGGAAAAATTGGTGGTAAAGGTCATAAGAATAAACACATCGCGCGGTGTTGCTACGACAATATGGCGCTCTTGTGTGAAAAGGCACGACCTCACGTCAGCGGGCTGGGCAGCAGATCGACACACTCGATACTAAAACGGTCCACATCAAGACATCTGACTGTGTCAAGAGTCTTGGGGTTCTCATTGACAGTACGATCTCCTTCAACCAGCACGTAAACAACATTTGCAAGTCGTCATATTATCATATCAAAGCTCTTCGTCACATACGTAAACTGTTATCTGATGACGCTGCTAGGACCGTCGCTTGTGCCATGGTTGCTGTAAAACTCGACTACTGCAATGCAGTTCTATACGGTTCTTCGTCCATAAACATCGACAAACTCCAGCGTGTCCAAAATACACTAGCCAGGGTGGTCTCAAAAACGCACCAGCGTGATCACATCACTTCGGTTCTCGCCCACCTGCACTGGCTTCCTGTCCGTTACAGGATTGAATACAAAATTGCATTGCTCACTTACAAAGCCCTGACAATTCAGCAACAGCAGTATTTGTCAGAACTCATTCGTCTCTACGAGACTCCAAGACAGCTACGACCTCGCGGTGCCAACATCCTGCAGTACAGTTCAACAGTTCTCAACTTTTCTAGAAGTGCTTTCTGCCATGCTTCACCCACAATCTGGAACAATCTGCCCGAAACAGTTATTTCTGATATAATCTTCTCTCGCTCACGTATCCAGTACTGTCGTAATCCTCTTATCTTTGCCTTTATTCTTCTCTCTGGCGACATTGAATCTAATCCTGGACCTACTAACTTCACTGTCTGTACTCTTAATATTC
>Ga0209367_1003352_pt1 | contig 21768 bp, 16 predicted proteins | sample WorMetLIZISLAND2_FD_187412 | JGI IMG/M metagenome (GOLD analysis project Ga0209367, IMG submission 187412) | Marine gutless worms symbiont microbial communities from Max Planck institute for Marine Microbiology, Germany - Olavius geniculatus... ...
CATTTAAGGACTTGCACATCGAAAACAGCAAAAATTACAAAAGGTGATATTATTCAGCAGCACATTGACACACAGTCAGTGTGATGCGGGCAATATCACCTTTTGTAATTTTTCGATGTGCAAGTCCTTAAATGTTGCCGTTAACAAGTGTATAAACTGATGTTTTGTACATTTATAAACATAAAGAAACGCGTCGCGCGGGCCGTTTGCTACGACAGTAAGTCGCCGTACGGTGTTTGTGCTGTCAGAACGTTCTACGCGAAGAGGTGAAGGAGAAGCTTACGTGGAGTGTGGATCGGTCCTCACCCAGCAACAAGATACGTGATCTGATGAAGTGGTCCAAGGATATCCTGAATGATATCTACTACCAGCGCAAGATTCTCTCGAACCCGATCGCAACATTCTTCACCAAGAACTGGTCAGTTTGCCCGACTGTCAGGTTCGGTTACTTACTGATCGCTCGGATGGTCTCACGTCAGGGCAGTGATCGTTAGCTCAGTATGTGGCCTAGATAAATAAACAAACAAATACTGGTTGCCAACAAAAAAGACCAATAAAGTTTGCTTGACTACATGCAGCTACCGTGTCGCAGATTTTACATTGTGTTTTTAGCATTACTGCTCACTGTGTATGTGCTGTTTTGTCTGTCCTCTTAGCGAATAAAATACTGATGATGACGATGGTGAAGTGGTGCGTGGTTGCGTGTTGACAGGTTGTTCTGGAGTAAGATGGTGACGCTGTTGAGTTTCGTCATCAACATTCTGATGCTGGTGACCTGGAACGCGCGGGCCTCCCTTCACGACACTGTCATACCCAAAAACGCCACCAAAGTGCCCTACTCCATCTACGAGTAACGTCCTAGCTCCATACTACTTGTCGTTCGCTTACTTATTTAACTAATACGGACCAGCCACCAAAGTGCCCGATGCCTTTCTCGAGTACGAAGTTCGTTTGCCGTATAGACATTAAGCTGTTATTTAATATACGCAATTGCCACAGGCGGCGTTTTTCTGGACTGGAAACATGCCCAAAAAGACGGAAAAGGAAAATGAACGGATTTCGGGTGGAAAAAGTTTTAGCTGGTAAGCTTATAAAGAAAACGATGCAAAAGGCACATTCGGTGCCGGCTTTTTTGACTGGGGTTGAGGTACGTTATGTTTATTGATCACTTTTTTGCGTTATACTAATTTTGTTTTAAAATAATTATCACACTTTGCTAAATTTCTTTATACGTAAATCGAGTCCGACTATATCTGTATAACGCAATGTGTTTTCTGTCACCAACTGATAGTAGTAGTAGTATTAGTGGTAGTAGTGACTGTTGTTTTTGTTTTAATGTGAGAAATGTAGTAGTTGCGTGGGAGTATATAGTTACGCGGATGTGTTGTAGTCACCGGCCTGTGGTCACGCTGGAGCACTACAACATCATCATGTACTCGCTAGGGGGCGCTCACTGCTTCTTCTCATTCCTTGTTCTTGTCACCTACTTCCTGTCCAACCATCCAACCCTGCCAAGTATAAGCAGCATCGTTCAGCGAATACGGTATTACTATCACCATTTATTATTGTTATTAGTAATTATAAACGTCGTACAACAACATAAGCATGGAAGTTTTTCAAATAAACATTAGTAAGTAAGTAAATAATGTAATTTAGTGAATAAACAAGTAAATAAATAAATACATGCATGCATGCATACATTAATTGCTTAAATAGACAACTCAGTCAATCAATCAGCACGAAGTTAGTAATTACGAGTAACTAGATGAAAAAAAGTGAGTAAGTAAGCAGTTAGTCAGTAAATAAGTGAATTAAACAATAAAAAGATTTATGCTATTTCAGATTTATGCTACGTGCGATGAAACACCTTTAGCATAGGTCGCAGCCACCGATTGAATTAAAATAAAAATAATTTACTAGACTAAAAGTTTAAAAAATACTTATCAGTTTCGTTTGCTAATCAATATGCTAAAAAGATTTTTCAAACTAAGCTTGTATTTATTTTGTGTGCATGTATCTTGTATTATGTATTTATTACTCCTCGCGCGCTACGTTGCTAACGTAACGAAGAGGAGTATATGAGATCAGTGTAATATTGAGGACCAACCGACGACCGAAATCTGTTCCTGGAAGAGCCTTCCTGGAAAAACTTCAAACGGCCATATCTCAATAACGGTGCTAGATAGACGCATGGTCACTATGGACCACCGATAAAAAGTCGACCGCCGGGAGTCGAATGGTCACGTGATGACATCACGTGATCCCAAAGGGTCAAGGTCGTGACCCCATTATTTTTGAGGCGCCATATCTTTATAATGGTGCCAGATACCCGGGGAGACAATTTCCAATAACGACTTCGACGCCAGTCGCTATTAGTATAATATTAGTCTGGTTTCAAATTGACGCCAGGAACACAAGTTGAAAGAAACGAAAAAGCACTTAGAAGAATATAGGAAAAAATAATGCGCGCGAGGAGTACATTAAATTGGTCACAATCTAATAATATTTCTTGTTTATTTATGTGCTGTGGTCAGAGAGAATGAAGTATAATTGTATTGAGTGTTCTGCTGCAGGAACTCGATGTGCTCGACGAAGGAAGAAGACGATGCCGCTGAGAACAAGAAGAAGAAAACGCACGAGTCGAAGCTTGAAGTACATTTCTGTAGCTTCACGACGCTCTACTACTTGGTACACGTCTCTGTTCCTTACTGACATTGTTTTTGCATAAAGTTTGAATATGATAGTCACATCATAATCAGTTTTATTTTCTACTTACATTTTTCTGACAATTTGCAGCGTCACAGTTTTTGGGCGACTTCAGGTGGATCGTTGTAGAAGCATGGCTTAAATTTTAGTTGCTTATTTTACAATCGTTCATACGTTCGTGACGTGGCATAGGTTACTTTTCGGTAAAGCCATTGTTTAATCGTTGTGTTATTTTTTCAAGTCCGCATAGACTGTGCTTGCTTGCTCTTACTTTTTACGTGCGACAGCAGAATGCTTCGCACCTATTAGCCATGGTCTAGGCGTTTGTCTGTCGGTGTCGGTGTGTCTGTGCGTCTGTCACACTGCTGTATTGTATCAAAACGGTGCAGACTAGGATCAGGAAATCGTTTCTGTGGGATGCCAAAAAGACTGTAGTTTTTTGTTAGAATATTTTATGTTGCTAGGTTAAGGGGTTCCCCTCGAGTGAGAGCGTGAAAAAGAGCTACGCCACTAAAATGTTTTTATTTTACTGCTATTGGCTCAGTTAGCGTGAAAACAGTTACAGATAGGTACATACATGCTGCTTATCATAACAAGCACTGGTGTCGAACTTTATAAGGGTGTCAACATCGATGACCTTAAACGACCTTGAACTTCTAAAATAAGTTGCAGCACACATTTTAACAGTAAATTGCCCAGATATGGCTCGAGATAAACCAAAAAACTTGCAAACGAAATTTTAAGAATTAAACGTAGATTTTAGCGCTGCACGTCTTGACCTCCTTAGGTTCAAGGAAGCCGGCGCACGCGGGCGTCAAAGAAGGGTATTCCCGTAAAAAGTTGTTATTTTACCGCTATTAGCTCGTGTAGCGTGAAAACAGCTGCAGATAAGCACAGACATGCTGCTTATCATAACAAGCACTGGTGATGAGCTTTTCAGTGGTACTAATATCGATAAACTTGAATGATCTTGAACCCCAAAGTAGGGGGTTTAGTGTTTTTGCGATTTTCGGCAGCGATGCACAAATAAAGAATGAATTGCAACGAAATGGCTGGAGATAGACCAAGACAACCTGCGAACAAAAACTGCTAAGGCTGCCGTGCGTCTCATGAGCTTTGCTCAAACTACTTGTTTTCGTTTATAAAAAAAAACAAAAATACAAAATTTTAAGCCATTTAAAAGGTTTTAGATTTCAGCTTTACACAGCATACGTACATACTTATTTATTTAATTACTTACTTGCTGCATTGTCACATGGTGAAACACGGTCTCAGTGGGTGGTCTGTGCTATGATGTTTGCAGCTGTTCATGGGAATGTCGGTTGCCGGCATCATCTTCGATGGTTATTTCTTCGCGTTTCATTTGCTGAACATCGTCAACAACAACCAGCTACTGCGCGGAGTCATTCAGGCTGTCACCCAGAACGGTCTGTCGTATATAATAATGATAACAAAAAAGTCCAGCTATCGTTAGGGTGGGCCGACCGTACTGCCTGTATCTGAAGGCCAGCGTTTGACTTTCGATCGCGGAAAGAAAGCGATTTCCCAGAATGACTGTAATCCTATACAAGCTGAGATGACGCTGCTATATCGAACGTTACAATCAACGCTAGGATTACGGTACGGTAGTTAGGCGCACATGGGTAATTGCTGCAGCAGCAACTTTGCATTTGCATTGAACGTTGCGGCCAACCCGCTGCAGATAGGGACATAGTTTTTATTGACAGCATATAGGAACTTGTCATCGCCGTATCCAACGGTACCATCGCTGACCCCCTATTACGTACCGTTTGGATACAATACCGCGCGATTGGCATAGCAGAGTGCGTAATGACTATTCAAGGTCATCAAAAGTCGATAATTTTGTGTTATTTGAAAAAGTTTATGCGACTTTCTCTAAGCGATCACCAGCAGCCTTGATCCTATCTCTCATCGTTTCTGAGATACGGCCACTTATCGGTTGAAAAACGCACATTTTTTACCCCGTTTTCGTTCAACCCCAAATTTGAAAATGTTGCACTTGCACTGGGTTACTGAAATTTTGCACGTGAAGAGTGTGATACCGGGCTAATTAGTCATGTGATAAGTTGTTCGGTAAGGCCAAAAAACATGCGTTACAGAGAGACAGACGACAGACAGAGAGACGACATATCGTACCAAAGGCTCGACCTTAACGGTCGGCCAAATAATACGTGTAATAATAATAATAATAATAATAACTCATAAAATTTGCACAGTAAAATTTTGGGTGACGACCGTAAGGGCAGATATTTTTTTCAGATTCATATTCTACAGGCCACTCAGTGCGTAATAGTTTTATTACTTTTGTTGTGCGATATTATTTAAACACATTAGGCCTACTACTACTAACCACGGCAAACAACCTTACTGTTTATTTGCGTTCACGAACTCTACTTTATTTTTACATTCCGCGGATCACGCATTTCTTACCATTTCGTAAGACATCTTTTACTTTTCTACAGTCCTATCTCGTTACTGCACTCCTGGGTGAGGCGTGCCTAAAGACTGCTCTTGCCATTGCCACATTATTTACATTAAGATAAAATTTTGCACTTATTTTTAGTTTAACTTTTTCTGCAATTACTGTTTGTGTTCAGTGTTTGTTTTGCATACATTGCGTTTTATGTGGCGGACGCCGTGGTTAAAATATAAGTTGTCAATTTTCAATAAGACTACGTTGTGTGTGATCGTGTAGGCAAGTCGTTGCTGTGGGTGGCTATCCTCGGTCTAATCGTCTTCTACATCTATGCACTGATCAGCTTTGCAATGCTGCGCAGTTCATTCGACCCGGACAGTGAGCTTTACTGCGCCACCCTCTGGCAGTGCACCATCACTGTCGTCAGATACGGACTTGTCGGCGACCTCTTCGACGTCCGTATATAGCGATATCTTACTCGTATATACTACCTGGCTACTACTATTAGTAGTAGTAGTATGAAGCCTAATAATAACATTATTGTTAAGTACTGATAATTTAATAAATATTCGACACAAGTGGTGGTCTGGCTCAGTTGGCAGCGTCGTTGATTGCATCAACAAAGTTGATCAACACCAGGCCCGGTTAGTACTTGGATGGGTGACCATCCCGGTATGTAACCAGCCACCCAGGTCACCTCAGCCTGGCCATCCCTCCGTGGGTAAACACAATGAGTACCAGCGACAGCTGGGACGTAAACAAGCACACCGCACGATTCACTGGCCCTGTATCCGTGGTCTCGCAGTGTAAAAACTGGTGTCTGGCTGAGGACTAAGGAAACAGAGATCAGTACCGCCTTATGGGCCTTAAGGCTCGGGAAAGACTTTACGTTTTTAGTCCGCCCGGAAACGATAGTTTTCGGGAGAGCTTATGTTTTGCTGGAATTTATTTTTTTCCTTGCGTAATCTCCGAGCTCCGTCGGCCGATCGGCGCCAAATTTTGCACGATGCTTGGAGCTGCATTCAATTTTATAATTCCGGTCCAAAATTTTGGGGGAGCCTCCCCAAAAAATTTTTAGGGCTAAAAACATGCAAAATTTGGCCCGATTTCGGTCGACTTTAAAGTTCGGCAGCGAATATCTCCAAAAGGGATAAAGATATTCAAAATCGGTGAGTTACTCGTTCGACAGCGATTCCTCCCGCGTTAGGCAAAACAAGTCCGGTGAAGTTTGGTCCAGTAACCTTGGAGATCTCGATGTGGAATTGTGGAATTGTACCCACCCAAAGCGCATTTTTCGAAAGACCATGTTTCGCCTCCTAGGGGGTGCTGCCCACCAAATTTTACACGCGCTAGAGAATGACCAAGTCTTACTAGCGCACCCCCCACCGGTGACAGGGCCCCTTACAATTTTTTAAAGGGAAGTCAAAAATTGGCTTAAAATGTAATACAGGAGCGCTTATAACTTCGGAGTTAGGGGTGTAGCCCGACGAAACTTTGGCACTTGATGTGCCTCTAGGTTGGGGTGTTAACGCAAGTACAACTTTTGGGGGCACCGCACCCTTAAAATTTGGGAGAGCAAAAACGTTCAAAAATCGGTGCGATTTACGACAACTTTCGAGTTTGAGCTTAAATGTCTCTGGAACCGATGAAGATAGCGACAAAATATAAACGGTGTTGACGAGAACGATCTTTTCGGCGTTGAACAAAAAATTGATGAATTTCGGTCATCTACGAACAAAGTTATAAGCGCTCATGTTGACCTACCCTAAGTCGACAATGCGCGTTCGGCGTATGCCAATGCATTTGAGTTCGGGCCACGTGACTTTGGTGCCGGGGAAATTTTACCCCCTCCCCCCTCTAATTTTTCCCCAATCGGAATTAGGGCCCAGGGCAAACTCACGTTGGGCTTTGCCCCAAATTTCTAGTTTTTTTTTAAATTGGCTTAGTTTTTATGTCACGTGAGACTCTGAACTGTACTGGTATGCGACATTACGAAACCACTACAGATGAGTCAAACTCAGTCAACCGCAGGACTTTTTATTGACTCTTTACAAAGCGTGTTTCGTCGGAAGCCTAACTTTGCAACTGTCTCCAGCTGAACGCCGTAAAACAAAAAGGCAACAACTTGGCGGAGGTTTACAAGTAATTTCCAACTACATCTAGTAAGTATTTTGATACTGAGTGTTTCAACTTTTTTCTGCTAATACTTTAATAATATACGAGTATGTGTAATGACGTGTGGTTGCAGAGTCTGGTGAGTCACCCGGCGGAAAACACGTTTGCAAAGTTCGGCTTTCTCGTCATCTACCACACTTCATTCTTTATCTTCGTCACAACCATCGGTCTCAACATCATCTTTGGCATCATTGTTGACACGTTCTCCGAGCTCAGGAACCTCAAGGTCAGTTAAGGTCATCTGCATACAACACCAGCGTGAAATGTATCTGACTTTGTGATTTGCGCTGGTACGATTTTTCGAGAATAAATTTAGGTTTAAACTTACAAATTTTTACTAAAATGGTTTACTGCAGACATATTGTGTGGGTGTCTATCTAAACTTAATTTTGACTTTTGACCTTTTAAGCTTAAAATTGACACATTGGTTACTTCTGCCTGTGAAACGAGCGAACCATTTTTGGGCTTTTTTACGTTTTCTCCATGCAGTTAGAAAGACAGACAGACATACAGACATGTATTGCAGCTGATTACAACGGCCACACAATAAACAGTATTATTTACAGTATGTCTCAAGCTTGCTGATTTTTGTTTGTTATTTTCATTATTTGGCGGAATCGCTGCCACTGCAAGCGATACCGACTATAGCTACACAATTCTCTGTAGCGTGGTCTGTCTGTTTGTCGTCCTCCACATTTTTGCACCATGCTTAAACAGTCCGAAAGATTTAGATGTCATTTGGCAGGTGCCCTTGTGGGGTATAATGGCACACTGTGTCAGATAGGGGTCCCTGACTCCCGGGGAATGAGAGATTGATTTAGCGGTAAGCCAAAGTATGCAATTGTTTCTGACTTACGAAAAAAAATGATTTGTGATTTACCAAGTGGCAGCAATAATAAGCGATTTCGCCTCTTACCACATCCATTTAGTCTTTGTTATTAAAATTAGTGATACAGACCCAGCTGACGGTTGAGTTGTTGGCTGGTGTATAATTGCAGTGGACGGCAGAGAGAGACATGATTGACACTTGCTTTATCTGTAGTCGCAGCAGCTACGACTTTGAACACCATGGACGAGTAAGACTTTTATCATCATATACACTCAACATAATTACCACTCATGCTGTATACTTTCGCACGTTAGTGCAGCAACATATTAGAGGCAAAGTGGTAGATTGTGGTCCTTTTTTCTGCAGTCCATCTCAAACGCAGAAATTGTCGAGTCATTACAATCGGTCCACATTTACCAAAGACTATGTGGATGTTTTTATTACTTACGGACTCACAGTGTATAAGTCATTAAAAAGCTTTGGCTTGGTCACTTAGGACAAAAATTTACGAATGGGTTTAGTTGTGGACATTTTTGTTAAGGAGAATAACTTTTTAGAACAAGGATCGCAATCTATTGCCATATTAATGTACTAAGCCACTGAGGCAAGTAGACTAATGGTAGTTTGTGCGTTTTGCTGCATGTGGCTGCAGGGTTTCGAGCATCACATCAATCAGGAACATCACATCTGGTCGTACATTTTTTTCTTCATTCATCTTAACGACACGAAGCAGAGCGACTACACCGCCCTCGAACTCTACGTTCATCGATTCGTCAGTACTCACTAACTACACTGTGTTCTGAAAAAGCACACCCTTGCATTTTCTTTTATATCTCCGTGGAAAATGTTTAGATTTTCACGAAAATTTCAGCGAATGTTTAGGAGAAATCCAGTATTCCAACGGTGAAAAAGTTACGTATATTTTGTTACCAGTGACGTCGTGCTAACGTCATATTTTCGTGATTGGAAATTATGAGTTTTTTTGTGGCTGTTATGCAGATGCAGCAGGAAAAGTTCGACTTTTTCCCGCTGAACCGAGCTCTGTCTCTGAGCGCGATGGACGAGGACTCCACCGAGTCAAAGGTCGACGATCTACTGCGTCAGGTCCACATGCTGGTCGAACGACAGAAGGAAGAGGTCAGAGACTGAGAGACTTATACGCCCATGGGTGTTGGATGGGTGTTCATCCAATACAACGCACGCAACGCAACGGGCGCAGTAAAAGTACCAAACGCAGGCACGCAACGCAAGAATAGATACCGCTTCTGCCATTGCGTTTTGGCCATTGCGTCAGCTGCATCCGTTGTGTTTGTTGCATATTTTCTTGCGATTATTGCGGAACGAACATACTATCGTTGCATCAGCTCTGCTACGTCCGTTGTCTTCGTTGCGTACGTGCTTTTCTTGCGTGAATTGCATCAAAAAACTACGCAGCGGCTTTGCGTTGCTTGCGTTGCGTTGGATAGAAACTAGGCCTTACTACTTTGAAGGACTGTCCTACGCTCATTATCATGGTGTCATCATCATCGAGTAGTCAAGGAGCTAATTTTTGTGGCCCCTCTAAAAAGTGAACCTTATAGAATACCCTCACATAGTGTGTATAATCAAATTATTCTGCTATATATTGTTCTCTACACGCTATACTTTGTAAAGTCGGGGGTAGGTGCAAGATGACGATTGGTAAAATTAGGGGAAGGGGTAACGTAATTGCCAATATCTTTGTCAGCATTTTACCAGTTTCAATGTTTTGGTACACAAGGATAGGTCTTAGAATACACTACCCGAATCATGAGCTGAGATTAGAATACACGTGTACAGAATGACCCAATAACAAGCAAGCCGTTAAGTTTTTGTCTAGTTGCGGCAGATGGGATTGACCTGGTGTTTGTATGTTGCGTTAAAGGACCTGCGGAAGAAGCGTGATGAAGAGCGACAGAAACAGCTGAGATGGCGTGAAGAGCATCGCAACGCGCTTATACAGGACAACGTCAACGCAGCAGCAGGCGCACACCGCGACTCATCCGACACCGGACACTCGGAGTCCTTGCCTCCGGGACACCGCGGAGACCCCCCACCCCCGCCGCCTCCACCACCTCCAGGGGCCCCGGGCTCGGGTGGAGCAGGGCCGGGGGCAGGCATGTCTCTGGACAGTGTGGGTAGAACGAGGGCGTTGTATGGGGTCGATCCGCGTCGCGAGCAAACGTTCAGACAGAAACAGTGGAGACACGTACGTCTTTCTGTGTCTGTCTGTCTCACATTTTATATGTCTATCTAGTTATTTTTGAGCTGATAATCGTTATTTTTTTTACTCCTCGCGCGCTACGTTTCTAACGTAGCGAATAGGAGTATATCAGATCAGTGTAATATTGAGGACCGACCGATCGATCGACTGATGACCTACAACCGACCTCTGTTCCTGGAAGAGTCTTCCTGGAAGAATTTCAAACGATCATATCTCACAATAAACCACTTATAGGAAGTCGACCGCCGCGATTCGAATGGTCACGTGACCGATGACGTTACGTGATCCAAAAAGGTTAAGGTCGTGACCCCGTTATCGTTGAGGCGCCACATCTCCATAACTGTGCCAGATAGAAGCATACCTTGAGGTATAGCACTATTATTGGGAATTTTTATCCATCAGTTCCTAAAATGGGGCAATATATTACGAACTTTGTGAAGACAATTTTCAATAATTACCTCGACGCCAGTCACTATTAGTATCATATTAAACGCGTCTCAAATAGACGCCGGGTCTCTGATACAAGCCAAAAGGAACGAAAAAGCACTTAGAAGAAAACAAAAGAAAGTGATGCGCGCGAGAAATACATTCGATTGGTCACAATCTAATAATATTTTTTGTTAATAGTTAAACTGAACTCGGAAACGGCTTAGTTTTTGACGAACTGACCAGTGGGCAAGCAGGGCCAGCCCACTGATCATTGGTTGACGCGTACGTGAGCACAGTCACGTAGGCCGCCGACGCCGTTAAACGGTACGTACTGTAATGCATTACTGCTTGCCCATTGGTCAGTTCGTCAAAACCTAAACCATGTCAATTCAGTACAGTTTAGCTTAGTTCAGTTACGTCGTTCTGTACGCGTCTTAAGATCTCGACTAGAAGCTAGCAGCGATAATTGCCAAAGAAAATGCGTGCTCTGTTTGGCATTGGCAAATATTTAAGTCATTGATCTATAAGCTCTCACAAACGCACTAAGAGCAATTATTGAGCGTTTTCTTTTTTCAAGTTTGTGAACAAATCACAGTGTTAAGCTTTTCTAGAAAACAGATTAAATATGAGATAACTTTAGATGCTTGTATAAATGTGTTATTGTATCTAGTTTGAAATATTTTTATAGATGTGTCTGCAATCGAAATTGTGATTCATTAAAATTTTATTAATTGTCAGAATCATTGAAATCGTTGAAATGAAATTATTACAACGATCAGTCACGTGAGTGAAAAATCGAAGAAATTAAAATACCAATAAACAGGTTTTTCCGTAAAAATGACAAACGCTTTTAAACGCTTATTGGAAGGAAGTGTATGATATGGTTGTTAGGGTGAGAGGAAGCGAAGTATGATGGAGCGCGTGGCGGGGGAGGCCGATGCAGATGACATAGAACATCATCATCACCATCATCATGACGCGGCGTCACAGCGAGACGACTCACTGGACACCCAGGACTCATTGCAGGCGGCAGCCGTCACCGGTCCACCGACCGACCTCGTCACCAGCCCCTCCACAGCAGCACTGATGGGTAATTGCAACGTCCCACAGTCGCAGTAGGCCTGTTATTCTTCTTCTTCGGAATGCATGCTAACTTCAGTATGTTGAGGGCTCCTGCACGGTACGGTAGACACGTGATTGTAGACTGGTGCGGACGTAAAATTAGAACAAGTGCTTCGGCACGTTAAAAGGAGCTATGAAATCTCCAGACTACTTAGAAATGGGTTAAGACGCCCAATTCACTGCTGTGTTGCAGCGGAGTACCCAGCCTAATGCAATTAACAATTTGGAAAAGTTACGGTTAGAATAAAACTTCGAATTTGCGTTTTACTAAGTTAGAATTAGACATCAGATTACAACGGCACAAGCGACGGTACGTGCGTGGCGTCTTGGGTGAGGGCAAAGGGCAATTGCTCCCATCTCCCCTAAATTCGGGGTTGTCGGAAAAGTGTCAGAAAAATCTATTTTTTGCCCAAAAATTTCGTTTAAAAGTGCTAAATTTGCGGACGAAAAATCCTATTTTGAGGAAATTTATAGACGACATTGAAATTTTGAGCACCATTGAGCTAACTGATTAGGTTTTAATTGATTGATTACGCATATCACATATCACGTGTGTGCAGGAGACATAAGTCTGCCGACATCAGTGCCTCGCCGAGCGACTGATGACTCGTCCAGGCCGACGCCGTCGTCATCCGCCGGCTCCAAGCCAGGCACCGAGGCCAGCACTCTGCCGATACGAGGTCTACGCTCTCCACCCGACACTGTCAGACGACTGATAGCCGCTGGACCAGCCGACTCAGTCCGCGACGCCGCGGGAAAACCGGTCTGTCTGTCTGTCCGTCTGTCTGTCTGTCGTGCTTTTTCGCATGAGGCCAGAAATCCGGAGGATTAAAGACTTTTAGCGTATTAGAGACTTTTGTAGATGCGCGCTACAAATGGATTGGGGGGAATTAACGGTGCATACCGGTATAGCTTTTTGCAGGAAACTTATTTCAGAGCTACGGAGCGTCGCCTGCCATATGGGTTTACGACACCCAACATAGGGGAACACACTTAGTGCTGAGAATTGGTGTACCGGTGACTCCTGCCCCGGGATACGTCGTTCGTACCAATTTTTGGCTTTACGCGTTTTCGTCTTCGAATTACTACAGTGAAAGACAAACAGACAGACGAATATAGATAAACAGGCAAAACCCGTATTGCGGCGCATTAGGACGGCCGCTTAACAGTATGATATAATTACGCAGTGTACCGATAACTTAGTGTAAATACGTTATATGTTATGTCACAACAACTCGGCTTATATGATGGAAGAAATGCATTTCAGGTGCACCTGATTGACTTCGGCGACGATCCTGCTGATAGCGGCAGTCAGGGTGACGCAGTTGGACCAGTGGACGTTGAACTGTCTCAGTCGTCGTCGCCCGAGAGTCCTCCTAGGTCTCACCGTGCCACTACCAGCCCTCCAGGCCGGCGACCACATCCGCGTCCCAGGTCCCGGCGTACAGCGACCAGCCCGCCAGGCCGGCACGGTGCAGCAGCCCTGGACGGCGCCGACTCACCGGCTTCATCGGTGGGACTTCTGGCGCCGGCTGACGCCACGTCGTCCGACGGGGTTCTGCTCCATCTGGAAGGTCCGCCCACCATGCCTGCTGCTGCTGCTCCACCTCCACCACCTGCACATCGAAGTGCTGGGCCTACCAGGTCAGAGACGAGCCCTCAGCTGGCACGCTCCGCGTCTGCTTCTACAACCACCCTCCGTGATGATTCCAGACCAGGTGCAAATACACGTCTATTTGATCTGCTGCGCGCATTGTACTGACAGAGCCGGATTGATACAACAAAATAACTACAATTTTTTCTTCTAAGATTTTCTTTAGATCTTCTTAAGTTCTTCGTAAGTTGGTTCAAGTCAGCAATTTGGTTATCTGCAAGTTTTTATTACTTTTTCTGATTCTTTGTGACAATTTTTTTTTGAAAATCGCAGTTTTTTCTTGCGATTTTCGTTAATGACGATTTGTTGCAAAGTTTACTTGTAAGTTTGACGTGACCATGGTTGTAATAAACGTTAGTAAACATTTTGTTTAATGCTTTTCTCTATAAAACGCGTTTATGTTTACAACTTCAATAAATTTTCAATGAACGTTGTATGGTTAATGCCGTAAGTGACCGTTAGTCATTGTTCGTAAGTGAGATAGTACCAACTTATATAGAACCAAAATTTCATAGCAGTATCAAGGCGCATATTAGGGCCCCTATCTCTGTAAATCGAAAGAAACGTAAAACGTGCTACTTGAGCAATAATCCAAAAAGACAAAATATATTTTAGATTGTTGCCTACTTTTTAATAGCCCGTTTATCAGCGCCGCTCTACGGCTCAGGAATGACACTATCGGGCCTAATTACTTCACCTGTTTAAATACGTTAATATCTGACGTCTGTAATGATGCAGGTTCGGCGCAAGCAGCGGCACAGTTGACGTCGTCGTCATCGTCAGCGCAGGACGTGGACTCTCACCGCGCCCCCATACGACGACCTTCCGTACCACAGAGACCTCCACCACCCCGACTCGACTTCCCGCCACCATCGCCCCAAGAACACCCTCTAGTACACCCTCTAGTACACCCTGCAGCGGCCCAGGCGGCAGCGTTACAGACGGACGTTGATGAGTTCGAAGATGAGACCGAGCCTGAACTGACGTTCTCTGAGGGTGACTACCGGTCCACTGACGTATGACGATATACATGTACGATCTCTTTGAGATCAGAACGACGACAACCCAACCTATAAGCCGCTTACTGTTTCTCCAACGCAAGACACGCAAACGCAGGAATACGCACCGCTTCCGTCACTGCGTTTTGGCCGTTGCCTCACTTGCGTCAGCTGCATCTCCTGCGTTCGTTGCGTTCACTGCGTTCGTAGGTACTTGATTGCTTGCGTATTTTTTTCTTGCGTCGTCTACGCCGGTTGCGTCAAAAAAGTACGCAAGGGCGTTGAGTTGCGTGCGTTGCGAGCGTTGGTTGGATGAAGGTCGGGCTTTATTTGCTTGTTTATCTCACGGAGCGGCGGCAAGCATTGACAGCAGGGGCGTAACCTGCTTGGGGAGGGGTTCGTGCCTAGACCCTTGTTTGAAAGTGGCAGACATTTTTTACCAAAAAAATTAATATAAAAAGAGAACTAGCCAGGTTTCTTTTGCATGTGCATTTTGCCGGGCCTCTGTTTTCACAATTTTAAATGCGCCCCTGATTAAAAACTGCATTGGCGACGCATTGAAAATGAGAGTGTGTGAAAATTGACCCCGTTAGAATACGGCAATAAGCTGGGGGGGGTTCTGTGTTTGGGCCGTTTGGCAGACGATCCTTCTCAGCAGCTTACGCATTTAATTCTACTGCATTTTTATGCTTGCATAATTTCTCAGTCAAAAATTTTTCTTAATTAATTATTTAAGATCCTATTAAATATTTTAACATAAACGTGCACGTTTGTTGAGTGCAGAAACGACGCTATGGCCATTATTTAAAGTCAGTAACGGTCATCGTGTCTAATGATGTTGTGACTATGGCCACATAATGAAGAGGCCATACTGGTAGCCACATAGAGGCCACACCCATGGCATCGCCTGTTCATGCGATGAAGGATAAAAATTTTGCAGTAATCTTCACATTTTTAACAGAATTGCATGCATGCCGAATTAAGGTAGACCGTGTTTTCGCGCGTCAAACGTTTTTTTTTTTATTTTTGGCGACATTTTTATTTTTTTAACTTTGCGCTTTACTGCTACCAACGCTGGTAACACAAAAGTGTAAATAATGGGTGATGAAAAAGAGGCATCCAAACTTCTCCTAATAAACACTGATGTCCACACAAAATTACACGAACCATATACATTTTAACACATTCACAACAAATTTGCGCACTTTACCGCTTGTCGCTGTGATGTTGAATTAAACAGTATTTAGAAATGACGGTAAGGTTTTTTCTGGTGAATAAGCTAAAGGAATATTACGATCTAAATTTCAACACATAAACATTTTCAGATTAAAGTGTAGCGGAAATTTTTAAAAAATTGGATTCAGCGTCGTCTTGGTCATTTTGTCACGAATCTTCGGATTGTCTGTTTTCTTGCCAAAGTTAGACGCCGAAACCAGATGCCTCGTGTTTTATCGAGACGCGCTGCGACGTTATTTTCTCACGTGAATGCAGCTGTTGAAATTCGTTAACTGTCTGTGACTGTAGCCTATGCTTGTAACGTAGCGTAGGATCGCGGTGTTTAAGCCTGTATTGGTTGTTCTACATCGACAAAAGGCAGTCTGGTTAATGATGCACAGCGATACAATAATAACATTTTGTAGTGTGTACTTTGAAAAAGGTGTGTAGGTCTATATGTAGCTCGTCATGGAATCCCATCTCAAAGTTACGGATCGTCACTTGCTTTATGGGATGACACAGTTTTACCTGTTATCTGACACTGGAAAACGTGCCCCACTATAACCATAGCCACTTGGATAGATAGTCGATTTATTTACTCCGGGGACGAAAAGCTTAGTGAATCTCAGTGGTTGGTTATATAGGCCTACTGAGATTATGTGCCGCAGATAGTCACCCATCCAAGTAGTAACCGGGCCCAGCGTAAAGCAGCTTGTTCGAGACCCACGCGCTAACCAATGCACCATGCCGTCACCTAAACCTGACAAGTAGCCGATAGGCTATCTGCATGTTGGCTCACATCTCAGATGATAGTGTCCGATTAGTTCTGGGCAAACCATTCTGCCTGTTGAGATTACATCAGTGGTTGGTAGAGACCAATGAACTGTATATTTTTTATATTATGCATGCTTGTGCAGATAGCACGCGTTTGAAGGCGAACGGGTGGGGCATTGGTCCGACAGACAGGCAGACGGACAGACGGACGGACGGACAGACGGAGAGGAAAAAGCACACGTTTTGTAAAGCTGGAGTACTTCAACTGTACCAAAACATCGTTTTAAAAAGATCTATGGCCTGAGCTAGCGCTTGCACCCAGCTGAACCGGCTGTGTGCTAGAAGTTTGCCACGTTATCGTTGCGCAGTCGTTTCGTCATAAAGTCTGCATTTCTTCGCATTTTGACGATTTCCTGCTGCAGACAGTTTTTATAGATGATTTGTTTGATCATTTGTTTGAGCGCTGGCTACAGGGGGCTAGCCCATGACGAATTTGTCCCGACGATCGACAGTGCGTTTGGTCCCCAATTATTGGTCCGTACAGTAGCGATGATGATGTTAAGTAGTGTTGATGTTTTATTTTGTTTTCGACTAGTCTTTGAACTACCACAATAATAGGCCTAATTAGGGCCACTGGACTCTGTAGTATGATTGTATTAATCACTTTATAGTTTGTGAAGAACTACGGGTGTCCAGGGGTAAAAAGTGATTGGACTGCACGCAGTATGACGTAAACTTAGGCCCCTATTGCATTTATACATAAAGTGAGTTTACTTTCAACCAGGAATTAACCCAATCAGTAATTTTGCTAGACCACTTTCTGTGTTTTTGTTATATTATGTGTGTGTGTGTGGCTTTATACTGTAATCTTTGTTTCTCTATATTATGCGTCTCGTTACTGTAGCAAAAAACATAATGTGTTAATGTGTTGTTAGAAGTAGCTATTTTCTCTCTGGGTAGTGATAATTGATACCAACATACACGAAGACGTATATTACATAGGTTATTTTAGTATCGTAACCGCTTTGTGTTTTGGGCTGGCGGGATAGATTGTGCAGTGGAGAAACTGGACGTGGATTCTTAGCCTTGGTTTTTTGGTCTTGATTGGATTTAGAAAAATGACCCTTATTTTCCTTCACTGTCTTTTCTATAGCAGTAACGCTTTTCACCCATGGATTCTGCCAGAAATTTGCTACTCAGTGGCATGCACATCACACTTACTATGTCGCTACAGCATTCACTAGGGTCCGAAATATGGTCTACCGAACAAATCGATTTGAGCGGGTGATTCCACCCTTAGATCTCCGTAATTAGTAGACCAAATACCGCACTTTTTGCCGAACGCGGGAGGAATCGCGGTCGATCACGTACTTGTCTTATTTTGAATATTTTTATCCGTTCCGGATATATATATTTGCCGTTAAAGCTTGAAGTCGTCTGAAATCGGGCCATATTTTGCATGTTTTGCCTCTGAAATAGTTTTTGGGAGGGCTAACTGTGTCGATAATATTACAGTGAACAGTTTAGAATTTATAACTGAACTATTACATGCCTTTGATTAGTAGGCCTATATTTACGTTCTTGATGTCTAGTATGGTCATGTACAGGAGGAATAATGACCATAATGTGGTTGGTCGTGACATTTGGTTTCGCATTAGGCCTAATTTAGGTCCTTTTTTGGTCACTTTTAGGTTCCTTTTGACAAGTTCTGAAGTCCCTAAATTTTCTAATTTTTGTTATTATATGAGAGGCAGCCCTGAGATAGGGCTACAGCAGAACCAGTGCAAGGGTCCCCGTATCTCCTGGTGGGGGAGGGGCCTCACGTATGCTCAGGGACCTTGATGCTACGTATAAAAAAAATTCTAGTTTTTAAACATATTCAAAGTATGAAATAAATAAACATGTGGAAAGTTTACCCAAAATGAACAAGTCTATTACTTTTTATTAATGTACAGTAATCTGTGACATATTGCAGCCTATCAAACTTTATTTCTTTGCAAAAGCAACACAAATTGTATCTGAGTTTTTGCGTTTTGCAAATTTTAGAAAAGTGGGCAAACTTGTGGCTTCCATCAAATGTTCAAAAGCCAGAAGTGTTTTAGCTTCAGGGGGTGCTTTGCTTTGACCTCCTGACAAGAGGCTCTGCCCTGGACCCCAATGAAGGCTCCGCCTTTAGAGTCCCGTTATTAAGGGCCTTACAGTTGTATTTGGGGCCTCCAACTCTTTAGCGCCGGCAATGGCCTACAGAGATCGTATCCTTTAATTTTCTTTCTGGAAAGATGATCCAAACTGGTCATAGCTTTTAGTGATTTTTTTGCTATAGGTAATTTTAATTTAAAATGCTATCTGTAAAAATTATACTTCATGATTTGCGGAGCCCGTTTATACCCTGTTTACACGATGAAACAAACATGAAGCAAACTTAGAGCACACGTCGTGTAGGTGTAGGCCTATATTGAATACGTTTGCTTCATCGTGTAAACGGGGCATTAGATGTCGCACCGCGGATGTCTGGCAAGCTATCGGATGCGGACAATGTAAAAGTCGACGTGATGCACAATTTCCGGACCTCGGGCGACAGGAAAACAGTCAGATCAAGACGAGACAGCTTACATTGTATCCGACGTAATTAAATCCACGTGCTGGGAGCATCGTGTTTTACTTCCGACGAAACAGCCATTAAGTCCGTCTGGAAAACGGGAGTAAAGAAAAGGAAAGAAGCAAAACGAGAGGAGATCGAAAAGTAGGAAGTGTGCAATCAAAAAAGGTCAGACCCCATCGCAAAAAAAATCTGGCAATACGTTTCCAATTGCCTTCGCCATTTGAAAGTATGCATCTGGTCTAATATGCTATGCCACTCATTGCGTGCCGCCGCAGTCTTCGATTATTGTCTGTCCAATGCAATGTATAGCATTGGACAGAGTATATAACCACCCGAGTGTCCGTGCGTCCGTGCGTGCGTCCGTGCGTCCAACATGTCTCAAGCTATCTTCCTTCTACCTTCCCTTTCCTTTCTCCTTTTCCTTCCCCTTTTCCTTTCCCTTTCCTTTTCCCTTTCCCTCTCCCTTTCGCTTCCTCTTCTCTTTACCTTTCGCTTTCTATTTCCTTTACCTTCCCTTCCCTCTTCACTTCCCCTTTTCCTTTTTTCTCTTCCTTTTTTCCTTCCCCTATCCTCTCCCTTTTTCTTTCCCCTTCTACTTTTTTTCTTTTCCATTTTTCTTCCTCTTCCCTTTACCTTTCATTCCTTTTCTTCTTTCCCTTTTCCTTGCGTTGCCCCTTCCATTTTCTCTTTCCCTTCTTCCATCTTTCTTTTCGTGTCCACGTCCGTGCGTCCATTATTTGAGGCGATATATCTCCATAACGGTGCAAAATAGACGCATGGACCATTTATAGTAAAGGGCCTGTGACAAATCGAATAGTCTCGTGATTGACAATGTTTATTGTTTAGTTAAAATAACAGAGAAGGATGAAGGGATCATTGCTGCTATACAATTTGAAATTAAGCTGTTTGATTTTTTTCTACCAGTCTAAACAGCTCACTGATTATATTTATACGGACATATACTGTAAACTATCGAAATGCATTGGACAGACTCCGTGTTCGTATGAACATTATCTTGTTTCAAAAAGCTTTTGTCTGTGGATGCAGAGTATTCCTGTAACGCTGTTATCTGACGCCACATCTCGGCTGCCGGATGCAGCGTGGTATAACTGAGACGTGTTAGCAGCAGCAGCAGCAGTGCGTGCTTTTGTCTGGCGTGGTAACAACACGACGTCATTAACGTGCGTCGCTTCGATCGTTTATTTGCACAACGACGTTATACAGCAACACGCGTGTAGGTCGGTGGTCTTCCACGAAGAGTTGCCGCGGCACGTGAGACATAACTAGGCCATGGTGTCAGTCAACTCTGGTGTCAGCATCGTTTGAGTGTTCTTCTTACGTCAATCTCTGGCCGCTAGAACAATAGCACTAACTTTCTACGCATCTCAGCGTAAACATCGCTTGGTGAAAAACAAATAGGTCTACAACAACACGTTGAACAACTGGAAAAGGGCGACAACAACAAATAAGCGTATGCTTAACTTTGCGTGCCACATCTCTGGTCTATTTTTGTTCCAAACGTTTTTTTTTCAGTTTCGGTGGGTACTTAAACTCCGAAACTCACCGATTTCTGCGTACGCCAATGCCGCGGCCTAATATCGCTGGCATAATGACCAAGCCAGAGTGACAGACAACACTGACTGCAATAGGCGCTCTATTGCTGTCGTTTTGCTGTCATCCATCGTCGAACTAATAATTATAACGGTAGAACAACACAATTGGCAGTAATATAAATAGTTTTTAATAACAGTAATTAGGATATACTGCAGTGACAGGTGAGCTACAGTTTCAACAATATGCCAGGTGAAGGTAGCTACATTGACATAAGAGTGGGCCTTGAGGTAAAGTCCTTATCCTGATTCTGGCCTTCGACATTCAAGTCCTTGTTAACAGCGCTGGATACGGAGTTGGTCAAGCCGCGTGCCTCTGGACGACCTGATAAAAAGTATGACCAAGTGATAGGTCTAAAGTAGCTCTTTGTGATGAGTTAAAGAATTTTGAAAATCGGTTAATATTTGATGAAGCTAAAGCGTATAAAATCTGTGCCATTTTCGGGGCCGTCCTGTGTATCATGTTTTGTTAAATTAAGACTAGGCTTACATTAATTAAGCAACATTGAAAAATTATTATTCAACCTGTTTCTACTCAATTAGGCCTTAGGCCGACTGAGGGAACTGCGCCATGAGTAGTCTTGACAAAATGCTGAACTAGGCTACAGTGCGTTAAAACAGCAGCATGTCCCTCGTGTTTAGAGCTTGCAAGCGTCAGCAGCAAAAACAATATAAAGATCTTTGGCATCTGACATTCGAGTTAGTTAAGCTACCTGTCTCTAGCTGTGTACATTACGCGATACGACGTGATAGAGCGTAATCTGAAACTGCATGGATAGCGTAGGCTGCATGCATTCCAGATGAATTCACGTAGAAACGAAGAACAGGGGCCAAATCATTAGTCAATATGTGGCATCGCTGCGAAGGCGTTGCATACCTGTTCGGCTGCAACTTGAAATGCGCATTATGACTCCGTGTTCAGACAAACAAACACTCTTTTTATAAAGAAATCGTGAAGCGAAGAAACGATGACGA
>Ga0209367_1003353_pt1 | contig 21765 bp, 15 predicted proteins | sample WorMetLIZISLAND2_FD_187412 | JGI IMG/M metagenome (GOLD analysis project Ga0209367, IMG submission 187412) | Marine gutless worms symbiont microbial communities from Max Planck institute for Marine Microbiology, Germany - Olavius geniculatus... ...
CAACGTGCTTTCATCCTCCTCGATTATGTCTATGTCATCCGCAAATCGCAGGTTGTTTATTCTTATTCCGTGTACCGATATTCCTTCTTTGCCATCTTTGACTTTGTCCATGGCTCTCTCTAGATCTGCGATGAACACAGTGGGTGATATTGGATCTCCTTGTCTTGTACCCCTGCTGGTTGCAAACCAGCTTCCTTCGTGCCCACGTACTCTCACTGCTGCCTGAGCATTTTCATTTATGTCTCTTAGCAGCCGGACTAACTGGCGGTCCACTCCATATGACTCTAGCACAGCCCAGGTCACCCCCTATAGGCCCACAAATCTTGCAGATATCTCTTACACGGACCGAGTTAAAGCCAATTTTGTCCCAAATTTAGTTGCCATGGCAACCAGGGAGGGTTCACCATTAGATTGGCCATCCCCAAAAACCATACCCAAGAACCAAAAATTATGACGCTGTCTTATACACAGCCAAAGTTATGACCGTTTTAAGAATTGTTTAATTTTCCCCATAGACTCCATTGTAATTTTTTGGAATTTTTTGAATAAATACGTTTAATATTAATTAAAAATTTTTTTAATTCCCAAAAGGCACGTCCTTGTGTGAGACCGCATCGTTTGAGCCATCGCACGCAAAAATCTGCTGAAGGGTCTGACCTGTAGGGTCTGACCTGTAGGTGAGTTTCTGAAAAAAAGGTGTATGTACAGCTGGAAAAAATTTTGCGTATATTTCAGCTATTTGCCGAGAAGCCCCCCTTGTGCAGATTTACATGAAATTTTGCATGAGGGGTCATCTAGCTGACGTAATCAATCGTGCCAAATTTTATCTCAAGCAGATCAGGGGTTTTGATTCTGTGGGGGTCGAATTTTTGGCTTTCCCATAGGAAAGAGAAGTCGCCTTAACACATGGCTTGAACTACCGTTCAGCCTGTGATGAAAAGATCTTTGGAACAATGAGATTACATGCTACTTGTTTGATACGACTTTAACAATTAGAATACTGTCGTGCAAGCTTTGCATAACTATATTTAGCTTATGTTAGATCTCAGCTCACTGCTTTGTTGTGTTCAGGTTTTGTAATTGTTCTATTTTTTCATGTGTTATATTGACTTTTATTATAAGCATGTGCATGTGCGGATGTTCAGTAGCTTGCTTGCTTACTTACTTAAGCACCACTGTGAGCATGCCCTACCCACTGTTAGGCCTAATTTACTTTTGGCATCTGTGTCACTCAGCAGCTGGATGGACGGTCATGTATATGTCAGCATGTGACATCACTGCATGTGCTTGATACTGTTGTGTGTTGTAGGTGGCATAAAGATGACAGGGTTGCAGTCGGGAAGTGGCTGGTTTCGGGACTGGGTTTTTGACTGTAGGTAGTAGTGATGTCGCTGAACATGCTATTAATGCAAAACTAACGAGAACTAATGACTACTAACTAATGATCAGTCCAGTGCAGCCAGTATCATTGGTGAACTAGCAGTTGAATGGCCACAACGAGTGTCGGCGGCTGTGTGTTCTGTCACTGACTTTGCTATTGCCACTGATAATGCAGCTGCCATTCGTTGGGAAACTGAGATGCCCCACAACTCGGCATAGAAGTCGAGGCAGACGGAGGTAGGGATTGATGTGGCAGACGTAACTAGATTTCGGAGGCATCCTAGTACTCTGCCTGTATTCCGGACTACTAATGACTACTAAGCTCCGTAACTGGTCATAACAGTTGACTGACTAGTTGCAAGCGTGCAGTATTTCGTAAGTTGAGATTTGTTGGTACTTGGACTTAGTCTTCAGTTGTTAGCTCACGTGCTGTTGGATCTGTGTACATCAGACTGGACATCGCACTCGATGACGAGGATTTTTATCTACATTGTGTTAGTTTGATGTCATAGTGTTCTTTGTCACAGAAGGTTTTTAGCTCTAGCAATAGGGAGTGTAGCCATTAGCAGCTTCAATTCTCAACTGCTTGCCAACTAATGACTAACAAAATCAGATTTAATGATCTAATGATTACTAATATGTGGCCAAAACTAACAGTGACTATCATTCTTAGTATGTAACAATTCTGCACAACATGTATAGCAACAACTTGTATTGCTGTCAGCAAGGAGTAGAATTTGCTAGTGGTGAAAGCCAGTGGATGCACCAGACATCATGTATGTGGTTTTGATGGTATCTGATTTGGGGCCAAGGAATTGCGAGATAAGCATTGCTGTATTAGCCCTTGTGAAATGTGGATTGTGAGGGACTTTTAGATTAATAAACTGCATAAAGTCATCAAATTACTGTTTTTATTTGCTGACTTGTTGACATTTTGGCATAATCGTAACATCGTAAACTGAGATGAATTTTCTATCCACCAACTTTAGTGACAAATCATTCGCCATGGTGGCATCTAGTGATTAACAGAACTGTTCTAAAGAAGGCAACAACAGCTACCAAAGTGCCAACAAATGTGTAGATAAAAGTCGTGATTTTGTGAATCTATGTAGCTTATTTGTTACCGTTTTTACCTGTTAGTTTATTCCAAAGACTATCATTATCTTTAGCCTATTGCAGTGTGCTATCGGTGGTGATGCGTTGTCAAATGTTAATGCTGTTAATTGTTGTTCTATTTTATTACCATACTGTTAGTTATGCATGATGTCGGCAATGCAGTTGGCCACATTACCTTGTTAGTCGTTGAATGTAATTGAAATATTATCCATTTTCCAGGACCTTTATAGCACTCAAAATCTTATATGGCTTTTGTATTTTTGGAATTTGATGTAAGAGGGCATTGAAAGTTTTTGAGTTTCAAAGTCAATAAGTTTCACTATTTTTTAATCATCATTACCTCGGTGTAAAGTTTTCAGTCAATACTTGACCTTCCATTTTCCCAGTCCATTACACTTCGTGTACGTTAGATTTGCTGTGCTCAGTGTATGATTTACAACGTACTGAAGATGCTAGGAGCAATAAATGCTTTTTAACATCATGTGGGAAAAAAGTCACTGGATTAAATATGGTAAAGTTTTTGAATCTCTGTCTTGAAATTGCGGCCAATTTGTTATTCTTGGGCATCACAGCATCAGGAGTATGTGGAATATCACTATACGTGTCTGAGAGTGGTCAGTCATGTCATGATGTGTAAAAAGTTTGTGTCATATTTGTGTGCGTAGATGAGCTGCAGTCTCAGCTGTGTCGCCACCTGTTGAAGACCATCTGTACTGACATCGTCAACACTGTCTTCAGTATATACGCCACTGAAGCCATGATGTCACTGCCAGATACTAAAGACTTCACTCCCGAGGTATATACACTATATCTGAGTGTTTTTTGGTCCACATTTGATGTCCACGTGACCACATTTAATTGAATTGTTAGCAACTGTTGCATTTCACTTTATATTTTGTTTTCGTAGTGTCAGCAGTTTTATACTAACTGCTGCATTTTGGGTCTAAAGTGAGTGACTGGAATTTTGTGTTGATTGAATCTTTATTTTGTTTGCTTGGTATTGTATGTAGTTCACTGTGGCACATGTAGTGGCTGCTTGTCTTGTTACGTGCTGCAGTGTTTCCATATTAGTGGAGTAAAAATTGGCCAATGCCTTTATTGTTTTGTTATGCCCCTGTCTTTGATCAGTTCAGATTTGGCCGCTCGTTTGGTTGTGGATGATTTATCTGTACATATGTATAGGCGAGGTTATAAACACACACTATTCTCAGCTCATCGATGTATGATGATATTGTGATTTAGTATGTATGAGTTGTGATGATTTAGCTGCACAGGTGAGGTTAAATCTACAATAATCTCAGATGTGTAATGATAAGAGTCATGATGATTTACCTGTCTGTAGGTAAGATTAAATCTGATCTCAATGCAGTCGGATGAGAAGTTGAAGTCGTTAATGACAAGTCTTCACCAGTCACTTGCTGCCAAGGTTTGTCGTTTCTGCTTTACCTTCGCGTCAGGTGTAATTTGTGCTTTCTCTGCTTGTACACTGTCATTTACATTTTGTCTATTGCACAGGACCAATTTTGATTTTTTTTTGTTTGCAGTCAGTTTTCGGTTCCTAACTACTAGCCATTTGGCTAATTACATTTTGCTGGAACGTCTGTTTGCAAAATGGCAGGAAAAGTTGTATTTTATATGATCGTTGTGAAGTTTTTGATAGCACCATGCGATGATCGAGGCTAATCATTTCTGAAACTATCGGATTGTTCGATCTACATATTATTGTAATTTAGCTGTGGATTTTCCTGTGGTTTGTTCGTGACGTCTGGTTTTATGTGGATATGTTTTAATCGATTGACTGATGTTTCGCTTTTTTACTATTCATAACTTTTGTTCCACTATTGAAGTTTTACGACCAGCAGATCAGTCAAGCTACAGTGAAGCTTCTGTCACCAATCCATGACTGTTTCCGTGGCCGTTCTGTGTACAGTTCGTCTTTGAATGGAGTCACAGGTTGAAATGATAACTAACTAGAAAGCAGTCAGAGCCCGCACACCTCCGCCAAGGCCATGTTGTTCATTAGGTGGCAGCACCATCTTCGGTTTGTTAGCGGTTTCTCTTATGCTTCACTGAAAGCAATGGTAACGAAAATTTCGTAGTGATCCAGAATCCAGGATTCCTTCCGGATCACCCCCAAAATTGAATCACTGATAGTTTTTGCTATTCCCGACATTCCCAGAAAATTTCAGAAAGATCCGTCCATAACTTTTTGAGTTATCTTGCTAACACACAGACAGACAAACAAACAAACAAAGTCTGGCAAAAACATAACCTCCTTGGTGAAGGTAATAATTTATATCAGTTCATTAAACTGCAATCACTATTTAGTTAATTTGTTGACATTTCAGCCATCGCTGATGCCGCCTTCTTCAGACGAAGGCAGCAGCATCTAGCGAAATATCAGCAAATAAATTATATAAAGATTTAATATTCTGATAATTTTATATAATTTATTATGTATAGTTTGTTTTTTGTCTAGGCAGCTGATGAATTTTTTAGTAATCTGGAGACTGTCTGCGGCCCGTCGTATCTCGATATTGCCTTGCGCAAGCCGGACAAGAAAAAAGAAAGGTAGAGTTACTTTGTGTGATTCAGCTTAGCTGATTGATGCTGTTTAGTGACAGGAAGAGCATCTGGCCTGTGAAACGTATCACTTGAGCAATTTTTAATAGATGTGACCAAATTCAGATTGACACAGTGACACTGAATGACGTTATCGGCACTGATGTCTGTCAATGAATGGAGAAAGCATCTCCATGCCTCTGTTTACGTAATGGGCTGACATTTCGAGCATTTTTACTGTAGACAGTTGAAAAAGTGGACAGTTGGGTGAACTGTTAGCCAAAGTGACAAAAATGTGGACACAGTATGTTTTGTGTGTTATTTTGATTAAAAATAGTAATGCAGCCTTGGATAAAAATTCAATATTATGTGCATTATTTCGTTGGTTTTGCTTTCCCCAACTAGTGAAGAAGCAGACATTGGGTGAGGTGGGAAAATGGATAGTCATTCGATTGCCAGTTTGGTGAGGAATATTTGTGTCAAAAATTATTACAGTCTGTTAATCCTTCTTCAAGTTACAATCAAAAATGTTTGCGATGTTTTCTGGACACAGTGTATGCCCCTTGGTTTCTGAGTGTCTGGTCCAGATCTAGCCAGATCCAAAATCATAGGATCTAATCTGCGTCAGGATCTGGTCCATACCAGATAGACAGAAACTACCAGATATGCAGGGTGCGCCAAAAAAGTAGCCCCCTAAAGTTTTCATCGTTTTTTCAGCAACTGTTTAGCATTTTCATCTGAAATTTTACAGATTTATTTTCGGAATTGTTCTATGGCTAAATGCGAAATAAAATTTGATTTGATTGAAAAATAACGAAGCTATAGATTTTTTAACATGACTGCCTACCGATTTTTCAGCATTCAAAAATGTTCCGGCTACAACACCAGTTTAATAACATCGTTGAAACAACGCAGTTGAATAGTGATCAGATGCCAGAATTGCATTGTCACTGCGAATGTTCGAAGTGTTCACCGTCAGTTCCAAAAGTTACAACACCAGCCTCCAGTCGCCTTATTTGATAAATCTTTTACAGCCTTGTCGATCTGTCCCTGTGGCAGGTTATCCCAAATAACCTGAAACGCTTCCTTGAGTTCGGCACTTGTTTTCGGCTTTGTTTTAAGCTTGCGGTAAGCCTCCAATATTGCATCCCATACGTGATAGTCCATTGGGTTTATATTCGGCGAATTTAGAGGCCATTGGCCTTTTGTGATGATATCTGGACAGCTGGCCCGCAGCCAGTTCCGTGCGCTTCGCGCTGTGTGTGCTGGTGCGCTGTTCTGCTGGAATATGAATCCGGTGCACAGCCGGCGATTGCTTGAAAAGAACGACAATTTAGTGATAATTTATAAACAAAATAAATTACTGCTTGTAAAAGCGTCACTGTGACGTCATCTGCAGTAATGTGGTAACCAATTTTTGAAAATTAAATAGCATTTTTAGCTTGATCATTTTTTAATGCTGAAAAATCGGTAGGCGGTCATGTTCAAAAGCCTACAATTTCGTCAGAATCATGTTTCACTTGGCAGTTAGACGTAGAACGCTCAAGTAAATAAACCTGCAAAATATGAAATTAAAATTCTGAACGTTTGCTTGAAAAACGGCGAAAAACTTTAGGGGGCTACTTTTTTGCCGCACCCTGTACACTGTGTTCTGAACTTTACAACTCTACTTGCTTATTCATTTTCTGAACTGAACATTTATCTGAGGGCCCCACAGTTTACCAAACAACAGTGGCCTTCTTTTTTGGCCTACCCTGTATGGATGATGTTATTTCATACAGGTGTGTATGCTTAGAGGCAGCTGATGTTTGATCGCCCCCAGTCATTAGCCTAGGGGTCTCTATGCTGTGTCGCAAAACCTGAGCTTTACGACATTACTTGCTTGTTCATTTCCTGAACCGAAAATATGTGTGAGGGCCTCCATATTTTTGCCAATTATATGGCCGAATTGGGTTTGAATCTGTCGTGGCGTGTGTGTGTTCACAGGCAGTTGGTGTTTAACCATCGTCAGTCGTTGGCTGAGCAGCTTCGTCATGAGACCGATGCGGCGATGTCGCTGCATCTGGCTGTAGTGCTGCTGGTGCACGTCCACACTCAGTGCATGATCCACGCACCAGGTCGATGTGTGCCTCAGATTATTGCATTTCTCAAGCCTCTACTACCGGCCGAACATTACAGCACGCTCGTCCGCTGTCAAGGTAACCATTGTCATGACTGAAACACAATGGTGTTGTGGATGGAGGCAAGAGGGGGATGAATGATTGCCCCACCCACTATATTTTGGCCTCTCAGAATATTTCGTTCTTGTCAAAAAAATTCTTTTTGAAATTACATAATTCTGGGATGAAAGTCCCCTACTTTAGTGGGAATTTAGACACAAAATTGAAATTTGTTTATTTGAACACCGTAATCTCTGTTGGAAATGTGCTGTAGGAAAAATTCGACTTTTGCCCCTCGCCCCTTCGTCCATACTTTCTTAACCCATGATACTGCTGATAGTACATGCAATGTTTACTGGTAGGTTGACTTAAGTAGCCTTTTAGATCAAAGTGGCGGCTTGGTGTACGATGCATTCGTCTTATCAACGCTGGTACCAGTTACTACTTTGATGGCTGACTGTCTGCAGACCGTCAGACGGCTAAAAAATATATGAGCTGTGAGATGGTATAATAAATGTTAGTTTTCTCGCTGGGTAGTCAGCACTGACAAATGTTTTTGTATCATCAATATCATGCATTATTTTTTAACAAAACTGTATGATTTTATCTGATTTTTATCGCAATGATATCTAGAAGTTGAGGGGTGGCCAATACACTAACTGGTCGCAAGGTTCGATGAGCCGGAGGGAACTGATGCCTTCCCATCTTTGCAGCATTAAGAAGTTAAGGGTTATAGGTTGTGTAATGTGTATAGCTCTCTGTGGAAATCTATTGCAAAGCATCACCTGCCGTGTGAGATTACACAGTGTTAACTGCTACCCAACACAGCTGAACTTGGCTTGTCTTAATGCCAGCCAGACAGTCTGGTACTCGATTTACCTACGCCTGAGGAATGGAAGGCTGAGTCGGTGAGTTGACGTTGGTGTTGTTCGTATACCGAGATGATTTACCTATCCGCTGATAGTCACCCATCCAACTAGTGACCACTTGATAGCGACCTGGGGCCAAATTTTCTAAACTTTCCTAAGACATTTTCCAAAGATCTTCCTATGTCAGATGATTTAGGAATTCCAAAGAAGCTTTCTTAGCCGAATTTTCAACGACTTTCTTTGCGTTTCCAAAGAACTTCTTCTTTTCTTATCTTCCTAAACTAGTTCAACCAATCAGATGCGCTTATACCGACCATGTGACGTAATCAAAACTTCTTAGGAAAACTTCTTTGGAAAACTTCTTATCTTAGCACGTCCACGGGAAACGCATTTTACACACCGCCAGACCGCTTCGTTTTTTAAGTTGACCAAACGTCAATTTCCTTTACTTACTCATTGTTGATTTTACCACAGCGTTACGCAAAAACCTATGACGTCACATATGACGTCTAAGCTAAGTGTCAACATTGTGTACTTTTTTGCAAATTTTGCTTTATTACACAGCTTTTTTTGTGTAGGACAAGATTAGTGTTTTCCTATATATTTGCCTAAATTCTTCCTAAGAAGTTTCCAAAGAAGTTTCAAAAATTGCGCACCCTTTCTCAAAATCTTCTTTGGAAGATCTTCTCAAATTCTTCCAAAGACATTTTCCAAAAAAGTTTCGAAAATCCACATACTTTCTTTGGAAAAGAAGTCTTCCAAAGATCTTCCTAAGAAGTTTCAAAAATTTGGCCCCTGACCGGGAGTTGAACCTATGACCTCTTGGTTACGAACACCCTACCATTATGCCACCAATTGCATCTACAGCATCTCTAACAATTTGCAAGATTCACTTCTTGCCTGAGAAGTAACTAGGATAAGTGATCTCTGGGTTGAACAAGAAGGACATAGTTGTGCGATGTGCTTGTTGCTGTGAACTGGTGTAGAGTTGGTCATTAAGCAGCTGAAGCTGACCAATGACTCGAGTTCATCGTCAGAAAATGCCAACGAAGTCGGTGAAATATTCCGCGAGCTGGCAGAACTTGTGCCTCGTGTTAAAGACCTGGCGCTTTCTGCCAAGCGGTCTACAGCCGCTGACGTTGCTGATTGTGGCAACAATTCGGTGCTATGTTCTTCACGCTTTTAACCCGGTCTTTGTGCAGTTAACATAATGCACCACATTACGACTCCTTTGTGTCCATTTGTCTGTGTGTCTGTCACTTACATTTTCTTAACTCCAAAACAAACAAGTAATTTGAGCAAAGCTCACGAGACGCGCGAAAGCATTGCGGTAAAATAACCACTTTTTAAGAGGGTAGCTGTCTTTGACGCCTGCCTGCGCTGGCCTCCTTGAACCTAGGGGGTCCGGACTTGAACTGCTAAAGTCTACGTTGAATGCTGAAAATTTCATATGCAGGTTGTCTTGGTCTGTTTCCAGCCATTTCATCGCAATTCAGTGTTGAAATGTGTGCTGCATCCAAAAATTGCGAAAAATTCACTAAAAACCTCTTTTTGGGGGGTTCAAGGTCGTTCAAGGTCATCGATGTTGATAAATCCAAAAAGCCTGTCACCAGTGCTTGTTATGATAAGCAGCATGTATGTACCTATCTGCAACCGTTTTCACATTATTCGAGCCAATAACGGCAAAATGACGTTTTTTTAGGGGGGTACCCATCTTCGACGCCCTCGTTCGAGGGGAACCCCTGCACCCAGTAACACAAAATTTTGTCACGATAAACTAGAGACCTTGGGGCACCCCACAGTGAAGATTTCATGATCTTAGCTTGCACCGTTTTGATACAGATCACGAGTGTGACAGACAGACAGACGAACGGACGGACAGACGCCCAGACGATGGCAAAGACGCGCATTCTGCTTTCGCGCGTAAAAAGCATAGAAAACCAACAATTGGTGTGAACATTTCCAGGTGCTGGTCTGGAGTAACAAGTGCTTGAAGTGGCACGTTGTGGGCCGTCATAGCATACTGCCAGTTCCTTGGGCGCCTGGAAAGTGTATCGGCACTTCTGTTATGAGATGGTTACGAGATAAAATACTTCACATACGATATTAGATCTGCAATACAAGGTGGTCCAAAAAAAACGGATACCCAGTTTTATTTTTGGGATAACTTCGGTAATTCAGCACCGATTTTAACCATTCTTTCACTGTTACAAGCAGAAATTTATGGCACGTAAACGTGAAGTTCTTCCACCCACTGCACCTTTATTGTGTGACCACATTACCTAGCAAAACAAACACTGTCAAAGCTACAGTGGTGTCGGAGAACAGGCAACACATAAAGATATCAATTTCGTAGCATAAAATAGTTAAGCTTACTTACTTATTCGCAGTAGTGCCTTGTGACATCATTGTTACGTCATATTGTGTTTATTTACTTTGTTTACCAGTAATAATTTTTTTGAATAAATCGTTTGATATGGGCAGAATAACAAAGGATGATCGCTGTTTGATCATGGGCTTAAGAACTGAGAACTGTTTTGCTAGGTAATGTGGTCACACAATAAAGGTGCGGTGGGTGAAAGAACTGTACGTTTTCGCGCTATAAATTTCTGCTTGTAACAGTGAAAGAATGGTTAAAATCGGTGCTGAATTACCGAAGTTATCCCAAAAATGAAACTTGGTATCCGTTTTTTGGACCACCCTGTAGACAATCCAACATTTATTATGCATGCATTTTTTGGTTTCTATTTCAAGCTGTGGTAGTTATAGGTGTGTCACTTTTGAGTTTATTAGGCCAATGCCTTCAGAAGTGTTGCAGTTACTTGCGGCGAGCAGATCACGCTGCTGCCAGGGACGTTGAGAGCTGCAGCGGGGTTCAGGGAAAACATTCGCGCAGGGCCCAGATGGGGAGAAAATTTTTTGAATTTTGCTTTCTAAAATGGCACATTTTGGTGTACTTTATATTTTTGAGCGACGGTGGGGCCCGGGAAAAACTTTGCCCCTTTCCCCCTTCTCGATGGGCTTGGCTGCTGCAGTGTCCACTGCACACGGAATGCGTTAATATTTTATCACTCTTAGCACTTCGGGTTTTGTATGTAAATACACCGTGTCTCAAAAAACAGTCAAAATTGTTTTCGGCATAACTTTGTCAAATTTCCACCAAATTTGATAATTTTTGTCGTGAAGATAGCCAAGACGATATTATTATGTACGGTGCACTCATATTTACTACCTCACCTAATTTGTGTCAGTGCATTACCGTGTGAAACACAGATTCTCCAAATATTGTTACATTACGCCGCGATTATTTTGTATCAGATGGCTCACCTTTGCATCATTAATTTGACAGAGGGTGCGACGTGGTTTAATAATTTTGAGGTATTAAATATTTTATGCTGAAAACAGCAGACAACAAAATAGCTGGCTGGTGAGCTTGAAACACGTGTAATCGATGACTAAATGCATTTGATCAGTTGATCGTTGATTCTGCTATCTGCCATTGGCATTGCATCTAAGTCATTGTGTCTTTGTATGCGGAGCACACTTTGGCATAAATTCTAATTTGCAAGCGAGTTGTTATACAAACTTACAATTCTGTCATATAATTTACATTTTAGTGTATTTTGTGCTTAATTAACTTGTTACAGCGTTTACTTCAGACAACAACTTATCATTATGCAACAATTTGGAGCATCTATGTTTCACATGGTATTGCATTAACATAAATCAGGTTAGGTGGAAAATGAGTGCACCTTATATAATTTCGTCGTCTTAGCCATCAACTTGCAAAAAATTATTAAAGTTACTAAAAATTTGACAAAGTTATGACAAAAACAATTTTGACTTTTTTTCTGAGACGTGGTGTATTTTGAACTGCTGCACCGTCATTTCACATTGACTGTTCGTCATTTTTTTCAAATGAAAAACATCATAAGGGTGATTTTATTTAGAAATAAAAATGCTTATTACAACTGGTTCAGTTGCGCGTATGAGACGTCACATGTTAAATTCAGTATTGTGCAGTGATCTGTATTATTAACATTTTTTATTCACTTCTCATTAAGTCTTAAGCTATCGTTAACTGTGCTTGTTTTATGTAGTTACTGTTCATGTCAGTTGTGGTTAAGCTGGCTCTTGTGTATAATTTAACGGGCTAATGCCATTGCTAAACTTTGTGACTACAGTTCATACTTTTAAGGTTTGCATGCCAAATTTACTCTGCGTGTGTTTTAATATGTTGTACACGTATAGTGAGCTTGTGACAGCTCGTTCAGTTCAGCATGTAACATGGGTGGTTGTGAACTGTGAAAAAAAACACTTGATTATCATTGTTAAATCCATTGGTGCTTAGATGCTACCGGATTTGTGACACGAGGGTTATACAGTCTGTAAAATGTCCCGTTTCATAAATCTTCATTTTTAAAAGTTTGTCAAAAAGTTTACTTCTGGGACACCTGGAATTTCTTTGTAGAAATTGGCTGGTTAACAAAAAGGTTTGCTGATATTATTAAATTCTGCAGACAGCCTCTGTGATATAGCTGACTGATACCGGTATGTCATCAACCAGACCAAGTTTAAACATAAACAATATTCAGTCATTCTGAAGATGCTTAATTGTGTACTGTAACCACATTATACATCATACATCATATTCACCGTCACAGACACAACAACATGTAGTACAGTAACAGTTAACCTAGAAGAAAATAGAGACAGAGCTGACACCGAATGTCAGAAATATTCACAAAATTGGACATTCGTCGTTATTTTAATACTACGGCAGCACACAGTAAGAAAAAAACCAAAGTTAACTAATGGCTTATCTCCTTTTTTCTAATTATACTAAGCTTACGCCAAGGATGTGTATATGGCTTGAGTGGTGACATGCACAATAGGAGAAACATCAGCTTAGCTTAGACAGTGGACTAAACGAAGGTCCGTTACGTTGGCGTCTTGCAGCTAGGTCGGTCGGTTAGGCCTAGCCGACAACGAAACACAGCATACATAGTTACAGCCTACAGTGATAGGCCGACGTCGTATTTTGGCCGCGTGGAAATATCACAAAAGACGTTCAAAGTGTCAATTAATCTCGCTGTAAACCGCGATCTGTACCGTCAACTGAAAATTCTACGCAACAAACAAGCCTGCGGATCAAACACACACTGAACGCTTGTTCGTTTGTACACGATATACAGCAATAAAACGCGCAGCCTGCTTCCTGATTGGAAACGGCAAAATACTAGGCCCCTACTAAGAACCGAAGCAACGCATAATACTGTGGCAAAAAAGTAGAAGACAAGTGTTTATCCTCCATAGAAGTCGAACAAATACAAATGTTTACTTGCTGTTAGTGTCTTGACGAATAAAGATGTATATAATAATATAAAAAAAATAAGACGTCCAATAATACGTACAGTCTGCACACGAGCAGTTCGATATTTCCTATTGATAAGCATTTGTATGTATACACACAATTTAATATAGTGTACTGTATAATACTGCATGACTCGAGCAAATCAGAGTTACAAAATATTTTTTGGTTTTTATATGAGCAAAACGCAATACTGAGGTTTAAAACGAAAGGTAAACGACAGTTAAAGGCCAAGTCGCGTGAAAAAAAACGATATTTGATAAATAAGTATAGAATATAATACCAATTAATAATATGCTGATCAATTGAAATAAAAGCATCGCTTTACATAAATTCTAATACAAACAAGATAATGTTCATACGAACACGCAGTCTGTCCAATGCATTTCGACAGTTTAGCCTACAGCATATTTCCACATAAATATAATCAGTAAGCTGTTTAGACTGGTAGAAAAAAATCAAACAGTTTAATTTCAAACTGTACAGCTGCAAGATCATTTCATCCTTCTCTATTATTTTAGCTAAACAATAAACATTGTCAGTCACGAAACCATTTGATTCGTCACCAGCGCTTTACTAGGCTTATAAATGGTCCATCGTCACCATGCGTCTATCTGGCAGATATGGCGCCTCAAATGTTGGACGCACGGACGTGGACACGGAATGAAAGAAGGAAGAAGGGAAAAAGAAAGATGAAGGGGAGGGGAAGGGAAAGGGAAGGTGGAAGGAAGATAGCTTAAGAAATGTAGGACGCACGGACGCACGCACGGACACTCAGGTGATTTTATACTTTGTCTAATGCTATGCATTGCACTGGACAATAATGTTTTGCGAATCGAATGATGACGTCAATTACAACGCTTTGTTTACGGCGTGTATTGCAGCATGCGAAACTAGCGTGTCGCCGTGGCGTCAGTGCAGCGCGCGCTTAGCGAGGAGAACTCGTTTGCATTCCGGAAACAGAAGTCGAAATCTCTCGGCGACTGGTGCAACGGAAAGGGTATACAGTCGGCCTACTTCCGGTATAACAGCGACATCTTGAATGCAAGCGAAGTCTCTTTGCTCGGTACCGCGCTTCATTGATGCTGCTATTGTCAAATTCTGTCCAACGCTACGTTGACGCTAATACCGCAAGTGACGTCACAGTACCGTCACAATTGTCCACTTTGTAGTTTATGTTTACTATATAAGGAATACTAGCAACAGAAAGATTAATAAATATTGACAAATTAACATATGATGAAGCCAATTAGCGCTTTATAACAGTTACGTAAAATGATGCAACTTGGCCTTTAAGCTTATGACTGGTGTTGTGAGTCGTGGGTAACTTACCGGTAAGTTACCAGAACAAAATTACTGCTAAGTTATCCGTAACTTACGGGTAAGTTGCCCGTGGGTTACTGGCAAGTTACCGGTAAAATAAAAATATATTTTTCGCTAACGATAAGTTACCGGTAACCTACCGCCGGTAAATTACCAGCGACGTTTCTTACCGGTAATTTAACAACACTACTTATGACATATCAATCTCCGATGAGCGTCCTAGTATGCTAATTGCTTTTGATCAGAGAGGGTAAAATTTGACTGCGGCCGTCATTTTAGACTAGAGCCGCGCTACAGTAACCTTGACTTTGACCTAGACCCCTAAGCCGGCTAGCCGTGAATTTCACGGCCGGCTTAGCATTTTCGCGGCTAAGATCCCGGCTTAGCCGCGATTTTCGCGGCGACGGCGGATTAGCATTTTTGCTACCTTCCTGCAGTTTCGTGCAGTTTTTACACTTTTGCTACGTTTTTGCGTTTTTAACGTTTTTTTCTTTAAAACGTTTAAAGCCTACTGAAAATTCTATCAATAACTTGTAGAAGCACTTTTGAAATCATCACAAAAACGAATTTATAGGCCATATGCAGATTTCGGTTTTGTGGTAGTTTGCTTAGTTAGTTTAATGTGATGTGACCACACGGTTGAATTAAAATTGAATAAAATTCGCTCTTTTTTTCTCTCTCTTTCTGTCTCCCCAGTTCTGGCTGTACTGCGCCTACAGAATTAGGTATTAGGCATGCGGTTGAACAAATTAAGGCTAACGTTTTTTTCTGGAGCGTTTTTACATTTACGTAATGCATAACCGGCATATATTTTGCGATGCATTATGCGGTGTGTAGGCTAGTAATTTTCTGTACATTGTAATTTGTAATACTGTGCGTAATACTGATTGTAGGGGAAGTTACGTTACGGGACGTTATTTCTACGACACTTTGTGGTTTTAGTCACACAAACCGATATTACGAAAATTTTCTCGGCTAGCCGCGATTTTCGCGGCGGCGGCGGCTTAGTGGGCGGCTTAGGGGGTCTACTTTGACCCTGATATGCGATCAGTTAAACTAAAAATTGGCAAACCGGTTGCTGCTGCTTCAACGTTTGCGTCAATTTTTAAGGTTTAGTTTTTTTGAGTTACGAGCTTGTATGCAGTCGCGGCGTGGCAGAAGGGACAAGGAAACAATTACCCAGTACCCACCAGAAATTATCGGCTGTCAAAAAATTTTGTCGGAAAATTGTACAAAAATGCCAAATTCGGTGCTGAAACACCTATTTTGGAGAAAATTAGGAAGTAAAATCGAAATTTTTTGCACCACAATCTTTTCTTTCGGAAATTTACAACTGCCTGTCTGAATCTTGTCGGAAGTTTGCAGTGTCTGTCGAAAAAAGATGCAATTTTCTGCCTTGTCTACTTTTTTCTTCAAATTACGACACTGCTGCTTTTATGGGACGGACCGGCGAACAGACATACTGACGGCCAAGACCCGTAATGCTGACCACTAAAACGGTCACGTAGCAAGCTTCTAGTGACTATTGAGAAAAACGACAACGTCAAACGTGCTAAGGGTATGGAATTTCATCGGTCGTCATCGCGGCATGCCGGTGTGACGTTACGCGGCCGTTGCTATGGCGACAGGATGCTGAGATGCTCAGCGCGAGTCAGTGCTGCGTGTAACGTTGATAGCTGGTATCTGACGCTGTCGGTGACGCTGGCCAGTGCTTCCCTGTTGTCGAGGACGTTGACCGACTGTGTCAGTGCATCGTAGCGAACCTCGTACGCACGTCTGATCGTCGACGCATAGCGCCTGAACAGTACGTGCAAATATTGCCGTCATTCAACCATAGCATAACGCCGACTTAAGCTTAATGATGTACGGACCAGCTTAAGGCGTCGAGAATCGAGACGCCGAATGAGTGAGTAATGGAATGGAAAAATTACGCCATAGGGTATTTCCGTCCAGGGCCGGATTTAGGAAGGGCGGGGGGCCCCAAGCCCCAGGCCTCCCGCCAACAGGGGGTCTCCCACCAAACCCCTCAATTTTTAAAACCCTGTAATTCGATGGCCAATCCCTTTCTGAAATCCCAAATACGCCACTGGGTCCAGGCCTCCCACCAGGGGCCCCAGGCCTCCCACCAGCTAAATCTGGCCCTGTCCCCAGCTGACTGGAGCGTCATAAACTCCCAGAGCGGGGTGCGGGGCAGAGTGGCAGACACCCGGCCTCAAACGCATTTATGGTGATTAATTATTATTTCACATGCGAGAAAGCTTCCGTTTGAAACAATATTTGCTAATTTTCGTACACAAAAAAGTGATTGTAGGAAATATTCTGAAAAATGTTGCGATTTGATTTGATTCTAGACGTTACATTAGCCTATACAATCAGTGACCGTCGTCGAGGTCATCATTGAATTTTTTTGGCCAGAGGTTCGCAAAAATGTTGCCTCGCGACCGAAGGCCGAGGGCAACATTTAACGAACCGAGGGCAAAACATTCAGTCTAATCTAATAAATCTAAAAACAATTTGATATAGCGTTATTGTCACAAAGTTAAGTATGAATTAGAAGCGCTGATGATGGTCAATGACGCCAGTCACTATTTGTTTTGTTATGCCTCAAAACGAAAACAAACCATTCAAACAAAATACATTTAAACTCAAATCGTTTGACGACTTCACTGTTACCGGTCAACATTTCACTTCAATATTGACAGGTAAGCTGTTGACCGTTAATAGTGCCTATTTGTCAACGTCATGTATTTGCGCTGAGGTATAACAATGAAAAGTTTTGGCCAGAAGTTCGCAAAAATGTTGCCTCGAAACCGAAGGCCGAAGGCAACATTTTACGAACTGAAGGGAATAATTTTTTTTAATAACGATCGATGACATCAATCACTATTTCTTGTTATACCTCAAAACCAGAACAAAAAATTGAACAAAAATTATTTAAACAAAAATCATTTCAATATTTCAATACAGCCCGTCGTGCAGGTATTTTGCGCTGAGGTATAACAATACTTGATGCCGGGGCAAAATAGTAGTCTACCGGGCCAAAATGATACTTTTGCCTTGGTTGTGCCGCGGGTACCAGGACATTTTTTCACTGCCCGTGTGAATTTGTTGTACAGGTTTGGCTTGCCATACGACGTACGAAACGTAAAACCAAGTGGAGTATGGTCTTAATTAAGTTTACCTCATCTTGTCCTTCATATCCTCGAAAGAGTCGCAGACGAAGTAGACCGGTTGAAAGTCCTGGTCATCGTACTTCTGCAGTGCCGTGGCCACCGGGTCAAACTCAAGGACTTCTGGCTTGTCCGAGAGAGCATGCTTCAGCTCGCCATACGCAGACAGCAGTCCCGCTCCGTACGCTCTCAGCTGGCCGTCTTGCTTGCACAATCCGAACTCCACCGTGAACCAGTACAACTGCACAACACGACAGACTTTTACGTATAGGCCGTTTATAGGCCTACCGCAGTAAGCCTACTGGAGTTTATAAGCGAGATGCAGTACGAGCTTAGTAATAAACCACTCAAGAGGGTGCGGTATAAAACAGCACAAATCACAATTTAAAAATTCAAACATTACCATTACACAATGTCAGAAGAATTCTGCTGACTGTGTAATGGTAAAGTTTGATCAATTGCGCGCAACTGCGAACTACGACCACTGTACAGGGTGTACCAAAAAAAACTGGCACCATTTTTTGTATGCCTCATAAATTCACCAAATATTAACCGAATGGTAAAATTCTTTAACTGCCAAAATGAGGAGAAAATTTGTAATAACATTATTACTACAGATCCCACCACACGTCAAGTGTGTCGCTGCACTACCTTGTGAAATGTCATTTTTTTGAAAGCAACAACTAAAAACAGGACGACTTCTGTAACAACAGACTTAGAAATTAACAACAGGAAACCACGTGTTTGATATCTCAATTATTCTTTAAAGTAACTGTCGCATTTTGCAGTTTTTACGTCAGATTGTTTACTATGTCCGCCTCGCTGCTGGATGGCGCACTCAAGCCGGCGACGCCACTGACCAATGGCGCGATCAACGATCAGCGCCGCGACAGTTTGCTCCGCTCTCATAGTCACAAAATTTTTTTCTAAACAAATTTTTTTAAATACTGACTAAATGCCAATGACGTCAATGATGATTTCACTAGGTACAGGCGGAAAAAAATGCACAAGCAAACAAAATGTTTTAAAAAGCAGGTCTTAATCTTGAAAGACAGAACGCCATGTTGAGTTGTTTTTGCCAGACACAAAATAGTGTAGCGAGACGCTTGAGATATGATGGGTCTATAGTGATGGGTCTGTGTTATTGCAGATTTTCTTCTGATTGTAACAGTGAAAAAAATTTGGAAATCGGCAAATATTTGGCGAAGTTATAAAGCGTACACAAATGGTGCCATTTTTGGCCCACCCTGTAATGCACCATGATCTTTTATCATGTAGCAGGGCACTATAAATTTTCAATATGATATAATATGATATTCAGTTCAGTCCAGTACAGTTCTTTCTACAACGCTTAACGGATGCCGTTTGAGAAATATATTCACACATACAAACAATATGATCGTATTCTCGGCAATAACAGACGAGACGATCCGTACGTACAGTTGCAAGTTTCTCTATCTCTTCGTCAGAGACTCCGAGTGACGCTAGTCCGATCTCTTGTGAGAACTGCGCGAAGCCTGGATCGGCCAGCATTGGAACGTGACCGAGCAACTCGTGAACACAGTCCCTGGACATACGAATAGCAACTCGCTATTAACAACAGTTCCACTCAGACTCATAGATGTGATAAACGTTTACAACGTTTACGAAAAAATCTTTGTAAACGCGTTTATTAGTTTGTCAAGGTTTATCTCAATAAAAATCACATGAGTGAAACGAAGCAAAATTATGACAGAAAGCCAAGCTATAGTGCATTGCGTTCGATCACTGATAGAGTTCATCGGGTCACGATGCTAGTGACGGTAAACAGGACGACTCAACTTAGTTTTCACGCAGTTATAAGATTAAAGTGAGTGAATTCTGGGCACTTTTGTAAAACGGTTGTCACAGAACTGGAGTAAGACATTCTTTAACAATGAAAAAACTTTTATTGGAATTTGAAATTATCCAAATAATAGGCCTAATATTCAAACTTACGCTATGGGTACGTTTACTTTTAGTTTACAAACGTTTACAATCTTTTTTCTAATAAACGCGTTTATTAACGTTTATTATAATTTTTTTGACGTTTATCACATCTATGCTCAGACTGACGCAGAAACAGTAACAATAAGGCAAAAGAGCGGCATCGCGCGGTCACTGTAGACCTGAGTACCTAGTCGGGTCAAGTAGGCCCCAAGTTGACTAGGATTGACTTGGGCCTTCCAAGTCCGGTCAAGTCGGTCTGTAGCAGCGTCACCGTTGACATTTTCTGGCGCCGTCGGTCTCATTACAAGTCATTTCAAGTCGACTTTTCAAGTCGGATAAGTCGACTAGACATCTTGCACTTAGCAGTTCTATCATACGCGGCTTTCGGTGAGTTTGAGCGAATAGAGCAATTTGTAACATCTTGCATTAATAACAGTACGACTAGCACTATAAATTGACCCATTAACAAAACAAGTAGAGAAAGTCCAGAAAACAATGCTGCCGTTGCAAAGCCTGCAGACGAAAAAAACGTTACAACTTCTAAACTTTTGAAGTTGTTTCAAGTCGACTCAAGTCGACATGCCCGCAGTCAAGTCAAGTCAAATCAAGCGTGAATGTGATCAAGTCGACGGTAGTCGACTTGGGGTCATTTTAGCCTCAAGTCTGGTCACAAGACTAGTCTGGTCACGTTTCGCAGGTCTAAGTCACTGTATAAACTAGTGAGGTCTTCAGATGACCAGACGGAACTGAACACAGCCACACAAGGTCCAGAAATGCAAAATTTGAAGCTGCAACACGTCCAGTTTGGGGAAATTTAAGGCAAAATTGAAATTTTTATCACCCATAATTTCCCTCGAAAATTTGCATTGTCTGTCAAAAAATTACTCGCAAGAAAATACGTACATTATTGGAGAAGGAAAAAATGAAAGAAAAGTGCAAAATGCAACTTATTCTCTTGCTTACTTTTTTAACCCAGGACAATTCGAAGTGGTGAAGCTGTGTTTTAAATGAGACTAAGAGACGACTCTCCGTGTGATAGACTCACGGTTCTACGGTGTGATCCGGCTTGGAGCCATGGCGAATGTATTGCGTACACTGGAACACACGGAACGCCAGGCTGGCGAGGAAGTCGCGAGCGCTCAGCAGGCCTGCCACCGGACGCAGCTGAAATCCAGACCGTTCTGTTGAATACCACAAAACACACGCTGCAGATCTACGTTTTACTTTTAATCTGTAGTTAAATGATGATATGCAATGAAACATTTGTGAGACTAGCAATGATAGGTCTGGTTTTTTTTCATGCTAACCGGCTTATCTTTTCTAGCTTTTGTGTCTTAAGACGCAGATTTTTATATTGCCTTTGATTGGATCGAATGATGGCGTTTTACAAGGCAGCGACGACTCTAAGTTAACCTATGGCGCGATACACAGTAATCATTATTGCAATTTTCCTGCTAAGTGTGGCAGTGCAAAAGTAGTAAAATAAGTTATATGTTTAGTGAATGTATGAACACAACTGCACTGTACTTAGAAGTTTGGTTTTTGACTTCTAGTGTTTACGTGTAACTTATTCTAGTTTTTATTCGATCATTACGAACTCAGATGTAGGCCTAAGATGTCTTTTTGGATTAATTGACAGGGATGTGGTCTCGGTCGAGACGTCTCGGTCTCGAGACGGTCTCGTAGACCGAGACGGTATCGAGACGTACTAACGTCTCGTCTCGGTCTCGTCTAAGTCTCGGAGTAATATGTCTCGGTCTCGGCCCAGTAGGTCTCGTCTCGGGTCTCGGGCCATTGCGTCTCGTCGAGACGTTTTGTGCAGGCGCGCGCCGTGCATACTGTAGCTG
>Ga0209367_1003354_pt1 | contig 21759 bp, 12 predicted proteins | sample WorMetLIZISLAND2_FD_187412 | JGI IMG/M metagenome (GOLD analysis project Ga0209367, IMG submission 187412) | Marine gutless worms symbiont microbial communities from Max Planck institute for Marine Microbiology, Germany - Olavius geniculatus... ...
ACTCTATACTATATATATACATATATAGTACAAGAAGCCCAGCTGCGCTAAGCCGACCGTACCGCCTAGGCTATATTCGAAGGCTATAGCATCCGACTTCCGGTCGCGGAAAGACAACTATTTTTCAGAGTGGCAACAGTCCCATACACGGTATGGATACGCTGTTATCTACATCGAACGCTAGAATCAACGCTAGGATGGGGATATGGTAATTCGGCATACGTGTGTGATGGCTGCAGGCAGCAACTTTGCATTCAAAATTGCAGCCAAACCACTGCAGATAATATTGGCAGTTACTATTGGCAACCTGTAGGAACTCGTCATCACTCTATTTAGCGGTACCATCGACGACTTAACGATCGGCCAAAAACATCCCTGTAGAAAATACGTCCCATTTTAGGGCTAGTTACTGCAAAACGGTCACTAGCTGGATTAGTGAATACTGGCGCGTATTTATCAGTAGCTAAGCTGAGCACCGATAACGCTTTTTCTAAGCCACGCCTTTGTTATCGCGTTTTTGTGATTTGTATATAGCTGTAGGTCGGAGCATAGTCTCTGGCCTCTGATTTACACACAGAGAGAACGTTGCATACATTCACAAATACCACAGCTCGCTGTGCACACTTCTAGTGAAAAAAAGTAAACCACGGTTTGTCATAACTTCAGGAAATTTTATAATGTCCGATTTTTAAAATTCTTTAACTTGCACACCCTCTGGAAAACGTTTAAGGAAAACGCACTCGTTAAAATTACCGCTGCATTGAAACACGACGCTGTACCAGGCCTACCTCTTATCAATAAGAAGTAGATTGTAATAGATTAGCAAGTGAATATTGTATGGAATCTATATCGTGTATGTTAAACTGCATTAAATAAGTCCAATGCAAGCTTGTAAATTATAATGATACTGATAATTTTTATTCACACAAAAAGCAGCGTAGAGTGAAACAGAGACAGACAGAAAGTAAGACAAACAATAAGAAAACAAAAATTACAGGGGAAAACCATACAGAGTTGTGGTTTACGTGATGCATAAAATCGTTCGGCTTTAAATAAATTATTGTGGGTTGTCGTTAGTGTCACATTTGTGGTGCTTCAAAATCCTGCTCAGCGCTTTTTATATACTTTGTAGGCTAAACGTCTGTTGTGAGCCTGTGACTGTTGCGAGCAGATAAAGATAACTGTTGGAGAGATAGAGCGTGAATGACAGGCCCATAGAGCGAGAGACGAGTGACGCTTATAGTGAGTTGCACGCGACAGAAAAATTACGTCTTCATTCGTCTCTAGCCATCCCCACGGCTACCGTAATCATATTCTCTCCCAATCTTCGCATTTTTGGCCTTTAGGCTTATCCTCATCTCCACCCCATCTCGCAATAATCTGATTATTTTTATTTTGACACCGCAACTTTGTAGCACTGGTTTGAGCTCGGTGATGCTTACGACTAAATCATTGCAGCAGTAGCGAAAAAGCAACGAGCAACTACTTCATATCTGGTTAGCGTAAAGTCGAAATATAATTGTAGTCGACTGTTTCTCAGTACTGGTTGACTTGACGATTCCTACAGGCCCAGTCGATCAGAAAAATAGAAAGTCTCTAAAACGCACGAATCTCATTACGTTGGTATTACCGTTGTCTTTTCTGATTCATCCTGCCCATTACCGCGGTCATTTACGAAGAATGCGCACGGTAGTTGGTACGGTGCCGTTACGGCGTTCCCATCCCCGCACAGTTGTGTAGTGACACTAGTCTTGACACTAGTCTTGAATGACTGATTGTGTACGTGAATATTATTGTATGCATTCTTGTAGTGCTGAGTGACAGCAGTAGGCTATGTCATCGTCTCCGGGCGGCGCGGCTCCGGCGCGCGGACCGATAGCCGGCGGACGCGTCGGTCTGTCAGAATACACCGCTCAACGACTAGCAGAACTGCGCGCTCGACGTGCCGAGGCTGAAACCACAGAAAAGACATCATTTAGCAGCACAAGCACTAGACAAGTGCTGCCCGGCTCACCTACAGCGAGTAGGGCGACCGACACAACCAGGCCGGGACTGCAGGGGTCCAACCCTACCAACTCTAACTTTTCGGACAGGACATTCAGTGGAGGCGGCAGCACCAGACAAGTTCCCAGTTCACCGACCCCTACCAGAGGTACGGCTATGACAGACGGCGGCGCCACTAGGCCGGGCAACGGCGACGTCACCGGTCTGAACGGACTGAAGACCGACAGTGCGTCTGTTACTGCTGCTGCTAGCGTCAACAATTACACCAGCAACAGCAGCTACAGCAGCAGAACCGATGACGTCACGTCGCTACAGACTCAGTCGGTATCAATCCACTCGCCCCAGCATCACAGTCGTCAGCATCAGCAGCCGCATCAGTACGTCGCCAGCACCAGTGTCAATCGCAGCTTGTCATCAACTACTAGTCGTCAGCCGCCTGGTACCGCCGTCGACGTGAGCTCAGCACGCCAGGTAACTGTATATGTACAGTGTACGGCTATTACTGTTGTTGTCGCCAAAATTTGCAAATGAGAATGAGGTAGAAGTCTGATTTACGTCCTGCTTCTGTCGATTAAAACTGCTCTCTTGTTTTGTCACGAAATACGTACGCGTATTTTGTTGAAGATTTTGTTATTATTGTAAAATGCATCTAACGCATTTTTGTAAGCAAAAATAAAGCGTATCAGTATCCGTCATTATTACTACTAGTTACAGAAGTCAATAAACGACACTTAGGTCGGGTTGCTGGTTACTGACTGATCGGCCAAGTTATTAGGATCGTTTATTGACTTCTTCATTATGCGGCCATCCGCTTCCGACGCCAGCAAACAATTGAACCCACGGTCTGCAGCTAGCAGACATACCGCCGCCTAAATCAGCCACACTAGATCACACCCGTAGCCAAATTCCCTATTCCGCTAAGGGTAGGAGGCTGAGTTGACCTGAGCGCGCGGTACTGAAAGGCACTCTGTGTGTATGCCTGTGTCAAGTATGAATGTAGGCTCTATAGCGCATTGGTGCTGATACTCGTAGTTACCAATAAGCTTTAATTAACGCGCTGTCGTGTGCTGGTTGCTTTGTGAAACTGTCAGAATGACGACGAGTGTTTGGGGTTCGCCAGTCTGCCGGAGCAAGTTCATCGCAAGGCCGTCAAGCGTGGCTTTGACTTCACTGTCATGGTCGTTGGTACGTATATGTCTATTCCACTCCTCCGGAGCCGGCGGAAGGGCCCTCCGTATCCTCCGGTCGGACGGGGCCTCACGTATGCTCAGGGGCCTCATGCTACGTAAGAAAAAATATTCTAGTTTTTTTTTACATATATTCAAAATATAAAATAAGTAAACATGAGGAAAGTTTACCCAAAATGGACGAATTTATTACTTTTCATTAATGTACAGTTAGGCTATTTGTGACGTACTGCTTCCTATTAAACTTCATTTTTGCAGAAACAACACTAATTATGTCTGACTTTCTGCATTTCTAAATCTTGGAAAAGTGGGCAAATTTGAGACTTCCATTAAACCTCCAAAACCCAAAGTGTTTTAGCTTTAGGGGAAAGCCCCCTAACCCCCTGACCAGGGGCTCTGCCCCTCGACCCCGACTCCCGTTATAGGAACCTCACTGTTGGATTTCGGAGGGGGCCTCCAACTCTCTAGCGCCGGCGCTGCACTTTTCATGTCATCAGTCAGCTTCTTATCATTCGCTGTCATTACGATACGACCAAGGGCGCATTTACGGGAAGGGTTGCACATTCTTTTCTCTCTCCTTATAGGTAAAAACATTTCATAAAACAAAAAAATGATTATGAGAAAAAATAGTGTTTGCCAGGTATACGTAAAACTTTTCTGCTGTAGGTGCTGCTGAAGACGGCAGGAAGAGATAGCGGCGAAGAATCAATCTAGTTGTGTTTGTGCGTGTCTGTCTGCGTATAGGTGAGACTGGTCTGGGCAAGTCTACGTTACTGCGTTGTCTGTTTCTCAACAATGACTTGTACAACGGTCGAGTCGTACCGTCCGCTGAAGGTAGGCCTGCATGTTATGTACGCCATAGTTGGGCATTGCATATTCCTTAACATTATTGTTATCGTCATTATCGTTATCATGTGCGATGCGTTCTATCTAAATTAGCGAAACCAACACTAGCCTACGGATAAGTTTTGAGAGTTTTTCGAGAAGCCGGAGCGGAATGAAGGTTTTTGATGTGGGGAGGAATCTGGTTTTATCGCATACGAAAAAGGCGTGCTTCCCCAACTGAGTTCGTGTTCTCATGACAACAGCTGCGTTCGTTGTAGAGGAACTGGTCTGACGGCGTTGCGGATTCTACGCTGTTGAACAATATTGCTCGATGCAATGTTCAGTGCATGCAGCGTCACGTAGTAGCGTCATCATTAACACTACGCCAACTCTAATAGAATACAGGCGCATGTTGCTTGATCTGTGCACTCACAGCTTATCGTTGTAGCTAATTACAATACAATGACACTAATGTCTATTCGCAAGCAGGCGTGTCACACTGACAGCAGCAACTGAATGCGATCTTTGTGAATTACTCACTATATACTGTATGTGCATGAGTGGCAGTTATTGTAAAAAAAACCATCGCCAAAAATTTTCTGTGAATTCAAAGTAAGGCTCTCAGCCTCCAAAATCTCTACCGGGACTCCTCCCCTTAACCAAATTGCCAAGCGATTAGGGAATGCCGTCAGCCATCTTTTAGACTCCCTGCTTATTTGCGTTTTTCATCGAGTACAGAAAATTTGCCCAAAATGTGTTTTAGGCCTACAGCGACGACAGTGTTGTGTGCTAATTGTAGAGCGAATCGAGAAGACGATCGAGATTGAAAAGAAGTCGATGGAGATTGAAGAGAAGGGCGTCAAGCTGCGCCTGACGATTGTTGACACTCCCGGTTTCAACGACTCTGTCGACGCCAGACATTGGTACGTATGCTACGTATGCTTCCCTAAAGGGGGGAGGCGAGGGGCGGCCTCCCATATTGATTAGATGCATTTTAAAACAGGTGAAAATTTTGCATAGAAATGCACTATTTTGGCATAAAATTTTCAAAAATTCTCTGGGGAGGATGCATAGCCCCTCCTCAGACCCCACCCCTACCCTTTCGCCTCCTATTCCAAATTTCTGGATTTGCCACTGAATGCTGCTGCTGGTTAAAATAACTAAGTGGTATTGCTCTTCACAGGAAACCCATCTCAGAGTCACAGAGCGTCACCTGCCATGTGGGACTACACAGTATTATCTGTCACCCGACACAGGTGGACTGAACACACCCAGCCATAACTCGAGCCAGACAGGCTGGTACTCGATTTACCTACGATTTACCTACCTCGGAGGGATGGGAGGCTAAGTTGACCTTGTGCTGATTATACACTGAAAGTCGTTTTATTTGTCCGCAGACAGTCACCCGTCCAAGTAGTAACCACTTGATAGCGACATGACTGGGAGTCGAACCAATAAAAAGGTTAAAAGGTTAAAGGTGGTGATATAGTTCTTATGGAAAGCCCATCTTAGAGCTACGGAACATCACCTGCCGTATGGGATCACACAGTGTTACCTGCCACCCGACACAAATGAACGCGCCCCGCCTTAACCCACCTAGATAGGCTGGTACTCGATTTACCTACCCCGGAGTGATGGAAGGCTGAGTTGACCTAAGCGGCTGGTTACATACCGAGATGGTTTACCTGCCCGCAGGCAGTCACCCATAGCAGTACTAATTCGGCCCGGCGTAGAGTAACTTCGTTATCGGATGAAACGAGTTACCGCTACGCCACGCCACCAACCCAGTGACCTCGCAATCGCGGTAGACCTATTATAAATGCTATCTTAGAGTGTACGCATTGCGTAATGAATCGATAAAATACGAAGCCTTGGCCGACAACGAATTTTGGTGTGTGTGTGTTGAGCTTCAAAGAACATATCAAGAGATAAAATTTTTTTTCACGATATGCCATGTCTTTGTGAGCAACAATGTGAAATTTGAAAGATACCATAGTGCAAAAATCGTTATTTATTGCTGCGTAAAAAATTTAGTGATACTTTGAGTTACATTTTGGTCGGACGAGTGACTGTTTAATGGACAATAGTCTATAGCATAACCGTGTGTTGGTCAGCTGGAAACCGATAGAAGACTACATCGACAACCAGTTTGAGCAGTACTACAGAGACGAGACGGGACTCAATCGCAGAAACATCAAAGACAATCGTGTCCACTGTTGTCTCTACTTTATTCCGCCGTACGGACACGGGTATCTAGCCTATTCTCGCTTTAGGCGTTCTCGGCTTTTAGCCTGAAACATTTGTAGTTCTCCTGCAGACGTGGCTGCGTGTAAAGAAAAACACCAAAACAGTCTTACACTATATAGCAACGTTTTAGGCGGCATGCAGCGGCTAGTGCGTCAGACGTTGCCGCAGCGTTATCTGCTCGTCTGTTCGTCTGTCACACTCGTGCACTGTCGGACGGAGTCAGACGCTGTTTGCCAGAGACACTCGTGTAACATCTGTGTAACAGTGAGCTCGTTCCGATGAAAAAATGGATATTTGGTGCCGAAGGGAAAATCACTGTAAAAATTGGCAGAAAGTTACGGCCAAACCGACTGGCGACCGGCAGCAACATCGCCTAATTGCGCCACCATGCCACCCCAGCTGCTAGGGTGACTTTCTACTTTCTGCGGGATTGGAAATGAGTAGTAGCTTACAGGCTACAGGGGTGAAAACCTGTAGTGTGGCTTATTGCTGGCTGCACCTCGGGTTTAATTGTTTGCTGGCACAGGCAATGGATGGCCGCATAATGCGGTGTCATTAGTTCGTGCCAGTCAGCTGCTACTTCAGAGATTTTAAAGCTCTTCACGTGTTTGACTAATGTAAGCAGCGCTGTGTCAAGCGTCGACCGTTTATTCGTTTATTTTTTCACCGTTTTAGTGAAAATATGAATCACTGGACGTCTATTTGTTTTGCTCTGTCTGTGCTAGTCTGCGTCAAGTCGATATTGAGTTGATGAAATCTTTGCAAGACCGCGTCAACGTCGTGCCTGTTATTGCTAAGTCAGACACTCTAACTCGCCGTGAAGTCAACTTGCTTAAAACTCGTGTATGTTCCGTCTGCGCATTTTTCACGCTTTTCACATTTTTTAAAAATTTTCATCGAGCGATGTCACCATAACTTACAGTCCGTACGTTCCTAACGTCGATGTGCTGCGACCATTATAGCCTAAATGGTGCAGCCCAAAAAAATCCACACTTCAGTAGCTTTAAAATGGCACAGTAGTTTTGTACAAAATTTTCAGCAGTTATTAAGGAGAAACGTTGCTAAAAATGAAATAAGTTTTGTGCAGTTTTGTAAAAGTTTGCACAAATAGAGGGACTTTTGGCTTCAACGCGTTGTTTTCAAGTAACGCGCCTTTTGCTTAGCTGAAATTGTGAAATATACTCGTTTCATGGTCTGAACGAACGCACTTTGCTGTTTTCTGGTTTTTTTGGCATTTCAAACGGGTCACGTGTTTAAAATTCGTCTGAAAGTTTGTTGTAATTTGGTTTATTTTTTGCGAAGTTGGAAAAATTGTTTTGTTTTTTGATATTTAAACTTTTGCTACTTTTGAACAACGAAAGATAAGATAGGCTAAATGGCAAACTATGTCGAACATAATCTCTGAAAATTTTACAAAGAGATATCAAATTATATCAAAAATGCTATTACGTGAGTGTCACGCTTTCTTTATTTTTATAGGACCTTTAGTTTTATCAACATTATTAGGTTATGCAATCATTTAGTTACTAATGTCAGACGTTAACGGTGTGTAGATATTGGAGGAAATAGAACAGCACAAGATACGGATTTATGAATTTCCGGAATGCGACAGCGACGAAGACGAAGATAGTAAGCAACAGGACAGTGAACTCAAGGTTAGTGCTTACGTTACGTTTTTGCAAGACCATGTTGCCGAAACAGAAAATAATTAATGAGTGATGAACTTAAGACAAAAGCTGATAGTGCGAGAGTCAAAAGTCAAAAACCGACGGAGAAAGACTACGTCGTTTTTGGTCGTTTTCCGTTTTCGCCGTCGTCGGCAATTTTTTAGTGGGCAAAAGGTCTAGGCAAAGGGCGAAACGTCAGTGGCGTAGCCAAAATGTCAATAGGGGGCTTCGTTTTTCTTCCTTTTTTTCTTTTTTTCTTTCGTTCTTTTTTCTCCTTTTTTCACCCTTTTCTTCTTTTTTTCTCCCTTTCCTTTTCCTTAAAAGTAGGACTTCTAACATTCAGCCAGGGGGATCTGTGGGAGCACCGTAAGCTGCCACAGCGGAGCCCCAACCAAAATCGAATTTGGTGCATTATAGCATTAAAATATGAAATCTGGGGGGAACAACAGTTTTAATTATGTTTCTATAGAGTGGCCAAATTGGCGATTTGGTGCAGTTTAAACGTATGCTTTTGTCTTGTCCGGGAGATTGTGGGCCTGCCCTCTTGTCTATACGCCATTACGAAGCGTCTGGGGTGAAACGTCTCTGGAACGAAACGTCAACGGGACGAATTAAAACGTCTTGATACTCACTCAGCGTATACGCACTGAGCGTACACGCAGTAAGCGTACACCGTTTGTGTAGCCTATACACCGTATATATGGCACAATAATTATGACACAACGTTGTAGGCGGCCGTGCCGTTCGCAGTCATGGGTAGTAACACGGTGGTTGAGATCAGCGGCAGGAAGGTTCGAGGTCGTCTCTATCCCTGGGGCATCGTTGAAGGTTCGTCTGATGACGTCTTTACTGTTGCAAAAATTGTAGCCTGCTCATAGCTGAAAAGAACTTTACGTTTTTTGGTTTTAAAGGTTCGGTTATTATAGGTTATTGTATACACACAGAGCACATATATTTATACTCAGGAAGAAGATTCTATACATTATTCTCAATGTCACATCGTGTTGTCGAGTAACGTCAGCAATCCTAAGTTACGATAAAAATATGAAATTAATTTTGATTTCTGTCTTAAATTGCACATCAAATAAAAAAAACCCTTAAAATAAGATCTGGACTTTTGAGGTTTTAGGTCTTGGATGGAAACCTAGCTTCAAGCGTAGAATTATTATTTGTCTGAGTCGGTCATATGCATGTTGCTGTCTGTTGATTGCAGTTGATAACGCCAGTCACTCGGACTTCAACAAGCTGCGACAGTTCATCATCAGGTATCATCGATTCATCACGGCTACGTGTGTGGTTTTGCCAATCGTTTGTGGCCACTGTATCAGTGAGTTATTTCAAATCGAATCAAACCATTTATTTGCATATACCAACAATCATCGTACAGTGACACAAAATGGAACTTTCAACAAATTATGCTGGTTATCCGCTGGCTGTCACAGGACCAATGGTCGTTTATGTGACGCCAGATGTTTGGTATTAGTACACGGAGAAATGTGCAATATCTCAAAAATTGTTAGGTTTACGTTATTTTGATTGGTTCGTACAGTACGCGTGCCTGTAGGTATAGATGTTTGCGTCTGTCTCCCTGTCTCTGTCTCTGTGTTTGTGATTTTTTGCTCTCCACTGATGCTACTATAATCATCGGCGTCGTGGGTCATAATATCAGGGGTCCGGTATTTTGCGACACAGTGTATATCCGTGTGTGAGAGGGTGTGTGTGTGTGCGTGTGTTTGGACTGTGCAGTAGTCACATGCAAGATTTAAAGGACGTGACACGCGACGTGCATTACGAGAACTACCGCGCCAGACACATTCAGCAACAACTGGCTGAGTCGCAGAAAGAACGCAAGTCAGTCAGTCTCTTAGTCCGGCGTATAATAGTGTTTAATTAATATACAATCTCAAATCATTGGGAAGAAATGAAGACTATGGAGTTAGGGGGACGACGATGCACGGTCAGAAGGGCTGCAGGGTGTGGGAAACCGTTTAAACGGTTATCTTTTGTTTTTTGTTTTTTAAATTTTGGGCCAATAGAAATTTCCTCATCGGTGCACTTTGGAGAGGACAAAGAAATGAACATATTGGAGAAAATAGACACGATGTGAGAGGATAATCTTTGTGCAAAGGAAGCGTGGCTTGCAGTCGATTGGGCTAACAGGCGTTAAATCTACAGAGTATTTTTAGTCTTATCTTTATTTTAATATTTTATTTATCCCATAAGCTACAGAACTTTGCAGCAAAATTCATGCACTTCCAAAACGATCAAATGAATAGTTAGGTTAACCGTACTTAGCTGTGTTTTTGTCTTTGCTATTTACAGAGGTTAGTGAGGTGTTCATTATTGTAATTTAGTAATATTAATAGAACAATAATCAGCAGTCAGTTCACAATTATCTGAGGCACCAGTAATTGCAGTGGGTCGGCAGCATTAGTAAAGTGCGCGTAAAATTAACCAATGTGTAAACAGCGAGTTATTAGACGCCCGTTTTCAAGTAATTTAAAGTACCATTCAAGAACTTTAGACAGAACAACCAAGTAAGTAAAAAATTTTCTTGCCAAAGTTGATGAATAACAGTAGATAAAAATACAGGGAGGGATGGTTAGTTGACGCCAAATGCTGCTAACAGTTTTTCTTGTTTTGCATTTTTTTCATGGTTACTGAAGGAGACCGTCGAAAAGGTAAAATTTTTCTTAGACTGCTAGCAATACTTAAGTGTAGTAGTAGGAGTAGTAACCAGCGGTAGTAGTTGTTGTAGTAGTAGTTTTGCATGTGGTATTGTCAGTTAGAATTTACAAAGCACGCGTCGATCACCGTGATACAAGCCAATCACGCAGCCTGTTCACGTTGCGCCGTTCCATCTGCTTGTTCTGTGTAGCCAAACAATTTTTAACACACGAAATGATGTTCAAGTACATTTAGACGCTTGTTTGATACTAGCATTAACAGTACGACAGGCTTTTTTACCGTAGTGCAAAGCGCGGTATTGCTACCGTAAGTTGTCCGTCTGTCCGTCCGTCTGTAACGTTGACGTCTGTTGGCCTATTGGTTGTGGGTTCGATAGTGTAATTACAATTTACGTGCATAATTACTATGGAGTGTTTGCTTTTCGGGGTCCCAACTTCGGCCACCAACTTTTAGGGGAATGTACCAAATTTTGGGCGCAATAAGGGCATTCAGTTTCCCATGTCGTAATTCGGTTACCTTTTTTATAACAAGCCTAACGTGTCACGTGACTGCGAAGATGGGTCAACGCAAACATAAACAAGCCCATAGTGAAAGTAGTTGACAAACTGCATAAACGCGTTATGAATCAGTTGAGACAGGCGCTAATATATTGTTCAGTTGATTCGGTTGTTTGTAGTACCACATGCCATGGCAGCTCTAAGCCTACACATCGTTTTAGCGGCCAGATAAACCTGGGTTTAATCGGTTCCCCATTGATTTTCGATTTAACCATGGGTTTTGGAAGCAAAAACGTTTTCAAGGCCCGAAGAGAAGGAGGGTGCGGAAGGATAAGGAGTAGGGTCTGGAGAGAGAGCAAGGCCTTTAGCCAGATTTTTTGTTGGAGGGTTGACCTTTTCCTCACTCTTTTCTTTTGCCTTTTTCCCTTTCTTTCTCTCCTGTTTTTTCCTCCCCTTTTTTAAATGTACACTGTGTCTCAAAAAAACATCCCCGACATTTTCGACTGTAACTTGAAAACGAATTATCAGATTTTTTTTAATAATTTTTGGTACAAATATTTTTGACGCACAACCGCCGCTGTTTAGGCTGTATGCATTTTACGCCACCCAACAACGGTAGGTCAAAGTACAAAACCCATGTGCTCGTGCGCGCTAAATGATAATTATGAGTTATGATTTATGACGATGATGATGTGAGCAGTCGACTGAAGCGGGAGTCAGGAAGCGGTCTTGACGCGGAGCAGCTGCTGCAACAAAAGGAACACGAAGTTTGTCGATTGCTTTTTTAGCGTCTCGTCTCAACACTGATTGTAACGGTTAGGGCGTTGGAGTTGCGATCGCGAGATCGTGGGTTCGACTCCGGGTCCAGTTACTATCAGGTCGTTAGTACTTGGTGGGTGACTGTCTATGGACAGGTACACCATTTTGGTATTTAACTAACACCCCCAAGGTCACCTCAGTCTTCCATCCCTCCGGGGTAGGTAAATCGTGTACTGGCTTTACTGGCTATGGTTACGATAGATGGCAGACTGGCAGGTAACACTGTATGATTTCATATGGCAGATGACGCTCCGTAGCTTTGGGTTTCCTATGAAGAGCTATACTATTTTAACCATGTTGTCTGCTGACGTCGATTACTTCTATTATGCGGCCGTCTTGTATCAATGACACTGCGGCTATCTGGAAGCAGTGCTTAGCCTTGAGCAAAAGCTTGACAATTTTGTTTTCAGCAAAAATTTTTAGAAATCGATCAGTCAATCCGGAAATTTGTGAAGCGGCCCTTAAACAGTGTTCTTAGAGGCGCCTGCTACAAGTAGGCACGACCAGAAAAGAATGGTGCAAAAGTTAGAACATTTTTGGCTAATAAACCTGATGTGTGTGTGGACAGATTGAGCAGATGAAAGCGATGCTTGAGGCGATGAACGCTCAGCTCACGAACAACAGCAAAACAACCGCACCGCGATCCGCTGCCATCAGATGATTGAGACTCGGACCAGCGGATTGACTTTTTCTGCAACTCACTGCTCGCTCTCACTTACTGTCATCATTTATAGGCGCCCGCCCACTTATAGTCATTAGCTTGTCCTCTTTCCAGCCTTGGCCGCCCACGCTTTTCGGTGAAATTTTTCTGTGAAAACGCTTTCGGCAGTAAGGATTTTTACTAGTTTAGTTTATAAAAAAAGTGTTGCAGTTGTAGAAAATATTTTTGTAATCGTTCTGAATCGGTAACCATGATCAGTTGATTTTTGGTTTTATTTGAAGCTGGGACAAAACGGTATCTTTGATGCGGTTGTTCCCCGGTATTGTTCCCGGCCCGCTCTCCGTGTGGAGTCGCCTCATGCCCACGATGGATGACATGGATGATATCGCTGATCTGCTGCGCCTTGTACTAATTGAGTGACGTCAGACTCTGGTCGAGTTGTTTGAACGATTGTCTGGACAGTTTTATTGCCGACGGCAGACTTGCCTGCTTGGCTGTGTCAACGAACACTCTTATGTGATAACGTAGAGCTAATTCATTCGTCGTCGTCATCATCATCATCATCAGCAGCAGCAGCAGCAACAGCATAGTTCTAGTAGCCTCTCAAGACTTTTTCTTGAAGACCAAGACTTTAGCTGTTCGTAAAATTCGTATATTTATGCCTGTCGTGTACGTCTGTGCTAGTATTAAGTGGTATCAGGTTTCATTCAGTGTTGTTCTTAAGTCGTTCGTTGTCGTTGTCGTTTTTCACGCGTTTTTATATCGTCGTTTACTTCAGCCTTCTCTCTTGATATGAATATGTTGTCTTTCGATGTTCAGCGCGCTAAGCAAACCAGGTCGATGGCTACAACGCGCTGTAGAAGCGTGTACAAAGACACAACAAGTAATTTGAGAAAAGCTCACGTGACGCGCGATAGCAGCGGTCCTGCCACTTTGGCAATCAGTGTACAGCGTGCAATAAAATGACAATAATTTTATGCGCAATCCACTCTTAAAATGTGTGGTCGCAACCAAAATCGCAAAAAAATTACTAAAAACCCCTATTTTGGGGGTTCAAAATCATTCAAGATCATCGACGTTGACATTCCTAAAAAGCTTGTCACTAGTGCTTGTTATCATAAGCAGGATGTCTGTGCCTATCTGCAACTGTTTTCATGCTGGACGAGGCAATATCAGTAAAATAACCACTTTTTAGAGGGGTACCTCTCTTTTACGCTCGCGTGCACAGGCCTCCTGGAACTTAAGGGGTTGGCAGTTAGACTGCTAAAATCTGCGTTTAATGCTGAAAATTTTATTTGCAGGTTGTCTTGGTCTATCTTCAGGCATTTCGTCGCAATTCACTCTTGAAATGTGCGCTGCAGCCAAAAATTGCGAAAAATTTACTAAAATCCCCTTTGGAGGTTCAAGGTCCTTCAAGGTCATCGATGTGGATAAAATTAAAAAGCCCGTGGCCAGTGTTTGTTGTGATAAGCAACATGTCTGTGCCTATCTGCAACCGTTTTCACGCTAGAAAAGTCAATACCGGCAAAATAACGTCTTTTTAAGGGGGGTACACTTCTTTGATGCCCTCGTTTGAGAGGAACCCCTTTATCACCCAAAGACACAAAATTTTGTCACGATAAACTAGAGTTCTTGATGCAGCCAACAGTGAAGATTTCGTGGTCTTAGCTTGCACCGTTTTGATACAGCTCACGAGTGTGACGGACGGACGGACGGACAGACGCCTAGACGATGGCTAAGACGCGCGATGCATTCTGCTATCGCGCGTAAAAATTAACTGAACTGAACTAAAATGTTCAGTTGTGTCTACAAACGATTCTGTCTATACGCTATTGGTGATCAGTAATAACCGTGGTCCTATCGTCTTATGCCGCACCGTTTCTGAGTTACGGCGACTTGTTGGTTGAAAGTCGCCAATTTACCCATACCCCTGTCTTTAGCGTTTTTGGTCGGGATGTCCCTTTTGAATTTTTGAAAAAGCTTTATAAGAGCAGAGTTGTTTTCGAAGACGACACTGAAAATTGTGTGATCCTCGCGTCGTTTTGATAGGGCAGCAGGATGTGGCAGAAAGACGGGCGGACTGTCACGGGCAGACAGAAACATTTGCCATAGCTAAAGCATGTCATCTGCTTAGCAAGCTGTAAAAATAGACCACTTAACTATGTCAAAAATTCGCTGATTGTTGACTGATTTTACTAATTATTTACCAGCAAACTCCCATATATAGATCGGCAATAAACTAATAGCTAAGAATTAATTCTCCAAGACCCCGAATGCGTCGTTACATTATCTTGTGAAATGTAAATGACAGCAAACTACTGAAGTAACTAGTCTGTGCAATTTGTCACGTTATTTGTTTGCACAAATATGATGAAAAAACGAGCGTTTCATACCGTTTAAGTCACTAGTGTTTATATCACAATCGGCGTCATCACATTAGTGTTCAAAATGTCTACCTTGCGCCAGCAGCAAGGCTACATTGCACACCAATAGTCTGAAATTCCTATAATTTCCAAGGTAGTGTAGCGACACGTGTCGGCTGTATTTCTTCAGGCATTCATACACTGTAGATGCATTCCAGTAAATGTCTTATTAAGTGCCTCAGTTTTCTCTCTCCACTAACTGTGTATTCTTTATTAAATTTAATCATAATATATCGTCGCGCCAGTCTTGTATATGCGAGTATTTTACATTTACGTACGTGTTGTATTGTCTACCGGTTAGGTCACTGCTGTTCTTTTGAACGTTTACATTAATTTTGTTGTTTTTGTGGTTTATGGTTTCGAGTAAGGGGCCCGCGAGGAACAGACGGACGGACGGACAGACAGACAAGACCCGTTATGTGTCTGATTAAGACGGCCGCATAATAACGGTAATGCAAGTACGCACGGATTGGAAGTTATATTACGACTTGTTTGTTATTTAAGCGACCATTACGCATTACGCGCACTTCTAGTAAAATAATCGCGTCTTCATGATTATTGTTCGTTTTTGTGCCGTGAGTAAAACAATGGTCGATTCTTCGTGAGGAAACATTTTGAGCAGCTGGCTTGCACCGCAAATGCATTTCAGTGTGTTTTTAAACTAAGTTTATATTATATTTTTTACTGACAGCTGCCTTCGCTTCAATAACTAGTCGTTGTTTCATTTTGCTGTAGAGATTTTCGTTGTATTTTGCATAAATTACAACGTTAATAATTTCCGAAATGTAGGCTTATGTAGAGCATGTATTAAGCTGCACACATTTGTAATTTGTTAGCATAAATATTGAAAAAAAATGTTGCGGCTAACAGATTACCAAACTTGACGGTCTTGTTAAGTTGTCAACGTCTCTTCCGACAAAGTTCTTTGCACGGTTTTTGCCCCGTTTTGTAAAGTACGGTTCAGCGGTTTGAAGCGTTCAATTAATATTTCACAAAGTAGGCTTAATACATAGCGACGCATTTTAAACGTTGTCAGATCTCCAATTAATCACTTTGTTGCAAATTTGCTGCTGAGTGCTATATGAAAAATTGTAAAATCGGGGAAAACTTGGCAGCGTACTTTTAGATCTCTTCTATACTTCGCCAACATCGTTCTTTCAAGTCATCAACTGAAGCTGGACGTACGACAACTGCAGATGGAAGAGGGTGCAACTTATTATTAGTTTACACCAATATCTAAAATACGCAAGTTTTTCGTCGTCCCCCGGCCTTCGTTTCTACCTGTAAGCGGAGAGGATGCTTTTAGGCCAGCGATTGGGTTTTTACGCGTGAAAGCAGCTAGCGCGTCTTTGCCATCGCAATTCTGTTCGTCTGTCTGTCCGTCTGTCTGTCCGTCACACGAGTGGATCTGTCAAAAACGGTGCAAGCTAGGATCACTAAATCTTCACCATCGGCTGCCCGGAAGACTCTAGTTGTAGGAACCGTAAACCCCGAACGAGGGCGCTAAATGAAAGGGGTGGGAAAAATTTGCAATTTTAGCCAATAAGTCGCTGTATCTCAATAACGGTGCGAGATAAGGTCTAGGTTACTATTAATCATTAATATGAAGTCGTACACAGGCTCTCGATTGCCACCAAATTCAATGACCTCGGATGACCTTGAACGTTAAAATAGGGGTTTTATAATTTTTTGGCGATTTCGGGCTGCGAGACATAATTCAAGAGCGAATTGCGCCGAAGCCAATTGAGATAGGCATAAAAAGCTGCATATGAACTTTCCAGCATTAAACGTAGATTTTAACTGTATAAGTCTCGATTTTCTAGGTTCAAGGAAACCTGCGCACGAGGGCATCAAAGACCGGTACCCTCGTAAAAGTCGTTGTTGGCCAGTTTTTTGGTGAAAACGGTTGCAGATCATCATGGGCATGCTACATATCACAGCAAGCGCTATAGCGACGAGCTTTACAGTCGTATCAACATCGATGACTGAAAAACCCAAAACTTTTGAAATAAAGGGTTTTTGTTGATTTTTGCAATCTTTGGCTGCAGCGCACACTCCAAAAATGAACTGCGATGAAATGGTTGGAGATAGACTGACAGTTTGCGAACAGGAACTGCTATAGGCTTTCGCGCGTCTCGTGAGCATTAGCTCAAATTTCTTGTTATCAGTAATGATGCAATTACGCCAAATATTGACCGAAAATATAAAGTGCGGCTTGTTGTCGTTAGGCGAAATAATGATAGGCTGTTTGGTTCGCGTCGTGTTAATTATTTCTTTATCGACCAGCTTTGCACGTGACGCACTGCCGTAGGCCTACGTGTTCGCTGCTTGCTGCTAGATTTCTGTTCTTTCTTGCAGGTTACAACGCTCAAACTCTGTATCAGCGAGTTAGGCCTGCGTATATCAGCATAGTGCCTCGTGTAAGTGCCGCATTGTTTCAGTCATTTTGCTGGAAAATTTAACATTTTGGCCTGGCAAATGTCCTATGAGTTCGGAAAATTTCCGAAAATATTAACATCATTTTTACTCCTCGCGCGCTACGTTCCTAATTCCTAACGTAGCGAAGAGGAGTATATGAAATTAGTGTACTATTGAGGACCGACCGACGACCAACGACCGACCTCGGTTCCTGTAAGAGTTTTCCTGGGAGAAGTTTAAACGGCCATATCTCCATAACGGTGCTAGATAGACGCATGGTCACTAGGGACCATAGGAAGTCGACCCTTGAGAGTCGAATGGTCATGTGATTGATGACGTCACGTGATCCCAAAAGGTCAAGGTCGTGACCCCATTATTTTTGAGGCGCCATATCTCCGTAATAATGCCAGATAGACGCATGCGTTGAAGCATAGACAAGATAAATGGCAACTGCTGAGACAATTTCCAGTAACGACCTCGACGCCAGTCACTATTAGTATAATATTAATCGGGTTTCAATTAGACGCCGGGTTTCTAATACAAGCCGAAAGAAACGAAAAAGTTCTTAAAAGAATACAAAAGAAAATGATGCGCGCGAGGAGTACATTAGATTGGTTACAATCTAATAATATTTCTTGTAGAACTATGCATCATAACGGGTCCTGTCGGAATTATACCCAATACTGTCGGGGAATACTGTATGTTGAAATCGGACAGATTTATATAAAAGAGCTGGTTACATGAAAAAAACCACAATACATTTGCCCTTTATCTTTGAAGATACTTTTAGCGTGTAACCACAATGTAATAAATAATATTGAATTGCAGAGCGTAAGAACGCGGCGGTTGTACAGCTGTAAGCGGCAGCGCAGAGCATCTCTGAACGCAGAGCTACATTCGTGCAAGTCAGTGCAAACTCTGGGTGTCAGACGACATCAAAAAGCATGAAGACGTCCGCCACATGCTTCCTAACACTGCTGTCAATCACGCTTCTCATTTACGCTACCGAAGTCGTCCACGCTAAGAAGAAATCACTCGGAAGTACGTCCAACAACCACTTTTTACTGCTCGCCATTACCACCGTATAGGTTGTCCGTCTATCCGTCCGTCCGTTCGTCCGTTCGTCTATGGCACTGATGTATCGTGTACAATGTACATGTATTTCGGTTATTTGGAAATTAGCTTAAGGTTTTTGGTCCTCTAAACTGTTCTATTTTCTATGTAAGCTTTTATAGCTTCCACAAACACACAAATTTACAACATATTTAAAATAATTCTATAATAAATATACCTAACAAAACACTGCTTTTTAAGTACAGAAGTCTGCTCTACGGTTTTCTGATTTTTTAATGTTGCGCAGTTTCCTAGACAGACGTACGGACAGACAGACGGACGGACACGATGCGTAATGCAGCTTGTTTGTATTTTAAATGATTTTTTCCAACGTGTGTCGTGTGTGTGTGGCGGTGGTTGGACGCTACGTCAGAATGTGGAGTGGCTCCGTTCGCTCGTCAAGCTTGTGGTGATGACAGCACAACGGAGAGATGCTGTGTGGTCCAGTACAAATGCTGCTGGGAGAGCAACAACGGCATCCCGCGCTGCTACCATCGCAGTCAGTAAAACAGTGTACTTGTACCATGTTGTCCTATGTTGTAATCATAATTATTGCTATACTTCAGCGCAATATACCTGCACGCGATTGGTCCAAATCGTGTCACGTGACGTTGACAAATACGCGCTGTTAACGGTCAACAGTTTACCGGTCAACATTGGAGTGAAAATACGAAATGTTGACCGGTAACAATGAAGTCGTCATATGATTTATGTTTCATTGATTCTTGTTTAAATGTTTTGTTTTTGTTTTAAGGTATAACAAAACAAATAGTGACTGGCGTCATCGATCATCATTAAAAATTTTTCATATTTCGTTAACTGTTGCTCTCGAGATATTTTACGAACCTCTGACAAAAAAAAATTTTAATGATGACCTCGACGCCGGTCACTATTTGTATAATGTTGTAGTGTCCTATCTACAGCACCCAGACCGACAGTGCATGACAGTGACTGCATAAAGTAGCGGAAACAGATAATACAATTGAGAGCTTTGAGGAGAGCCGGAGCAGAATGATAATTCGCAAGGCTAGGCCCCTAAATTTTGGGCTGTCGGCAAATTGTCGAAAAAGCTTCTTGCCGAAACATTTTCATAAAAATGCAAAATGGGGTATAAAAATCTTTATTTTGGGAAATTTAGGGGTAAAATAAAAAATTTGTGAGCACCCATAATCTTTTTGTCGGAAATTTGCTACTGTCGTTCAGAAAGTTGCCTGCCTACTTTTTATAATTCACGATCGACCCGGCGCTTGTTATACCCCGTTTACGCGATCGAGCAAACGTCGAGCAAACATCGAACAAATATGAAGCGTGCATAAAGCACAGCCTATACGAAGCAATCGTCAAGCAAACATCTAGCAAACATCGAGCTGGCTCGTCCAGCTCGATAACAAGTTTTATGACTTGTAATGTGTCTTATTAGGACGACCACATACTAAAAGACGATATAGTTCGTCGAGCCAGCTCGTCGAGCCAGCTTGACCGTGTAAACGGGGTATTATATTACTGTTGTTTGGCTGGCTCCAGGACAGAATCCGGAGTGCGTCAATGTAATGCCATCACGTCGCGTGCCGTGTGGTCCACCTGCCTTGTACAACCCGCCGTCAGAGGAGGACTGCTTGCAACATGACGACGATTGTTGCTATGACAACAGCATCAAAGACACCAGCAAGTGGTGCTACCACAAGGGTAACTAATCTGATATATTAATCTTTTAAAATCTGCAATATGTAGCGCCAGCAATTGTCACATTGTCGTTGTGATGGCGATGACTTGACCAGGGTGGGGTAGACTGAAGTGAACAGTTCAGTTTTATGTCTAGTTTTAAAAGTGCAAAAACTACTATAGTAGTTTACTGAGAGTTTATTTCAGAGAGTGGGAGCAGCAATGGAGAAAAACAAAAAAAAAACAGTAGTAGCTGGGGGCTGATATAATAGATCGGCTGCAAATAAGCAAAAAATTGTGGAGATGGCAAAAAAGTGAAATAACCAAATAGCAAAAGGTTTTGACGTCTGGCGAGCAACCTTGGCTTCTGACTCTACACATGCCTGGGTAGCGTTGATGCCAATTTTGGTTTTATTTCTACGCTTCGTTGTTATCACGTTATAAGCCCGTACTGAACAGACGGACAAACGAACGGACGGGCAAAACTTGTAATGTGCCTTATTAGGACGAACACGTACTAACAGACGATATAGACTGAGTGCCGGTATATAGTAAGATGAGTGTATGTTTGTGGTGCATGTAGCCGGTTGTGCCGTACCAGCCGGCAAGCGTCTACCGTGCGGTGTTTCGTACATCCCCAAAGAGTACTGTGCTAAACGCGGCTGCTGCTATGACGAACATACGCTACCACACTGCTATCTCAAAGGTACGAAATATACGCACTACACTGTGTCTCAAAAAAAATCATCCCCGACATTTTTGACTGTATAACTTGAAAACCAATTATCAGATTTTGATAATTTTTGGTAGAAATATTCCTGACACAACTTGCCATCAAACGCTTATTCAGTTTTCCACATCACCCAGCATTTGTTTCTACACTACTTGGGGAAAACACAATCAGCGAAATATCACTTTTTTATCCAATGCGATGTGATTGCTTAATTAACATAACGCGTAAAAAACACATTTTGTTCACATTTCTGACAATTTGGCTGACATTTCATCCAGTTGTCCATTTTTCAACTGCCTGCAGTAAAATTGCTTGAAGTGTTTGTCCATTATGCGAACACAGGCAAGGAGACGCCTTCGCCATTCATTGACAGCAATATTGATAAAGTTCTGCTCTAGACCAATGCAGGCTGTACCAGTCGCTTCTTGGCTTTTTAAACATTCCTAAACTTCATCTGGTAGACACATTGCTGCATGACAGTCAAACCTTGTAATAGACCGGCTGTTGGGGCCCACAGATTAGGATAGATGGAATTTATTGACGTTTTTTCAATTCATTTTAACATGTATTATGCTTGATCTGCGTTCCCCAGGCAGTGCAAAAGCAGACGTTAGGTGAGGTAAAACTAAAACACTTATTTAATAGCCAGTTGTGTCAGAAATATTTCTGCAAAAAATTATTAAAATCTGCTGATCTTTCTTCAAGTTACGATCGATAATGTCGGGGATGTTTTATCAGGTTTTCTGTTTATTTCAACACATATTTCGCTTGATCTGCTTTTCCTAGGTAGTGCAGAAGCATACATTGGGTGAAGT